>PDWJ01003675.1_pt1 | contig 14408 bp, 9 predicted proteins | sample 1430881 | NCBI WGS metagenome assembly PDWJ01 (sample SAMN01162460, study PRJNA174530) | Oral metagenome, whole genome shotgun sequencing project. | biome: Marine environment; feature: Marine mammal; material: Swab sample of the gingival sulcus; isolation source: swab sample of gingival sulcus... | reverse complement strand
TCTATTGAAGCCAAGCTTGTACAGTTGTAAAAAGCTGAGTTCCCAATTACATTAAGATTTGTACAGTTAGAAAGATCCAGTGAAGCTAAGCTTGTACAGCCTATAAAAGCATACTGTCCAATTATAGTAAGATTTGTACAGTTAGAAAGATCTACTGAAGCTAAGCTTGTACAGCCCCCAAAAGCACTCTGACCAATGTCAGTAAGATTTGTACAGTTGGAAAGATCAACTGAAGATAGGCGTCTGCAGTCGTAAAAAGCCCCATCCCCAATTTCGGTAATGTTTGTACAGTTAGAAAAATCAACTGAAGCCAAGTGTGTACATCTGTAAAAAGCACAGGTTCCAATTTGAGAAAGTGTATCGGGATATTCAATTCCTACAAGGTTATCAACATCGTAGAAGGCATATTCTCCAATTTCAGTTATAGGAGCTCCATTTTCAAGAAGCAGTTTAAGATATATTTTTTTCCCGTTAGTCTTAAGCTTTTGTCCTAAATCACCTGCCGTAGAGCCGCTACCTGCCGTATGGGAGCCGGGTATTGCTGATGCCGGTACATCGGTTACTTCAATATAGTTAATGTTTATAGTGCTTGACTCACAGCTTGCAAGCCAGATCTCAAGACTGTCGTATGGAATTTTTTTAAACCTTCCTACAGTTACTGTACATAATGCAACAAAACCTCCATCAGCTGTTGAAACAGTAATAACTGCAGTTCCATCTGTTAAACCGGTTATTTTACCATTCACGTCTACAGCTACAATGCTTGGGTTACTTGTTGTCCAGCGTAACAACTTATTATCTGCATTGGCAGGTACCAAAGTCGCTGTAAGGGTTTTTGATTCACCATTATCAAGCTCCAAAATGGTATAATCTAAGCTTACTCCTGCAACCGGTATATTTGATGACGGCCCTTCGCATGCTGAAAAGCCAATAAGTGCAGTTACAGCCAAAGCCGCAATGATAAGTATTTTGCTTTTTTTTAATCCTTTCATATTTAATCAGCTCCTACTACACCTGCATGGACGCAGGCATTTTTTACAAGGAGTTTGAGGTTTTACTTCAAACTCCAAAAGGTGTTATTAAATACCGGACTGTATTACAGACCTTTAAAATATGATAAAAAATACCATCTAAATATTATTTTTTCAATAAATCAGTTAATTTTTATTGTAATAGTAGGAGCCTATGGTCCAATTATTCTTGACTCGGGGTAACCGGATGCTGTTACCAAATCCTTCACCGCCTGTGTTGGTACCGTAACATTTTGGCAATAGGTAGAATCATTATAACCAAAGGTATGTTGTGCAATGTTTGTAATACCCGAAGGAAGTAAAATATTGGCTTCTATACATCCTGTAAAAGTATAAAGTGGAATATCTGTCAGGCCGGTACATACTGACAGATCCACTGAACTTAAATTCTGGCAGTAATAAAAAGAATTGGTCCATATCTGTATAATGCTATTAGGCAAGTCAACTGAACTTAAGTTTGTGCATTCACGGAAAACATGAGGCCTGATATTGGTTAGATTAGTGCATCCTGAAATATTTACCTGTATCAAACTTGAGCAATTTGAAAAAGCAGCATGCCAAATTTCTTGTAAACCTGTACATCCGGAAAAGTCAATTGAAGTTAAGCTAGTACATTCTCTAAAAGAATGATTACCAATTGATTCAAGACTGTCAGGAAATGTTAATGAACTTAAACTTGCACATTTTTCAAAAGCATAAACTGAAATAGTGGTAAGAGTATCGGGAAATTCAATACCTGCAAGGTTGTTTACATTATAAAAGGCTGCTTGGGGTATTACTTCAAGAGGGTCTCCGTCTTTAAGGACTGGCTTTAAATATACTTTTTTTCCGCCGGTCTGAATTTTTTTACCTAAAGCACCGGCTTCATAAGGAGTTGTAGTGGTATCTCCATTTAAGTCACTAGTAGCAGAAATACCAGTAACCTCAATGTAGTTAACCTCAGTGGCGCTGGCATTACTGCTTGCAAGCCATGTATCAAGCTGGGTATAAGTAACTGTTTTAAAATCCGCAACAGTTACAGTACAGGTATCTGTAAAACCTCCATCAGCAGTTGTAACAGTAATTGCTGCAGTACCAACCCCCAAGCCTGTCACGATACCATTTTTATTTACAATAGCTATAGATTCATCATTAGATGTCCATATAACAGCTTTATTAGAGGCATTTGCAGGTTCAACATTTGCTGTAAGGTTATGACACTCTCCACGGCTAATAGAAATAGAAGCCTGATCCAGTCTGATACTTACAACATACTTTTGGCATGCTGTAACACCAATAATCACAATAATGGCAGCGGTCATTAAGACAAATAAGCTGATCTTTCTTAAATTATTCATATAACACTCCTGTAAAAGTTGTATCTACAAGACCAAGGCTAAATAAAGCCTGCTCTGGTTATTAATGTAGCACAATAGAATAAATTTTTCCAAATTAACGGTTGCAGACCAGCTTAACCGGATATATTATCGATCTTATGGAAGAACTAAAAAGTTTTATTAGAAACTCAAAATTTACAACTGCCTTTACCGGTGCTGGTGTTTCGACATTATCGGGAATACGTGATTTCAGGGGAAAGAACGGTTTATACAATGATGAGGATGCGGATAAAATATTTGATCTAAATTATTTTATGCGGGATCCCTCATTTTACTATAAACGCTCAAAGAATTTTATTTATAATATTGAAGAAAAAGAGCCCAGTGCTGTTCATAATATGCTTGCCGAACTTGAATCAGATGGTAATCTTGAGGCCGTAATAACTCAGAATATCGATATACTCCATCAGAAGGCTGGTTCAAAGAATGTTATTGAGGTACATGGAACCCCAATGCATCATCACTGCCTTAAATGTAAAAAGCACTACAGCTATGAGTTTGTTGCGGCCATTGTCCAGCAGGATGAAATTCCCAAATGCGATGATTGCGGCGGAATTGTAAAGCCTGATATAACATTTTTCGGTGAACAGCTTCCTGCCGGAGCCCTTAAGAAGGCGTTTGAGCTTGCCGAGCGCTCTGAACTAATGCTTGTATTGGGTTCATCCCTTACTGTTCAGCCGGCAGCCTCAATTCCTGCCGCGGTTATCCGGGCGGGCGGTAAGATCGTGATCGTAAACAATATGCCAACCCCGCTTGATGAATATGCGTGGAAGCTGTTTCCTGATTTAAAGCAATTCAGCGAAGAGCTTCTTTGATAAATTCTAATATTTCAAAAAATCAGCATTCATCGCATCCAAATGGTCTTATCTTGTTTTTCGGGATGATGAAATGTGCCGGTACAGGGAATCTTGATGTAAGCTCCATAACCTCTTTTGAGATCTCTGAAATCTTCTCTTCATTGCCCATATTATCAGCAACCCTGCTCATGAGATCAGCTATGATATCCATCTCAGGCTCTTTCATTCCCCTTGTTGTTACAGCTGGTGTTCCTATTCTAAGTCCATTGGGCTTTGTCGGCGGTGCGGGATCGTGTGGAACGGTATTGAAGTTTCCTACGATTTTTGCGCGGTCAAGCGTCTTTGCAAAATCACGGCCGCTTATTCCCTTGCTTCTCAGATCAATCAGGATTATATGGTTGTCTGTTCCGTCTGTTACTAGTTTAAAGCCTTTTTCCTGCAATTTTTCAGCAAGTCTTTTTGAGTTTTTCAGTATCTGCTCGGCATAGAGAAGAAATTCCTGTGTATCTGCCTCGGCAAGAGCAACGGCAATTGCTGCAATTGTGTGCATATGCGGGCCGCCCTGCTGTCCCGGCATGATTGCCTTATCAAGCTTTGCCGCATGTTCTGCCTTGCATAGAAGCATTCCGCCCCTTGGCCCCCTGAGGGTTTTATGCGTAGTTGTTGAAACAATATCAGCATAGGGTACCGGTGATTTATGAAGGCCTGCTACTACAAGCCCCGAAAGATGGGCAATGTCACTCAGATGGTAAGCCCCTACCTCTTTAGCTATATTGCCGAATATTTCAAAGTCAATGGCCCTTGGATAGGCCGTAGTTCCTGAAACAATTACATCCGGTTTTTCACGTTTTGCAATGTCTCTTATCTGATCATAGTCAAGAAATCCGTCATTATTTACCGAATAGTTAACTGCCTCAAAGAATTTACTTGTTATGCTGACCTTTGAACCATGAGTGAGGTGTCCTCCGGAGCTGAGTGTAAGACCCATAATCTTCTGGCCGGGTTTTATAAGTGTATTATATGCTCCAAGGTTTGCAACCGAACCTGAATAGGGCTGCACATTTGCGTGATCAGCCTTGAAAATTTTAATGGCCCTTCGGCGTGCAAGGTTTTCAACAAGATCTGTAACCTGCTGTCCTTCATAATAGCGTTTGCCGGGATATCCTTCTGAATATTTATTTGTAAGACAGCTTCCTGTTGCCGTTCTTACTGCCTGTGATACATAGTTTTCAGACGGGATGAGCCTCAAAACACCGCTTTGGCGGGCTTCTTCCTGTTTTATAAGCTCAAACATCTGTGGATCATATTCTTCTAATGCAGAGTACATCTTTTTTTCTCCTCCTATAAACCGCATGGATGCGGGTTTTATATAGTTTATAGCTTTTTGAATAAAGCCTGCCAACCCTTAAATTAACACACCTTCTAATGGTAGTTTTATACAATATTTATGTATTTGGTAAATTGCATCTCTATATTTGAGTTAAACATAATAAATAATTAGGCTTAATATTTATTTGCTTTTAATTTTGTTATACAGATAATTTATTATTTTTTTGATAATTATTTATTTTGTGTTAGTTCCGAATATACATCGGAGAGGAAGCTGTCAAGAAGAAGTAATCCGTCCTCATTAAGAAAACAGTCCTGAGGGTTAAATAATCCCCGTTTATACCATCGCTCAGCCGTCCTTGGTATAAAGGTTGACGGGACAGCACCAAAGCGTTTTTCAAAGGTTCTCAGATCAATTCCGTCTGTAAGCCGGCATCCCATTATGAAATGCTCGATCAGGAAATCAATTTCGCTAAGTACTTCTTTCTCAAAATCACCTTCTGCCCATTTTTTGATATTTTTCGGATTAGTTAATCTTATTCTATTTTCAGGAATATAAATAGAAGAAACTGCTGAAGGTCCTGTGCCTATGTAGGACTGCATATCCCAATAGGTAAGATTATGACGGCATTCCTGTCCGGGTTTTGCATAGTTTGATATTTCATAGCGTTTATAGCCTTTTTCAGTCATTATTCGGTTTACAGCAGTTATTGCCCATGTTTGAAGCTGCTCGTTAACAGGAGACCCTGCCCCCTTCTCTACCATTTCCGCCAGTTTTGTATGCTCTTCTATTGTAAGCTGATAGACAGACATATGTTCCGGCTCAAAGTTCAATGCGGTTTTTATATCATCAATGCAGGACGGGCTTACACCCGATATTATATCGATTGAGAGTCGGCCCTTCCATCTTGAGGCAATATCAGCAACCCTGCCTTCAATATCCTCAGGATAGCAGGCCCTGCCGATTTTTTTCAGGACAGAATGATCAAAACTCTGAACACCAAGGCTGAGCCTGTTTATTCCTCCTGCTGTAATTGCCTCAATAAATTCACTGCTGCAGCTTTCTATATTCGCTTCAATGGAATATTCACATTTATCAGGAGTATATATTGTATTACCGCATAGTCTTTGGTTGAGCCTTTCAAGAAAGTTATAAAACTGTGCAGGCGGTATTACCGATGGTGTACCGCCGCCTATGAATATTGTATTTATTTCAGGCTCAGGTATCAACGCAAGTTTCTGCAAAATCTCATCAATGATTTTATCCAGCACCAAGCTTATCTGTTCACTGCCGGTGTATGGTACAGAGAAAAAATCACAGTAACTGCATTTTTCGATGCAGAATGGAATATGTATATAAAGAGAAACCTTCACTGGAGGAGCTTGATCTCAGGGGCGTATTCAAGAATAACCTTCGCGCATATATTACTGATGCCTACAGGCCCCCAATAGTATGAGTCATTCGAGATTGAACGGTTATCACCCGCAAGAAAATACTGATCCTCACCAAGCTCTATTGCTTTCATATTGCCTGAAAATGGAAAATCCTTTGGAAGTAATTCAGGCCCCTTATAATAATCTATGGAATATTCAACCTGCATAATATCCCGTTCCGAGAAGAAATAGTTTTTCCCCTTAGGCTTAATCATTATTTCAAAGTTCTCCATCTTTACTGTGTCACCGGGTACTCCAACTACTCTTTTTATGGTTTTGCTGTTTACCCAGTTACTTTCACCGGAGATCTTCTTTTTCTGAAATGTAAAAAAAGCTATGATTGTATCTGCTGCTTTTATATACCATGGATGCTGTCTTGAAAACGCGGGTGAACAGACTACAATATCACCCCTGACCGGTGTTTTTATTCCCGGCAGCCTTACAGATGAAAACGGGATCTCCGGGCCGTATATTAATGGAGATGCGAGTATTACGGCAGATGAGGGTATTGTCGGTTCCATTGATATCGATTCAATTCGATATGAGATTATAAATATTGATGTAATTAGCTCAAATAAAAGAAAAAGCAATAAGACAAAAACTATTATTTTACTGGGAAGATGGCTTTTTTTATCGGTATACCTGAATCCTGATGATCTGTTTTTCCAGCTTCTTCTGGTTACGTATGACAACTATAGGCTCCGTTATTTAATGGCTCTTACACGGTTAAATGGCCAGAATATGAAAGAGGCCTTCCCCAGAACCTTCTTAAGGCTTACCGGGCCGAAGTATCTTCCGTCACGTGAATTATCCCTGTTATCACCCATCGGGAATATCCATCCTTCAGGAATAAACCATCCATTATCTGTTTTGCGCCATGCTGCCCCATACTGATGGATATGCGGATTTATTTCATACATTGCCTGATAGCGGTAACCGCCCCATGAAAACATATCGGTGTAGCCGGATTTTTTTGTATTATATTCTTCCCTGAATTTTTTGTTGGCATCAATTCCAGCGTAGTCAGCGGCATCAAGAAATGCTGCAGCCCTGATTGCTGTGTAATCCTGCTGTTTTAGTAAACGCTTTGTAACATAATCTTTGCCGGTAAGCCTCTTAAATTCAGCCTCTGTAAGCCATTTTGAATAGCCGGGAGGCTTTATTTCAACCTCGCCATTGATAAGTCTAATTTGATCACCCTCATGGCCCATGGCACGTTTAATAAGAAAATGGGGTTTTGGTTTACCGTTTTTATCCTTATCTATATCAACAAGTGAAAATGTTACCATATAAAGAAGACGCTGAACTATATCAAATACAGGGCCCTTTGACAGATAGGTCGGGTTTTCAAATATTATAATCTCATTACGGTGGGGTTTTCTTCCGGTTGATGTTTTAAGGCTGCCCGGAATTAATTCTGGTCCGTATATCATCTTGTTCACAAAAAGGCGGTCTTTTATTTTAAGGGTATCTACCATAGAAGGTGTTGGTATCATATATGCCTGAAATAAAAACTGATTAAGCAGCAGTACAACAACGGCTGCCCAGAGAAGTGCCTCAACCCAATCGAGAATTGGATTTTTCTGTTTTTGTTTTTCTTTCTGTATGCGTCTGCGGCGTTTACGCCAGCTTAAAAATCTTTCGGTATTATGCTGAATTTCTACAAACATGAACAAACAATATCATGTAATAACTAAAGTTGACAAGGCCGGCATATAAATATAATCTGGCTGTATGAGTGATATTGATAAGGTAAAGTTAAAACCAGTCTTGGGTATGGAACCGGGTAAATACCTTTTTATTTTATATATTTTTATTATTGCCTTAGTTCTGTTTCTTCTTCTGTTTTTACCGGGAATTGTAAAGCCGGGAAGTATTTATAACTTTGACAGTGTGCCTTCAGGTGCAGTTGTTTTTGTAGACGGCCAATATATTGGTGCGACACCATGTGAGGCCTTTATCTCAGAGGGTGAGCATAAAATAAGATTAGAAAAAGAATATTATCAGGGTGTTGAATCAAGTATTAACAGTAAAAAAAGAATCTTTGCGTCTCTATTTGCTCCGAAAAAGTCAGAATTCTCTGCAAATATAGTACTTGAAGAGCCTAGCTCTCTGCTAAAAGACAGCTTTAAAGAATTTGCAAAATGGGGAATGATAGATACATATTTTGATAACTATCAGCCAAAACCTGTAATTGGGCCCTTATTCAGGGATCTTCAGGCCGCAGGTTATGCTGATCTTCCCGCTTTGTCAGGATTCTTATACAGTGTTCTGCCCTTTGTTCACAACGAATATCTTTATAATGATTTTATAGATGCAGCTGCTGTTTTTCAGGAGATGAAGACAGGTGAAAAACCAGAGGTTTCAGATATTACGGAAAGTTTTACCGATTTTCAGTTTTTTAAAGACTCAACAGCCTTCTTTGAAAACCTTCCATTCTGGTTTTACAGCCTTGTATCAGATGAACACAGACAGGCGGACTCTCTCAGCTGGTACCCTGCCCTTCAGGAAGAATACGGAGGTTTTCTTAGAGATTTTAATAATGATTCCCCTTCAGCCAAATCAGCTGTAATGATTAATGGGATGAGATTCATTATGCTCTCAGGCGGAGAGTTTCTTATCGGTGCGGACGGAAACAGCTTTCCATATCCCGTTAAGGTTGATGATTTCATGATCATGGACCGCGAGGTTACAAATGATCTCTACAGGCTGTTTATTTCCGAGAATATAAAATGGTCATATCAGAATATTGATGGGCTTATTGAGCAGGGGGTTGTTAATCAGGACTATCTTAAGGATTTTGATATATCTGAAGGAAGTGAGCCTGTAAACTTTGTTTCATGGTTTGCCGCTGAAGCATTCTGCTCATGGCTTCAAGATAAACTTCCCTCAAATCTTGCTGATTATACTGTTCGTCTGCCTGACGAGCATGAATGGGAATGGGCCGCTCAAACAGAGAACCTTAAGAATGGTGTTTTTAACGAAACAACAAATAAAGGCCCGCTTGCTGTAGACGGCCGAATGCCTGATAATATCGGTTTATATGATTTAAGGGGAAACCTCTGGGAATGGTGTTCAAACTGGTATGCGCCCGCAGCCCCGCTTATTACATCGAGAAACCCTGCCTATAATTATTCATACTATGGTAATTATGATGGTGTTGAGCGTTCGGTAAGGGGCGGATGCTGGGCAAATGAAAACAGTATAAGCATATCTGCCCGCGGTTCTCAGCCGCCTGAGTGGTGTACTGAATTCCTTGGTTTCAGACCGATTATAATAAAAGAAAAACCTGAGGAAAACTAGGTGGCAAAGAAAGGTAAAAAGAATGAGTTTACAGAAGACGGAATCAAGATCCTTTCAGTAAACCGTCAGGCGAGATTTAATTACCTGGTTGAAGACAGCCTTGAATGCGGTATTGAGCTTCAGGGTACAGAGGTAAAGTCATTGCGTAATGGAAAGTTCTCTTTTTCCGATTCTTATGCGGTAGTTAAGGATCTTGAACTCTGGCTTATACAACTTCATATAACACCCTATGACCACGGTAATATCCATAATCACGAACCTGATCGGAGGCGCAGACTTCTTGCTCATAAACAGGAAATAAAACGCCTTTCACGTAAGGTCGATGAGAAAGGAATGACTCTTGTGCCTCTTAAGGTCTACCTTAAAAACTCAAAGATAAAGGTTGAGCTTGGTATATGTAAGGGTAAAAATGTTCAGGACAAGCGGAATACAATCCGTGACAGAGACGAAAAGCGTGCTGTTGCACGTGAGTTCAGACAAAAATTTTAAATCGATTTTTTTTAAAACCAATTTCTTGCAGCATTGCAGCCCGCGGCCTAATGAATATTATTAAATTGCCTCAGTTAAATATTGATATTAATGATACAATAGATGTATATTAGACGAACCCTTATCGGGGGTGCACTGGTTTCGACTGGCGGATTCTTCGGTATAGGCTGCAGGCAGAGCTCTAACTCTTAAAACTGGAAACTAAATGTAATTGCTGAAGATAACTTCGAAGCTGATTACGCTTTAGCTGCTTAAGCAGCGCGGGACCCCGGTATGCCGCACCGAAGATCGGGTGATCCTGTAATAAACCGGTGCTTACCTGTTTATGAGTCCGGGCATAGACGGGGAAATTTTTCCGGAATATAGATTCGGTTGGCCTGTTTTTTCGCCGTTCCGTTTCCGAACCAATAAGAAGAAACTAAGCCTGTAGACGCTTATGTCGGGCCCGTCAGGACGGGGGTTCGATTCCCCCCACCTCCATTATCAGCTCTGAACCTGGTTTCGGCCTGATTCTTTAGCCTTGTAAAGCAGTGCATCCGCCCTCTCTACTGCCTGTGTAATTGTTTCATCTTTTTCAAGGCAAACCAAACCAATGCTTACAGTTAAGGGCGGTACCGGACTGTCAGGCGAGGATGACTGGACTTCAAGCTCTCTGCGGATTCGTTCCGCAATTTCTCTGGCACTGCTTAACTCCGCAGACGGAAGAAGGATTGCAAACTCTTCTCCGCCGACCCTTGCTAAAAGATCGGTCTGCCGAATCATTGATTCACAAAGTGATGTGAAAAAACAAAGGGTGTCATCACCCTTTTTATGTCCGTAGGTGTCATTAATTTTTTTAAAGAAATCTATATCCAAAGCCATGAGAGACAGCGGCTTATTTCTCTGCCGGCAGGATTTTATATTAAGCTCCGCCTGCTCAAAAAAGCTGCGTCTGTTTTTTATTCCTGTAAGCGGATCAGTAATTGAAAGTTCTTTGAGTTTTTTGTTGCTTTTTTGCAGCTCTCTTGTTTGGACAGCGACCTCTTTTTCTAGTTCTTTTGAAAGGATCTCAGCCCTTTTATACGTATTGCTGATTCTTATTGAAATGGCAAAACCAAGAGGAATAATAAAAATCAGCATTCCAAATTGTGTTATATTTTTGAAAGGCAGAGATAGAAAATTAAGAGCCATGATATCCATCGATACAAGTAACAAAAATATTATTGCACCCAGAAAAATAAGATGGCTGGCAATGTCTTTTTTTACACGCCCGGGGAAGGTAACCCACAAACCGAAAATCATGCATGATAGTCCACAGAGTTGATAAAAATAAACAGAAGAACTTAAAAAATCAAGGGGAACAAACATGCTGATAATTGCGGATATTAAGTAAATGGTTAATAGAATCTTATAGATTTTTCTTTTAAATGAACTGTCCCATGATGCAATATTAGCAAGAAATGGCATCATTATAGCCGTTCCCATATAAGAAACAAAGTATTCCAGCCTGTAAAAAAACGCGATATTGGAAACACCGTAAAAAGCAGGAAAACAAAGAGGTTCACTCAACATACCCCTTATTGCATAGAACAAAGCTGACAGACCAAGAAATATACTGTAATTCTGAGGTAATTTATTAAATAGCAGAAATAAATTAAACAGGGCTATAATTAATAAAGAGCCCAGAATCATGCCTTCAAATATTATATCCTTAGCATAAGCTTTTTGTAAGTCTGCCTGATAACCAAGAACAATAGATCTGTGAAAACCTCCTAACCGGAAAAATGAATTTTTAAATCTAATTCTAATTTCAAGTATATTGCTTGAAGAAGGTAGTGTTATAATGCTCTGAGAGTAGGCTGCTTCGCCCCTTTCAAAATTACCGGATGAAAAAAACAGCTCTCCATTAACAAACAGATCTACAGATTCATTAAAATGTGGAATTTTGATGGCAAGTTTCTTATCTTCTTCTATTGGGACGATTAAATCTAGTACATATTCTCCTGAGGAGAAGGCTGAACCGATAGTATCATTCCATGCTGAAGGTACGGTCATAAACTGCCAGTCTAAACTATCGCCGGGCTCAAGGCTTCGGAACTTCCAGTTTCCTTTTAGAGCAACAGGTTCTGATAGATCATAACTGCTTAAATCAAGAACACCATTTAAAACCCTGGGAATCTCACCCGCAACTGGAAAGACTGTTAATATGAGGAAGATTATAGATATTAGAAAACGCTGATTTCTCATATTTATAGATTATATATTATTAATTATGTTTATTTAACAAAATATATCAACTTATAAATGAGATAAATTTAAAATTGAGTGATTATAAATAATAATACATAGAATTATACTATCAGACTAATTTCTTACAGCCGGGACCTTGAATAATACTCTTCCCGCCTGATACGGAAGAGATATTTATCTGTGTACTGATTCTTTCTTTTAGAGCTGGAACATGCGAGATAACACCTATTAGTTTTCCATCATGCTGAAGGTTTGATAATGTTTCCAGTGAGGTTTCAAGAGATTCCTCATCCAGTGTACCGAAACCTTCGTCAAGAAAGAGAGAATCTACCCTGACTTTCTTACTTGCCATCTTTGAAAGCCCCAAGGCAAGGCTTAGGCTTACAATAAAGCTTTCCCCGCCTGAGAGGTTTTTTACAGATCTTGTTTCGCCGGCCTGATAATTATCGATGACATTTAATTCAAGAGGATACCCCTGATCACGGATAAGAATATATCTATCGGTCATTTTTTTTAGATTACGGTTGGCATGGCTTACCATTAATTCAAAGGTCAGTCCCTGTGCAAAGTTACGGTATTTTTTACCGTCAGCAGAGCCTATCAGGCTATGAAGTTTCTCCCAACGTTGACATTCTTCTGTTCTGGCTGAGATTTCAGCTTCTTTTTCTTTTATGCGTTCTTTTGCCGATATATTTTCTTCAAGTCTGTGCTTATCTGCGGCAATCAGTTCTCTTAATTGTTTAAGCAAATCGTTATCGTTTTGAAACTGATATTTAAGTTCATCAAGGTTTTTATCTGTAATATTTTTTGATTTTTCGTTTTCTAAACGGTTTTTACGATCCTTGTTTCTTGCACTGATGTCGGTTTCATTTTTATCAAGCTCTTTCTCTCTTTGAGACAGCTGTTCACGCTTGTCTTTTGTAAGAATTGCGGATATAAACATATGCTCATCAGAAAAATCCAAAGAATCTAATTTTATTAAAAACTCGGATTCTTTTTGTTTTAGTTCAATACTTCTGTTTTGTATGCGGAGCTTAATTGATTCAATATTGGCCCTTACTGCTATCTTTTTGTTTTCTATATCTGAGTTTTTCTTTCGCTCAGACTCTTCATTTCTTAATGCCTCCGACACTGCATCAGTAAGTCTTTTTTCTTCAGCATCAGGGTTTTTAAGTCCATAAAGCTTTTCACGTTCTTCTTTCCGGGTTTTATAATCGGCTTTAATAGATTCAAGTTTTTCCTGCTGTTCTGCTAAATTATCCTGTTCTGTTCCAACTACAGCCTTAAGAGCTTTGATTTGGGTATCAAACTCTGAGATGTTTTTTTCAATGCTTTCTTTTTCTTTTATATTTTTATTCCATTCAGAAAGCCGTTGTTTTAAAGAGTTAACTAAAGAAGCAGACTCTGATAAAGAGCTCTTTTCAATACCAAGGGGCTCAAGCTTTTCTGATAATGCGAGAGAAAGCTGTTCAAGACCTTCTTTCTGCTGTGCCAGCTCATCTCTAAGTTTATGAAGATTTTTTTCAGCAGATGTTTTCTCATTAGCTGCATTATTTTCTGATTTTTCTGAATCATTTAGATTAGAAATTACAGCAGTTTCTTTTTTTTCCAAATCTTTGATCTTATCTTCACATGACTCTATATCGTTAATCAGACCCGTAAGGGTTTCTATTTTAAGATCTATTTCATCGGCCTCAGGTATGTTATGATCAGCATATGGATGTTCAGTAGAACCGCATAACGGGCAGGCCTTGCCGTTTTCAAGCAATGCCCGGTGTTTCTCAAGCGATTCAATCGTTTTAATTAGGCTTTTTTCACGGATTAGGCCCTCTTTTTCACTTCGGTATTCACGGAGTAATCTACCGTCAAGAAGCTTAATTTGACTTTTACGTATATTCTCAAGTTCTTTTCTGACTTCTTCAAGTTTGGCCTTTTGTTGAAGGGATTCTTTTTGTGCCAGAGCAAGATTTGCTGATACCTCTGTTAAGTATTCTTCCGCTCTTTTTATATCATCTTCTTTATGAGCAGCCTCTCTTTGTTTTTCTGCAAAGCCCGATAATTGCTCTTCGATTACGGCTAAACCTCCTATTAAAAGCTCATCCTTCCGGTTATCGCTTAGATACAATTCTGTTTTTTTAAGATCAGTCAATAATTTAGTCTTTTTATTTTGTATATTTCCAATGTTTTCTTTCTCAGATTCAATCTTAAAAGTTTTTTTACTGCATAATGAATCTAAATCTGATATCGCATTTTGTTTTTCAGTCATTATTTGATCAATCTGACGTACTTTTTTAATCAGAGAGGTTTCATTATCTAAATTTTCTTTTGTGTTTACTGAAATAGATTCTGCTGACTTAAGCACCTCTTTTTGTTTTTTTGACAGGTCTGCGATTTCTGAAAGTTCAGCCTCTTCTCTCTTT
>PDWJ01005305.1_pt1 | contig 14415 bp, 9 predicted proteins | sample 1430881 | NCBI WGS metagenome assembly PDWJ01 (sample SAMN01162460, study PRJNA174530) | Oral metagenome, whole genome shotgun sequencing project. | biome: Marine environment; feature: Marine mammal; material: Swab sample of the gingival sulcus; isolation source: swab sample of gingival sulcus... | reverse complement strand
CCGCCGCCGCGGCCCCGCCGAGCACACCCTGCCGCTGGTGGTCGCGGCGCTCGCGGCGCTCGCGGCCTGGTGGTCCTATCGCCGCGAGGAGCGCCCCACCGCGGGCGCCACGGAGGCGGGCTGATGGACGCGGCCCTGCTCTACCCCGAGGCCCTCGCCCTGGGCGCGCCCCTGCTCCTGGCCTGGTGGGCCTTCGGGCGCCGCGGCGCCGGCCGCTGGTGGCGCTTGGCCGCGATGGTCGCCGTGATCCTGGCCGCCGCCGGGCCCGAGCTGGCCTGGGAGCGCGGCGGCAGCGACGTCATCCTGGTGGTGGACCGCTCGGCCTCCCTGGGCGCGGGGCGCGCCGCGCAGCAGGAGCTCGCCCAGCTCGTCGGCGCCCAACGCGGCGCCGGCGACCGCCTCGGCGTCGTCGTGGTCGGCGAGGGGGCCACCGTGGCGCTGCCGCCGGCGCCCGAGGGCGTCCCGCGCCTGGCGGACCACCCCATCGGAGACGGCGCCAGCGACCTGGCCGCCGGGCTCGAGGTCGCCGCGAGCCTGCTCGCGCCTGGGCGCACGGGCCGGGTCCTCGTCCACAGCGACGGGGAGCTCACGGGCCCGGGGCTGCGGCGCGTCGCCTCCCAGCTGGCCGTCCGCGGGGTGCCCGTGGACGCCCTCGCCGTCGAGCGCCTGCCGAGCCCCGACGCCGCCGTCGCCTCGGTGGAGCTGCCCGGCCGCCTGCGCCGGGGCGAGAGCTTCATCGGCGCCGTCACCTTCGTCGGCGAGGCGCCCGAGGTGCGCGGCTGGAGCGTTGTGCGCCTGGTCCGCGGCGGGGATGGGGCCGAGCGCCCGATCGAGCTGGCGAGGGGCGAGGTGGTCCTAGGCGCGGGGAGCCCCGTCACCGTGCGCTTCGCCGATCGCGCGGTCGCTCCCGGTGTCGCGCGCTACGAGGCCCGCCTCGACGCCGAGGGAGACCGGGTCCCCGCCAACAACCTCGCCCGGGCCAGCCTGCGGGTCTTCGGCGGCGAGGCGGCGCTCGTCATCGGCGGCGACGGGCGGCCCGGCAACCTGTCGCGGGCGCTCGAGGCCGCGGGCCTCGAGGTCGTCACCCGGCCTGAGGGCGAGATCGCGCTGGCGGACCTGCTGGCCTATCGGGTCTTGGTCCTCGAGCAGGTGCCCGCCGGCGCCCTGGGCCTCGAGTCGATGGCGGCCGTTGCGCGCTACGTCGAGCACTTCGGCGGCGGCCTCGTGATGACCGGCGGGCGGCGCAGCTTCGGCGCAGGCGGTTATCACAACAGCCCCGTCGAGGATGTCCTGCCGGTCACGATGGAGCTGCGCGACGAGCACCGCAAGGTCGCGCTGGCGATGGCGATCACCATGGATCGCTCGGGCTCGATGAGCGAGGCCGTCGACGGCGGGCGCACGAAGATGTCCCTGGCCAACGCCGGTGCGGTGGCCGCCGTGGACCTCCTCGCCCCCTTCGACGAGGTGGCCGTCCACGCCGTGGACTCCGCCCCCCACGTGGTGGTGGGGCTCACGCCCGTCGAGTCGCCAGGCGCCATCACGGCGCGCATCAGGGGGATCCGCAGCGCGGGCGGCGGCATCTACGTCTACGAGGCGCTGAAGGCCGCGGGCCTGGAGCTGCTCAGGTCGAGCAAGGGCAGCAGGCACCTGGTGATGTTCGCCGACGCCGCCGACGCCCAGGAGCCCGGCGCCTACGAGGAGCTCGTCGAGGACTTTGTGGAGGCCGGGATCACGGTGTCGGTCATCGGGCTCGGCTCCGAGTCGGACGTGGACGCGGAGCTGCTCAAGGACATCGCCGCGCGCGGCCGCGGGCGCGTGTGGTTTTCGAGCCGAGCGGCGGATCTGCCCCGCCTCTTCGCCCAAGAGACGCTGCTTGTGGCGCGCAGCGCCTGGGTCGGCGGGCCGGTGACCCTGCGCCCCGAGCCGCTGCTCGCGACGGCCCTCGGCGCCAGCGAGGCCCTCGAGGGGACCTGGCCGACCGTGGGCGGCTACAACCTCACCTACCCCCGCGACCGCGCCCAGGTCCTCGCGACGGCGCCCGGCGACCCCAGCGCGCCCGCGATCGCCGTGTGGCGCGTGGGGACGGGGCGCAGCGTCGTGATCCCTTTCGATGTGGACGACCCCGAGGCGCCGGCGGTGGCCGCCTGGCCAGGCTACGCCGAGCTCCTCGGCGGGGCGACCCGCTGGGCGGCCGGTGGGGACGAGGCCGCGCCCGGGGCGCTCTGCGCTCGCCGTGAGGGCCGCACGGTGACCTTGACCCTCGAGCTCGACCCGGCGCGCCGCGACGCGTGGCCGCTCATGGCGCCGCTGTTGACCCTGAGCCAGGACGGCAGCTTCGGCGACCCGGAGCTGACGCCCCTGTCCCCCGTCGATGACGGGGTCTACGAGGCGCGGGTGACCCTCGAGGGCGACCGGACGCTGCTGCCGACGGTGGCCATCGGCGCTCACGCGGTTCATGGGCCGGCGCTGACGCTGCCCTACTCGCCCGAGGCGGCGCCCCGCTTCGACCTGCCGCCGGGTCGACAGATCCTGGCGGACCTGGTCCGAGACGCCGGCGGGGCCTTGCGCCAAGACGTCGAGGGTGTCTTCGACAACCCGCCGTCGGAGGGCCGCCTCGCGAGCCTCGCCCCGCTGCTGGTCGGCCTCGCGCTCTTGCTGCTGGTGGCCGAGGTGGCGGTCCGCCGGATGCGCCTGTCTTGGCCGCGCCGGCGCCGTGGAGCCCCGCGCGCCAAGGGCCCGCAGGACGAGCGCCGCCCGGCGCGCGGGGCCGCGACCGAGCCTGCCCGGGCGCCCGCCGCCGCGCCGCCGGCGCCCGCCGATCCAGGCCCCGGCGCCCTCGCCAAGGACCAGGGGCTCCACGAGGCCCTGCGCGAGCTGAAGCGGAAGCGGGAGCGCCGCGCGCGCTGACCACCTGCCCGCCCCACAAAAGGTCGGCGCGGCGAGGGCGCGCGGCGCTCCCTCGCGGTCCTCGGCGCCTGGCCGGGGGGGGCGGAAGCCGGTGCGGCCGATCGGCGACAGCCGCCTGCTAGACCGCCTGGTCGGGCGGCAGCGCCTGAAGCGCCTGCCTGTCTAGCGCTGAGGTTCGAGCTGGGTGATCAGCTTGCCGACCAGCTCGGCGTCCGGCGCCTCGGGCGCGAGCCGCCGGTAGAGCTTGAAGGCCAAGATCGCCGGCCCCGGCTGGCCCATCTTCATGTAGATGGTGCCGACCATCCGATAGGCCTTCGCGTATCCGGAGTCCGCGGCCATGTTGAACAGGCGCAGGGCCTTCTTGGGCGACTTGCGGGCGACCTTCAGGCCGAGCTTGTAGAGGTCGGCGGGCGTCATCGCGTCCAGCACGTCGGCGGGCGGCAGCCCCGTCATGTCGACCTGGAGGCTGGGGCTGTCCGGCGCGTCTACGGGCTCCTCGTCCTCGTCCTCGGCGCGGCTCGGCGCGGGCAACTCGGCGACGGGCTTTGGATCCGACGGCTTCGCTGCCCCCTGAGCCTCCGCCGTCCCCTGAGCCTTCGCCGTGGACTGCTTCGCGGCCGCCCTTGCCTTGGCCCTCGCCTTGGCCCTCGCCTTGGCCCTCGCCTTGGCCTTCGCCTTCGCGAGGCGCCTCGCGGCGCGCTCGGTGTGGATGATGTCGACCTCCAGATCCACGGCCGCGTCCTGGGCGGCCTCCTCGGGGGTGGCGCGATCGCCGAGCTCGCCCGCGAGGACGACCTCCTCGCCCCGGTCGCGCGCCGCGGCCATCAGCTCCGCCCCCCCGGCCGCTCGCCTCCGCGGGCGGATCGGCGGTAGCGGCGGCGTCGGCGGCCGCGGGCGCCGCGGGCTCGGGCTTCGCGACCTCGGCGCCCACGACGGGTGCGGGCGCCGCGGGCTCGGGCTTCGCGACCTCGGCGCCCACGACGGGCGCGGGCGCCGCGGGCTCGGGCTTCGCGACCTCGGCGCCCGCGGCGGGCGCGGGTGTCGCGGTGACGCCCGCCTCCTCGCGCGCCTCGCCCCGCGAGCTCAGCAGCGCCGCGAGCCCCGCCCCGCCGGCGCCCAGCAGCAGGAGCGCGGCCAGCACCCACGGCCAGACGCTCTGCTTCTTCTGCTCGAACAGCGGGCGGAAGGCGGTCACCGGGCCGTCGGCTCGCGGCCCGCGCCTGTGGGAGGGAGCCTCGACCGCGACCTCGGCGACGCGGGTCATCCGCGCGACCGACGGCGTCGTCGGCGCCCCCTTGACCTCGGCGGCCTCGCTGGGCGCCTCGTCGCCGCTGACCTTCGGGGGCTCGCCGATGATGGCGACCGGCTGGGGCGTTGACCGCTCCTCGGGCTCGGGCGCCTCGCGGGGCGCCTGGACCACGGCCTCGGGCGCCTCATCATCGTGGGTCTGACGGGGCTCGCCGATGATGAGCCCGGCCATCGCGGCCTCTTCGCTCGCGTCGAGCGCTCTGCCCTTGGGCCCGTCGACCGGGAAGCTCCAGTCCTCGGCGAGGGTGTCCGCGAGGACGCGCCTCTTCGAGCGCGCTCGTCGTTTGCCCTTGGCCATGTGTCCTCCGATACCGACTGGTGGAGGTGAAGGGTGAGTTGGGAGAGATCGGCATCATCGGTTCGGCGGCGATGTCGATCTTATTGAGGGTCTTCAGGTGTGGTCTCTTGGCCCGACGTCGGCCGAGGGGCCCGTGAGCCCCTCGACGGCCGCGCGCACATGCGCTTCGACGTCCGAGGCGTGGATGTCGGTCAGGGCGTGGAGGGTGACCTCCAGGGTGCGCGCGTCGCGGGCGACGATCGTGGGTTCGTGACTGGGCGAGATCCAGTGGGACAGCAGGGCCGCGCGTCGCACCGCCGACCGCGCGGCGGTGGGCGCGACGGAGGCCGGGATCGCCACCTCGAAGGTGTGGCGAACGGCGTCGCGCCGGGTCCGCCGCAGCACCACCGTGGCCTCGCGCACGGCGCGGTAGGGCAAAAAGACCCTGTCACCGTGGGCCTGCACGAGCTCGACCTGGCGAGCGCCGAAGCGGCGCACCTCGCCCTCCACCTCGCCGATCCGGATGACGTCGCCCACCCGCACCCAGCGCTCGGTGCGCAGGACGACGCCCGATAGGTAGTCTCGGACCAGGAACCAGATGGCCAGGACCAAGGCCACGACCAGCAGCGCCAGGGCGACGAGCCGCGCCATGGGGAAGCCCTGAAGCGTCCAGGCGATGACGCTGACGAGGTAGACCATCCACAGGACGACCTCGGCCAGGGGGGCCACCCGCGCCAGCCGGTCCCGGCGCTCCGGCGCCATCGGCACCAGCGGGAAGCCCCACCGCACCACGCGCACGAAGAGGTACAAAACGACCCCGCCCAAGAAGACGAAGAGGACCTCGAGGGGGGTGATGAGGGGCGCGTCCGCGGTCGCCGACAGCGCGTCGGCCAGGGCGGCCGTCGGCCCATCGCCGCCGCCCGGCTGCGCGAGCGCCCCAAACAAGTACAGGCCCGACATCAGAGGATCCCCCGATCCCTGAGCCAGCGCATGACGTGCTGGGCGGTGAAGTGCTCGAGGCTCAAGCCCGCGCCCTCGGCCACGACGAGCCCCGCGCGCTGCAGGCCCGCGAGGGCCTGGTCGAGCCGGGCCTGTTCGAGGCGCGTGACCCTGAGGAGCCTGGTCCTGTCGATGCGCTTGTGCATCGACAGCTCCACGAGCAGGGCCACCCAGTCGGGATCGAGGGCGTCGAAGACGGACAGGTCCGGCGCCCGGGGCCGCCGGATGACCACGTGCTCCGAGGTGACCTCCTCGATGTGGGCGATCCAGGCGGCCAGCGCGCCGCCGATGTAGCCGCCCGAGTAGTCGAAGAGCCCCGAGAACAGCCGCGCCGTCTTCCATTCATTGGGCTCGCGCGAGTCGCCGCACAGCCGCAGCGATAGCCCCGTGGCGCTGTGGCGCAGCATCACGGCCTCGCGCAGCCGGCGCGCGTCGAGGGGCCGGCAGTGGACCGTCGCGAGCGCCTGGTCGACGAGCACGCCGAGGCGTCGCAGGAGCCGCATCACGTACTCGTTGACGCCGAGCACGAAGAGCGTCCGATCGCCGTGGCGCTCGATGAGCCCCTCGAGGCGCTCGAGCACCGCCAGCCCCTTGAGGCTGCGCTCCCACCACAGCTCCAGGTCCTCCACCACCACCGCCGACCCCTCGGGCAGCGTCGACAGGGCCTCGTCGGGATCGCCCTGCGCGCCCAGGGCGCGGGCCAGGGCCTCGTCGAAGGCGGTCGGGTCCACGGAGCCGGCCTCGGCGGGCCGCACGGTGAAGGTGTGGCCCTCAACGAAGCGCTCGTGCACGATCCGCCGCATCAGCGCGCCCACCCCGGAGCCCGGCGGTCCGGTGATCCAGAGCGCACCCGGGTGTCCGTCGGTGTGGGCGTCCACGGCCCGCGCGGCCAAGCTCAGCGCCTCGGACTCGGGGAGCTGGTAAGAGGGATCGGCCGCCGCGCGCCCCAAGAAGACCTGGCGGTAGAAGATGGGGAGCCGCTCCCAGACCGCCGCGCTGGGGCTGCTGCGGCGGTGCAGCCGGATGAGGCGCTCGACGGGCGAGGCCGGCTCCTCAGCGGTGTGGCGCAGCCGCCGCGCGAGCAGCACGCCGCGGCTCCAGCGGTAGGACAGGTCCACCATCCCCTGGCGCACGCCGTCGCGGAGCCGCGCGCCCGTCTGGCGTACCCAGTCGAGCAGCCCCACCCGCTCGTGGGTGCGGATGAACCGGTCGAGGCGCCCGGCGGAGCGACCGCTCTCGGCCATCTGAGTGCGCTCGACCACCTGATCCCGCAAGGCGGGCAAGCGCCGCTGCAGCTCTCGCCAGGCCTTGTCGACGTGGCCGCGCTCGGTCTCGATGCGCTCGACGCCGCCGTGGACCAGCTCCTGGCGCTCCTCGTGCAGGACCTCGCGCTCGGCCTCGCTGGCCTCCAGGCCGCCGCCGAAGGCGACCAGGCGCGCGACGTCGCGCACGGCGTTGGCGGCGCGCGCGACGGCGGCCGACAGCTTCGCGAGGGCCTCGCGCACCTCACCGAGCAGGTCGTTCTTCACGACGAAGGAGACCAGGCGGCGCAGCGCGATGGTGACCTCCTCGAGCTCGTCGAAGCGCCCGTCGGCGAGGGCCTGGAAGGAGGCCTCCGACAGGGTCACCACCGACTCGGGCAGGGCCTCGGTGGAGCGCTCGATGGCGTCGCTCATGCGCGCCAAGAGCGACCGCTCTTCGAAGGTGATGTCGTGGGGAGGGTGCAGCTCCAGCGGCTCCTGCGCCCGCTCGGGCGGGCGCGCGGCGAAGGCCTTGAGCTCGGCGAGGAAGGCGTCGAGCTCGGCCAGGACGCCGCGCTCGACCCGGTGGTGCAGGTCCCGCTCGGCGTCGTGGACCATCAGGTCCAGGTCGAGGTGCAGCGCGCGGAGCGCCACATCCAGCTCGATGCGACGGACGTGGTGGCGCTGGAGCGCGGCGACGGTGGCGAGCTCGTCGGCGACGGCGTCGACGTCGAAGGGGGCGCCGTCAGCCGGGCGGGTCGGGACCGAGGGGCGCGTGGTGTTGAGGGGGTCGGCCAGGGCGCCGGCCACCAGCTGGGCGACGTCGCGCGCCAGCGTCGTCAGCGCCTTGCGCTGCTTGCCCAGGTCCGCCTCGGCCAGGCCCCGCCAAGCGCCGACGCGGGCGGCGAGCTCGTCCCGCTGGGCGGCGCCGATGGGGTCGGCGCCCTCGTCGCCGCGAGCCAAGGCGCGGGCGTCTCGGGCGATGGTCGTGGTCCCCCAGCCGACCAGGGCGCCGAGGCTGGCGAGCAGCCCCTCGCGCGCCTCCCGAGAGCGCTCGAGGGCGGCGCGCAGGGCGTCGATGGTCTGGCGCGAGTGCAGGGCCTGGACGTGGCGCCGCAGGGGCCAGCGGGCCCAGCCCCCGTCCCGGAACAGACGTGAGAGCAGGCCGGCGCCAGCGGCGGCCGCGCGAGCCTCCTCGCGGGCCTCGGCGCCGCCGCCCCGGGTGCTCAGGACGATCTCGGCGTCGAGACCCTGTTCGAGGTGCCGTAGGCGCTTGGCCAGGGCGGCGAGGGCCACCCGCAGGGCCTCGCGCTGGGTCTCGGCCAGGGAGGCGCGGAGCTCCTCGAGGGCGCCCTCGATACCCCTGAGCATACCGCGCTCGATGCGGTGGATGGTGCGACGGCGGCGGGCGAGCTGGGTCAGGGCCGCGGCGCGCTCGAGCTGGTCGAGGGCGCGGGCCATCAGGCGCTCGATCTCGGCGACGGCCGCCTCGAGGCGGGACGCGAGGGTGACCTGGCAGTCGCTGTGGAAGTCGCCGATCGCCGAGGCGAGGTCGGCGTGGTAACGCATGACCAGCCCGGCGAGGGCGGGATCCTCGGTGAGCTTGAGGGTCTCGGGGCGCGCGCGCCAGGCGCCCTCCTCTTCGTCCTCCTCGAGGACGAGCTCGGCGTCGAGGTCGACGTGAGGGAAGGGGTCCTCGAAGGCCGAGGCTGCGCGGACCAGGAGCAGCGGTCGGCGCATGGTGGCGAGGGCCTCGATGGTCTCGGGCAGGTCGGCGTCCTGCTCGGGCCCCTCGAGGCCGACGACGACGAGGTCGGCCTGGGCCGAGGCGCGGGCGACGAGGGCCTCGAAGCGCTCCGGGGGTGCGGGGGCGTCGAGGACGCGGACCTCGGCGACGACGCGGGCGTCGCGGAGCCAGGCGGCCAGGCGGTGCTCGAGGGTGCGCTTCTGGCCCGGGTCGGCCACGGCGACCAGGAAGCGAGGGGTGGACTGGACCCACTCCTCGGCGGTGGTGAGGAAGCGCACCAGGGCCAGGGCGAGGGCGAGGTTGCGGCCGTCGCCGTGCCACCAGACGTCGACGCGGCCGCCGGCGTGGCGCTCGACCCGGGCGCGCTGGACGCTGAGGACGACGTTGCGGTCGATGTCGTAGAGCTCGTCGAGGAGGTCGCGGGCGCGCGCCGGATCGTCGCGGAGGAGCTCCCAGTCGATGAAGGCCGTGTTCGGCTCGAGGCCGACCATACCGTGGTAGCGAGCGATGGCGGCGATGGCGGCGTAGGGGTCGTCGGTCTGGACGTGGCGGCGGAAGAAGCCCTCGGGCTCGTCCTCGCGGAGGCGGTCATCGGCGGCGTGGTCGGCGGAGCCGGGGGCCGCGGCGCGGTCTGCGGGGCGCCCGGTGAGGGCCATCTCGGTCAGCACGCCGTTGTGCTGGACCAGGGCGTGGCCGACGGCGCGGGTGGGGCCGAGGGCGGTGCGGGCGCCGGTGAATAGGAGCACGTTCGGGCGCCAGTTGCGCTGGTGGGTCTGGTGGCGGGAGAGGCGGTCGAGGCCCTTGCGGACGATGGAGGACCAGATCCCGGTCCAGGTGTCGCCGCCCTCGAGGGCCAGCTCCTTGCGCTTGAGCCACAGGTACAGGGCGGCCATGACGGCGAAGGCGCCGAACATCGCGATCATGTCGAGCTGCATCATCAGGATGAAGCAGGTCAGGGCGCCGACGATGCTGACCAGGCGCGGGATGCGGAAGTCGGGGCGGAAGTCGGGGCTGGCCCAGCTCTCGACGGCGCAGCTGAGGTTGAGCACGCCGTAGCTGGCCATGAAGAACATCGAGACGATGCCGGCGATGGCGTCGAGGGAGCCGATGAGGATGCCGCCCTCGGCGATGGCGAAGGCCAGGAGCAGGGCGTTGCGCGGCTCGTTGTCGACGCCATGCCCTTTGGCGAATAGCCGCGGGCCGATGCGGTCCATGGCGCAGGCCTGCAGGATGCGGGGCGCGCCGAGGATCGAGCCGAGGGCGGAGGAGATGGTGGCGCCCCAGATCCCGGCGACCACCAGCGGGGCGAACAGCGAGTAGTCGAGCAGCACGCGGGGGTTGTCGGCGAGCTGGTCGGCCGGGATGCGGAAGGCGAGGAAGGCGACGAGGATGAGGTACATCGCGAAGCCGACGGCGATGGCGAGCAGCGTGCCGCGGGGGATGTCGCGCTTGGGATCTTTGAGGTCGCCGGACATGGAGACGCCGGCCTCGAAGCCGGTGACGGCGGGGAAGAAGATGCCGAAGAGGACGACCAGCGAGGCGCCCTCGGCCAGGGGCTCGAGGTGGGCCGTGGCGGGGGCCGCCTGGTCGGGGTTGCCGATGAAGATCGACACCAAGGACAGCGCGATGGCGGCCATGATGATGTACTGGGTCTTGATCGCGAGCGACGTGCTGATGAACGTCACCGTCGTGACGGCCACCAGGGTGATGGAGCCGGCGACGCGGATCGTGTCGATGTCCGGCCGCCCGGTGGCGGGGTCGACGTTGATGTCCCAGTAGGTCAAGAAGCTCTCGGCGAAGCCGATGAGGTAGAGGCTGACGCCGAAGGACAGCCCCACGAAGAGCGCGATCCCCAAGGTGCCGCCGATAGGCAGGCCGAGGCTGCGCGAGATGATGTAGTAGCTGCCGCCGGCCTTGACGCGCTTGTCCGTGGCGATGGACGAGACCGACAACCCCGTCGTCACGCTGATGAGGTGGGCCGCGACGACGATCCCGATGGCGGCCCACAGGCCCGCATCGCCCACCACTTGGGGCAGGCGCAGGTACATGATGACGCCCAGGATCGTCAGGATCGAGGGCGTGAAGACGCCCCCGAAGAAACCGAACTTTCGACGCTGGGTGACCATTGCGTTGACGTTAGCACCGAATTCACGTGGCGTCGCGAGCAACACCGGGCGCGTCGACAAGCCTCTCAAGCGCGTCCCGGACCCACAGCCCAGGGGCTGCGCGAACTGCGATCGCCGACCGCCTCCGACGGGCCTGGAGCCACCCCGTGGACGCGACGGCGGGCGGCGCTACCTCCCCTTCCACCGCGGCGCGCGCTTTTCCACAAAGGCGCGCGGCCCCTCCTTGGCGTCCTCGGAGGCGAAGACGGGCAGCCCCACCGCGTCGCACAGTGCCCAACGACCGGCGGTGTCGTGGTCGGCGCCCTCGAGGATGACGCGGCGCGAGGCCCGGACGGCCAGGGGCCCATTGGCCGCGATCTTGCCGGCGAGCTTCAAGGCGACCTCGAGGACCTGGTCGGCGGCGGCCAGGCGGTTGATGACGCCCAGGGCGTATAGGCGCTCGTTGGGCAAGGGCGCGGCGGTCATGGCGAGCTCGAGGGCCACATTGCGGCCGACGATGCGCGGCAGGTGGATGAGGCCACCGCCGATGGCGACCAGGGACCAGCGGGCCTCGGGCAGCCCCATGCGGGCGCCCTTGGCGGCCACGATCATGTCGCAGGCCAGGGCGACCTCGAAGCCGCCGGCGAGGGCGTCCGAGTGGACCGCCGCGATGATGGGCTTGGTCCGCTGGCGGCGCACGATGCCGGCGAAGCCGCCGCGCTCGGTGTTCAGCGCGTCCAGCTCGCCGGCGTGGATGAGCTTGAGGTCCGCGCCGGCACAGAAGACCTTGCCCTCGGCGGCCAGGACCCCGACGGTCAGGGCGTCGTCGCCTTCCAGCTCGTCGATGGCCGCCTCCATGTCGCGGGCGACGCCGGCGTCGATGGCGTTGCGCGCCTCGGGGCGGTCGAGGGTGATCACCAGGATGGCGCCGTGGCGCTCGGTCTTCACGAAGGTGCGGTCGTCGGTACTCATGGCGGCAGCTGACCACCGGCTCGCGGGTCGGTCAACCGCCGCCTGGGCGCCGAGGCGGAGCTGGCCCTCGCCGCCCACGTCGATGTGGCCCCGCGCCAGACGCGGCCGCGCTGGCCCTTGGCGCTCAGGTCCTGGGCGCCAGCGTCGGCGCGATGCCCGCGCACGCTCCGGGCGCCGCCCCGGCGGACCTGCCGTTTGCAGCAGGGCCGGGCGGCGTGGCACAACCGGCCGGCCGGTCACCACACCCGCGTTCGAGGAGCGAACATGCGACGACGGCTCACGATCCACGCCAACCCTGACCCGGACCGGGGCGTGCAAGGCGACCGCGTCGACGACGTCGACGACCCCTTGCCGGGCGTCGACCACCTCGACGGCGCCGCCCCCGATCGCATCAACAGCTGGCGCCGGCAGGTCTTCAGCGGCCCGCGGCCCGCGACGGCGACCACGCCCCCAAGCCACCTCTGGCCGCCGCCTTCGTCGCAGACCAACGGCCGCGGCCTGCTCCGCTAGGCGCATGGGCTCCCCTCCCCGAGCGCTTCACGGCGCGGTCGCGGTCACCGGCCTGCTGCTCATCGGTCTGGCCCTCGCGATGATGGCGACCGGGCTCGTGATGCCCGAGACCGCGCCGGCCTGTGAGCTCACGGCCCCCATCGTCTGCGCCGAGCTGCCCCCGAGCGGCGCCTGGTTCGCCGAGGTCTTCGCCCCGGCCTTCAACCCCGCGGCCCGCTGGGCGGCGACCATCTGGCTCGACTTCCCCTTCCTCGTCGCCTACGCGCTGGTCCTGTCCCTCGGCGCCCTCGGCCTCGACCCCGAGGGCCGCCGCCCCGCGCTGCTCCGCGCCGCGGCGCTGGCCCTGTTCGCCGCGGCCGCCATGGACGCCCTGGAGAACACCGGCATGCTCATGGCCCTCGACGTCGCCGCCGCCGGCGGCGTCCCCAGCGACGACGCCGCGCTCCTCACCCGCGTCGCCGCCTCCGTGAAGTTCGGCCTGCTGGGCCTTGGGGGCCTCGCCACCGCCTGGCTCGCCTGGGCCGGTCCCCTCCACCGCGCCCCCGCCGCGGCCCTCGTCCTCGGCGGCCTCGCCAGCGCCGCCGGCCTCGTCGGCGCGCTCCACCCGCCCCTATTCGAGGTCGGCGGCCTGGGCGTCGCCGCGATGTGTCTGGTCCACTGGCTCGTCGCGATCGGCGGCTGGTGGCGGGCGCGATCGGCGCGCGACCAGCGCCGTGGCGGCGGCGCGTGACGCTCCTGACGCCGGCAGCGCCCCATCGCCTCCCAGCGCGACGCCCGCGGCGACCTGGTCATGGGGCAGGGGGGCGGGGCCGGCGGCTACGGCGGCGCCTGACGCGAGGTTGCGCTCCGACGCCACCGGCGCTACTGCGGTAGCAGCCGGAGGGCGACCGTGGCGAGCCTCACCTTCGACAACACCCCCGAGACCCTGGTCGACCCCGCCGGGCGCGTCCGCTACGGCGTTTGGCGCGAGCCCCTGCGCGAGGTCGACGCCGCCCGCGCGCGCTTCGAGGTCCGCGGCCTGCCCGCGCCGCGGCTGCTGCGCCGGCTCCGCACCAAGCAGTGGCAGCACTTCGTGCTCGTCACGCCCGAGCTGCTGGCCACCGTCGCCGTCGTCGACGTGGGCTATCTGGGCGTCGCCTGGCTCCAGGTCGTTGTCGCCGGCGAGCGCCCCTTCGAGCACCAACGCAAGGGCCCACACCTCGATCTCCACGTCGCCCGCTCGCTCTGGGACGAGCGCACCCACGTCCACGCCCGCGGCCTGGCCATCGACGTCCACAACCACCTGAGCGAAGGCGCGCACCACCTGAGCTTCGACGTCGCCGGCTCCAGGCGCGCCGGCCCCGCCGTCCGCGGCCAGCTCCGCGCCCACCACGACCTGACCGAGATCCAGCCCCTCGTCGTGAGCCTCCCTGTCGGCAAGGGGCGCACGATGTACTCCCACAAGGTCCCCCTGCCCGTCGAAGGCCACCTCACCGTCGGCCGACGCCGCGTCGAGGTCGGTGGCCCGGACGCCTTCCTCATCCTCGACATCCACAAGGCCCACTACCCCCGCCGCACCTGGTGGAGCTGGGCGACCTTGGCGGGCCGCGACACCCTCGGCCGCCTCATCGGCCTCAACCTGACCGCCAACGTCGTCGAGGGCGACCCCCACTACTCCGAGAACGCCTTGTGGATCGACGGCCGCTGCCAGCGCGCCTCCCGCCCCGCCTTCAGCCACCCCGGCGGCACCCGCGCGCCGTGGCGCCTCACCACCGAGGCGGGCGAGGTCGCCCTGGACTTCTACCCCGAGGGCGGCCGCGGCGAGGATCTGAACCTCGGCCTGCTCCAGTCGCGCTTCGACCAGCCCCACGGCCGCTTCCACGGCAGCATCACCGCCGCCGACGGTGAGATCATCGAGGTCGACGGCATGCGCGGCGTCTGCGAAGAGCACCTCGCGGTCTGGTAGATCTGGCCGGAGCCCGCGCCGCTCAGCGGTAGAACAACAGCCTCTGGGGCTTGACGCTCTCGAGCTCGCGCAGGGCCTCACGCGCGGCCGCGCCATCCGCCGGCCGCTTGTGGGGGTTGCGGTGCATGAAGCGCAGCGCGAGGTCGACCAGCGCCCCGCCCAGGGCCTTATCGTCGAGGGTCGGGCGCGCGGGGGCGTCGGTGACGGCCGCGGCGGCCTGCTCGGCGGGGGTGTCCCGCGGGAAGGGGTGCTGCCCGCCGGTCATCATCTCGTAGACCATCACGCCCAGCGCGTAGACGTCGGTCGCGGGGGTGATCTCGCCGCCGAGGGCCTGCTCGGGCGCTAGGTAGCGGGGCTCGCCGACCAGCTCGCCGCCGCGCGTCACCGGCGGCGCCTCGACGACG
>PDWJ01003672.1_pt1 | contig 14421 bp, 12 predicted proteins | sample 1430881 | NCBI WGS metagenome assembly PDWJ01 (sample SAMN01162460, study PRJNA174530) | Oral metagenome, whole genome shotgun sequencing project. | biome: Marine environment; feature: Marine mammal; material: Swab sample of the gingival sulcus; isolation source: swab sample of gingival sulcus... | reverse complement strand
AATGAGTCTGTTTTTTGCGAATGAGAGATGCTTCTCAAGCTGCTTCACAACTGAAGAAAAATTATGTGATGGCGGCACGAATGCCATCGCCAGACTCACGCCACCATCGAGATTTAATTCGTCATAGTTCGCTACCGATAAATCTTTGCCCGGTATCTTGATTATCGAAAAGACCTTGGCCTGCGATACAGGTTCTTTTTTTTTCCAAAACATGACTATCCCTTACTGTTCTGTTTTTCGTATGACATAACAACGCAAAGAAACCAGACCATTTATAAAGTGATCAGAGTTGGTTTTTCAGCTAGATGGTCAAAAAATGAATGGCCTAGAAAATCGAGGCTATCCAGCTCTTGTTCCCATTCAATTAACATCCTGTCCGACCGCGTTTTTTGCAAAACAGACGTGGCGGCTTAACGTGCCACCGAGTTTGCCATATCTGTACCAGATTTTCTCGAATTCAAGCTATAAAACAGAAAGTTAAGTTGTTAAAGGTTCTTTCAGAATAGACCGGAAAGTTAGCCGTCGCAAGCGTTCTGAATACAAACAATACCCGCGTCAGAATTTATTCCAACTGGTTGCTGCTCGTTTTTATTTACTCAGCTGTAAGCCATTCGAATGGTGGCTCCTTATCTCCTTATCTCCTTATCTCCTTAACGGGATTCTTTTTCAATAAATCTTTTAAGTTGGTAGTGAACGCGTTCATTTTCACGTTCGAGGCATTCTTTTTGCTGCATTAAATCGATAACCAATGCAACGGCGATCCAGTCGATTTCGAGATCCCGGTGGAGACGAACTGCCTTTTTTATCCAATGAACCGTAGTGATATCGAACATCCAGTCAGTGGTTTTATCGCCTTTTACCGGTTCGGCAATACCGTATTCGACCAGCTCGATAACGAGTTCGGGTTCAATCCGTTCGAGCTGGCATAACTCATTGAGTTGCAGGCTAAATGATATATCTGTCATTTTCTCGCGCTCCATTCAGCTCGTGGTTTAAATTTGGCTGTTTCAGCTAGTTCCCGCCAGAGTTTATTGGCGGCTTCATTGTTGGCGGGCGGCATAACAACTTTTAGAATAGCGTAAAGGTCACCTGTGACTGTCTTGCTTTTTAGCCCTTTGCCCCTGATTCGCAGCTTTTGGCCGGATTGACTATTGGGGGTAATCGTGACATTGATGCTGCCTTCCAGCGTTGGCACTGTCACTTTGGCTCCGAGTGCTGCCTCCCAGGGGCTGATGGGTACTGTAATAAGCAGATTGTGGCCTTGTACATCGAACAGTGGATGCGGAACCAGACGAATGTGCAAATAGAGGTCGCCGGATTGTCCTTGCCCGAAGCCGGGTTTGCCCTGGGATTTCACCCGGATGCGCTCGCCATCGCTGACTCCTTTGGGGATAGTGACCTTTAGATGTTTTTTGATGTTTTTCAGTGCCCTGCCATCAAACACAGGAAGCTGGTATTCGACTTCTCTGACGTTGTCGGAAAGCGTTTCCTCAAGAAAAACCGGCATTTCGATTTCAACATCTTGCCCTCTGGCGTGCTGCTGGCGGTTATCGGCCGTTTGGCTAAATTCGTAATGATCACCAAAAACGGAATTAAAAAATTCAGAGAAATCATTGTTAAAATGCCTGTTTTCGTACCGCTGATAACCAGCTGAACCTTGCCAACCCGGAGGAGGTTGAAAACTCTGGCCAGCTTGACCACCATATTTGCGCAACTCATCGAATTCGGCACGGCGATTCGCGTCTTTCAATACTTCGTAAGCTTCTGCGACTTCTTTGAACCTGTCTTCAGCCTTTTTATCGGGATTCATGTCGGGGTGGTATCGGCGCGCCAGTTTTCGATAGGCTGTCTTGATTTCTTTCGAGCCGGCATCGGGTTTCACCCCAAGAATTGCGTAGTAGTCTTTGAATTCCATAACTGTTTCCTAAATTGCCCGCGCCATCGGAATAGCTTAACCCAGTCCGGAGTTTTACTCCACTTGTTGTGGCTCTGGTTCCTGATGGTCAATTTCGTTATCAGTTAGCCACTGATACAGGATTGGGACAATGATAAGGGTCAATAAGGTCGATACCGTCAGGCCTCCTATGATTACCCATCCCATTGGCGACCACATGGATGATCCGGACACTGTCAATGGCAGCAAGCCACCAATGGTGGTGAGCGTGGTCAGAACTATGGGTAGCAGGCGCGTTTTGGATGCGGTGACAATCGCATCTCTAACGCTGATCTTGTCAGCTGTATTGGCGGCTCGAATTCTTACCTGATTGGCAAAATCAACCAGGATGATTGAGTTGTTGACCACGATGCCGACCAGCGAGATCAGGCCGATAAATGCGGTAAAGGAAAAAGTGTAACCGCTCAGCCATAATCCCAGTATGGCTCCAGTTATCGCGAACGGAATTGCGGTAAAAATAATGACTGGTTGTTTGAATGATCTGAATTGCAGCACCAGTACAGCGAATATGCCGAGTAATGCGACCATCAATGCCTGCGTCATTCCTTCAAAAGACTCTTTGCGATGTTCTTGCTCGCCGCCAACCAGAAATTTGACACCTTCCGGCCAGTTGTAATCGTGCAACCGTGCCACAATGGCATTGGTGACCAGCTCCGTTTGAAATCCTGGTAATACATCCGAGTCAACACGAACCATACGCTCCCTGTCGTGATGCTGGAATCGGGGAATCTCGGATTTGAGATGCAAATCGACCAAGTGATTTAACGGTATCATGTGTCCCTGGTCGTTTTGTATTTTCAGTGTTTGAAAGGCTTGCCAGTTTGGTGACGTAGCACCTTTGTGGGTAATCATTATACTGTGTTCCTCACCTAGAGGGTCGATATAATTCGCAACGGGCAGTCCAACCAGGCTGGTGCGTATGTTTTGATCGAGTTGCTGCAAGTCGACACCCAGCATCGCGGCCTTCTCTCGATTGATGGTGATCGCCATATCCACCTTATGTCGACTTACCGGGTTATCTACGCTGACTGTGCCGGGGGTCTCTGCGATTATTTTTTCGACATCCGTAGAGACTTTTCTAAGTAATTCAAGTTCTTCGCCGGTAATTCGAATGGCGATAGGTGCAACGGAAGGCGGACCTTGCATAAGCTCGTTGACGGTTACCTTGGCGCCGGGGACTGATGTGTATTCTTGTCTCAATTTGGTAACGAATTGTTCGGTTTCCTGATAGGTGTCCGTCGAGATTTGTATTAACAGTTGGGCGAAATTGGCCGCCTCCCTTTTGGGGCGAATGTTGTAGTAAATACGCGGGTTTCCCTTGCCTACATTGGTAACGACATCCGTTACCTCGGCATATGTCTCGATCTGTCTGGCAATTTTTTCGGCGTACGAGCGGGTTGCCTGAAACCCGGTTCCTTCTGCGGTTTCGATATTCACCATGACTATGGGCTTTTCAGCCTTTGGGAACAGGCTGACACCAACGGCTTTTATCAGAAAGATTGAACTGACAAAAATGGCGATCGCGACGACCATGACCAGTTTCGGGTAGGCCAAGGAAAATTTCAGTACCGCCTGATAAGGGCCTTTGGTAAAGTGGTCGAACTGTCTCACCATAAAACTTCCATGTTCGCTGGTGCTGTCATTTAGTTTGAGAATGCGTGAGGCCATAAGTGGGGTCAGTCCGACCGCAATTACCAATGATGCACATAAAGTGAGAACCACGGTCACCGGCATCGAGCGCATAAATGTCCCTGAGTCGTTTGGCAGCATCAATATCGGGAAAAAAGCAAGAATGGTAGTAAGGGTACCGCTAACCACCGCCCAGGATACTTCCGAGGCTCCGCGCACGGCGCTTTCATATTTTGAATACCCCATTCTCAGGTAGCGGCCAACATTTTCTGTGACCACGATAGCGTTATCTACCAGTAGTCCGAGCGCAATAATTAAACCTGCGACTGACATTTGCTGTAAACCAAAGCCGGCCATATCCAGCCAGCCGAGGCCAATCAGAATGGATAGAGGGATAGCCAGGATAACCACGGAAGCGGCCCGAAAACCTAGTATCGAGAGGGCTAACAAGCCAACGATAACCAAACCCTGTGACAGGTTGACAAAGAATCCATTGACCCTTTTTTTGACACTGTCACTTTGATCAAAAATAAGTTTTAGCTCAATATCGGGGTCAATTTCGGAGGCGGTTGCCTCCAGAATAGTTTTTATGTCATCGGTGATATTGAAAATATTTGAGTGTTTTCTTTGTATCACTGAAACGAAAACCGCTTTTTTCCCGTCGTGGAAGGCATGGTGCCTGGGTATTGCGTCGGTTAATTCAACTCCTGCAATATCTTTAAGATAAAGCGTTGAGTTATGATTGCTTTTAATGACTAGATTTCTTATTTCTTCGAGACTGTCAAAGTCACCGCTGGTCTGAACGGTAAAACGCCGTTTTTGGCTGTTAACATGACCGCCCGGAATATTGGTTGCCGCCGCCTTGAGTTTACGGGAAATGTGCTCTAACGAGAGGTTCAGTTCAGCCATTCGCGCCACGTCTACCTGAATGTGAACCTCCTGGTCGGGGAGGGCGTCGATATCCGCCCGCGTGACTCCGGCTACGCGTTCTATCCGCTGTTCCAGTATTTCCGCCCAATATTTCAGAGAGTTATAGGTGGCCTGGCCGGAAATCAGGGCAATTTGCATAATATTGGTATCGGCCGGCGAGACTTTTTCCGTTTTTAGATATTGCAAGTCATCAGGCAGGTCGTCGCTGATCGCATTGATCGCAGAAATTACATCATCATGTTTTTCATCGGGGTCTGAACCATACAAAAACTCCGTGCGAACAATCCCCATGCCGTCTTCAATGTCGGTTCGCATGACTTTGATGTCTTCGATTTCACTGATGGCCGATTCGATCGGGTCGATAACAAGTTTTTCCAGGTCTTGCGGGTTGGTGCCGGGGTAAACGATCGTGGTGATTGTCATCGGGAAATCGAACTGCGGATCTTCCGCTCTGGGCATGGTAAAAAACGAGTTGAGACCGAGCGTGACCAACAAAAGGAGAATGATGGCAGTGAACCGGTAATTACGGATAGCCAGCTTGGGTATATTCATCGCTAAAACTCCCTCTACGGTGTGTTCTTGGGGAGAACCTTGTATTGGCTGGCTTCAGCTAATTGGACTTTCGAGCTTTCGTGAAGGAATGTGGCGCCCAGAGTGACAATGCGCGTGCCATTCTCGATGCCTTTATTGATCGCAACGAACCCAGACTCCAGCCACGCTATCGAGGCTTCCTGCAAATGAACCGTCTGGTCATCGTCGATACTGAACAGTTTGATTTTGTTTTGATCTGCGGTAACCACTGATTCAATGGGCAACCAGGCGACTGTTTTCGTTGTTGCGGGAATTATTTCCAGGTGTCCGATAAACCCTTCAAGAAGTCGCTGATCAGCCGGATCTAATTGCACTTCAATTTCAAATAGCAGTGTGTTTGGATCTGCTGCTGCCGCCACTTCCGAAACGTGCCCGGTAAATAGTTGACCAGGGTAGGCGTCCAGACGGATATTGGCGTGATCTTTTTGGTTGATTCTGACAATATCCTTGTCGCTGACCTGGGTGCGAATCACCCAGCCTTTGGAGGTATCGGAAATAACGAATGCGCGCTGGTGGGGGGCGACGAGTTCTCGTTCTTCAACGTAACGTCCGAGAATGACCCCGTTTTGTGGCGCGGCGAGGGTTAAATACTTCTTTTGTTCTTTCGCAAGATCCAGGTTGGCTTTGGCTACTTCCAGCGCCGTTTGGGCATCCTGCATTTGGTTACGTGGAATGACTCGCTTTTTGTAAAGTGACTCGAGCCGTCTCAGATCCCTCTGGCGTTGCTGATAAACACTGCGGGCTTTGGTCAGTTCCGCATCGGTTTCGCGTTGATCGAGCGATGCCAGTACTTGTCCTTTTTCGACTGGTTGGCCTTCTTCGACATTTAACTCGGTGATGGTGCCGCTCACTTTAAACGCCAGGGTCTGTCGCCCTTTATGGGCCAGCTTACCGGCGGCATAGACTTTTTGGCTGACATTCTGGTAGTGGATGATAGTGCTGTAAACGGTAATAGCTGGCTCATTGTTCAAGCCGGTGCTGGCTGTTTCATCTGTTTCAGCAAAAGTGATAGTCGTGCTGATAAGTGTGGCAGCGATGCTCACGACAAATAGACAGACGATAAAGCCTGCAATAAAAAACAGATTGGTCGTTGTGGTGCGATTTTCCTTGGTCATTTTCCGGTTCCGTAGTTTCGCGCCTCTCGGGCGCGTAGCCTGATGGCTATTCAGGGTAGTCTGTCAACGGTGATCAAAGAGTCCAGAGCAGGTAGTCTATCGAAAGTGTATCGAGAAAGAGATACATGGCTGAATGCCTGGATGTCAAATGTAAGCATCGAAAACATACTATTCGTCAATGTATTCAATGTCAACAATGTTTTCGCTGTAAATTTATCAGGGAGTGGCATAAGATAGGTCGATAGAAGGTCAGGTTCAGTCAGCGACAACAGCGCCCCCAATTCGTGGCCACCCAGGTTTGATCAACAAGGTTTTATTTCTATGCAGGCTTCTACTCCTAAGAATACAGTACAGCAGTCTTACCATCATGGTAATTTAAGGCAGGCTTTGTTAGAGAAAGCCCAGGAGCAATTGACGGAAGTAGGGCCGGATAAACTCAGCCTGAGAGCATTGGCTCGCGATGTTGGTGTGTCACAGACAGCGCCCTATCGCCATTTTGCTGATAAAACGGATTTGCTTGCCGCTTTGTCGGCGACTGGTTTCCGGAGGTTGCGTGATGCATTGATGGCCGAGGTCGAAGGGCTGGAATCGGCCGTAGACAAATTACATATCAGTGGCAAGACCTATATTTTATTTGCGCAGAACAATGCCGAATTGTACCGGTTGATGTTTGGCCCGATGATTCCTCCCGACTTCGATCACCGGGAACTGCAAGAAGCCGGTAACGAAGCGGTGACTGCAATTGTCGGTATCATCGAGTCAGGTATACAGCAGGGACAGTTTCGGGCGGACGACCCTTTCGTGTTGGCGAACTCTGCCTGGGGTATGGTTCATGGTTTGGCAAGTTTATTGATCGATAACCGCTTTTCATGCACAGAGAGGCCCTTTTTGGAAGAGGATGTCGATAAGGCGTTGCGCGTGGTCAGTGCCGGGCTTTCCTGTTAGTTTGGATAGCGGGCGGCTAGGTTGCCCAGCGGTATAGGCTGCCAGGCTTGGTATGGTGTCGGTTGGAATGGACGGGGTCAAGTTGGAATGGATAGAGAAAAGCAGGCGCCTCCCAACCTGGAGTCTGTCACTGTTACCTCGCCACCATAGCTACTGACAATATCAATGACTACAGCAAGCCCGATGCCTTGTCCGGAAACCGCCGTGTCTGCCCGCGCCCCGCGTCTCAATATCGCTGTTTTATGCCGATCCTGAACTCCGTTACCATCGTCTTCTACGCTGAGGTGCCACTTCTTCCGCATTATTTCGCTATCGACAGAGATGGTCTGCGCCCCGTATTTGAATGCATTATCCAAAAGATTACCGAGAATCTCGGACAGGTCTCGCTCATCCATCGCGATTTGACAATTGTCTGCCAGTTTCGTTGCCACAGACATGGATTTCTCGTAATAGACTTTTTTCAAGGCTGACACGACTCGTTCAATCACTTGATTGGCATCTGTTTTTGGGTGAGTAACTGACGAGTTTGCAGCCACCGCTCTGTGCAGTTGATACTGAACGATTTGATCCATTCGTGTTATCTGTTCGGCAATTTCTTTTTGCAGGTTGCCTTGTAGTGAAGGATGACTCACCAGTCCCTGGGTGATTGCCAAAGGGGTTTTCAGGCTGTGTGCCAAATCGCTCAAAGTATTGCGGTAGCGTTCTCTTTGTTTTTTTTCGCTTTCGATCAATAAGTTGAGATTGGTGGTGACGCCAGCTAGTTCGGCCGGGTAGTGGTTGTCAAGGTACTCGATCGTACCACTTTCCAGTCGGGTGATATCTTTCGCGAGTCGATCCAGAGGTTGCAGTCCCCAGCGCACAATCAGCAGGAGTGCGATAGCTAGGGTCATCCCGATCAGGCTCAGTGCCACCATAAGAGATTGTCGATAGCTATGCATTTCCTGTTTGAGCTGGCTTTTGCTTTTTAGTGCGATAAACCGCAGCGGGACTTCGTTTGACCGGCCTTCGAAAATGGTATCCAGGGAGCGCTGAAAATATTCTTCGTCAGCCGGCGAAAAAGTGCTGACGCCGGGTTGCAAGGGTAGCGAAGGCAAAGACTCAGGTTCAAAACCTGCAACAATGGCAGACTGGGATGACCAAAGAATGTTGCCCTGTCGATCCTGGACAAAACCGAATAGGCCTGCGCCTGGCGTATTGAAGTCAGGATCGATAAGGTAATCGGGCATGACCAGTGTCGCTTTAGTCCCGGCTGAATCTGTCGTTTCGGCTTCGGATATCAGTGTGACAATGTGTAGTCGTAACGCTTCCTGGTTTGCTCTGATCAGGCTCATTTCGTGGGTGTTATCGAGCCCAATGCCAAGTATCCCTAAAAAGAAAGGAATAAGGATGAAGCAGGAGACCAGAAATCGCCTGTTAATCGAGCGTTTTGTCCAGAAAGGAATTAATTTATCGGCCCGTCGTCGTGAGCGAGAATGCGACCATTTATCGGGATTTACCATGGCTGTTCCGTGCGCTCAACATAAATTGGTAGCCTTGGCCCCTTATAGTCTTTATCGGCGCCAGTTTGCCGTCAGGATCCAGTTTCTTTCTAAGTCGACCGATAAAAACCTCGATGACGTTGCTGTCCCGGTCGAAATCCTGATCGTACAGGTGCTCGGTCAGTTCGGTTTTCGATACGACCTTACCAGGGTTGAGCGCCAGGTATTCGAGTGTGTTGTATTCAAATGCTGTCAGGTCGAGTTGCGTATTGTTTGTCGTTACGGTTTTTTCTGTCAGGTTGATCGTGAACGTTGGATAGTCCAGGGTGTTTTTTGCCTGTCCTGCGTATCGCCTTAGCAACGCTCGCAGTCGGGCCAGCAGTTCTTCGACATGGAACGGTTTGACCAGGTAGTCGTCCGCGCCTGCCTCCAGTCCGGCCACCTTGTCGTGCCAGTCACCGCGAGCGGTCAGGATCAGGATCGGGTAGTTCCGGTGATTGTCTCTAAGTGTTTTGATTATCGAAACGCCATCTTTTCCCGGTAAGCCCAAATCGATAACGGCAATATCGTAATTGTGTTCCATAGCCAGGTATTCGCCTGTGATACCTTCCTCAGCCTGATCAGTGGCAAAGCCGTTTTTAATCAGTAATTCAACCAGCTGTTGGCGCAATCTGGTTTCGTCTTCGATGACTAGAATACGCATGGGATAGAAAGCCTTGTGCTATCGATGGACTATATTTTCTAGGTTTATTTGTGGTTGCGAAGGAGCTGGCCGGAGAGTGCATCCACATAAACCGAACGCACTCGGCCGTTATTACCCAGTAATTTCACCCGATAGACCGGGCCGTTCGAGGTGTCCTGTTTTTCTACTTTCAACACCTGATCCTCCGGGCTACGTTTGGCAATTTGTGCCGCTTCCTGCCTGGAGATTCCTTTTTGTCCGGGGGCTTCGGCGGACGCCCAAAGCGGGTCTGAACCCATTCCGATGACCAGTAGCAAAGTGAAAACGACAATACGCATAATGTTCCAACTATTTGTTTTTATCTGTTTATAGGATTCATAGGTAAAAAAACTGTTTGAAAAAGGCTATAGAGGGCTAACCGTCACTCTGACCTTGATGCGTTCGCCCGGATCGTGATCCATACGAGTGGTGAAAGACTCTCCATTGTAACGGTACCATACATTATAGCCTACTACCCTTTCTTCGTATCGTGTTTCGTAGTGGGTTTCGCAACGTCGTTCATCACGGTAGTGATACCCCCTGTTATGCCTCGATCGGTTAGCGCTTGTAATATCGTGGCCGATACCCGCTCCCAGCAGAGCACCTACTGCCGTGCCAATTTGTTTATTCCTTTTCTTGTGCCCTACGGCGTTGCCGATAGCACCACCTATGACGCCACCCAGAATGGTGCCTGTGTAGCTGTCGTCGTCATTACCATGATTTTGATAGCGAATCTGCTCAGTCCAGCACTCTTCATAGGGTTGTTTCCTTTCGATTGTTCGGGTAATCGGCTCGACTCGAGTTACTTTTGCGAATCGAATGCGAGATTCATTGTAGTGGCGACCCGCTGTGGCGTAACTGGTCGACAACAAACCGAAAACGATCGTAAGAGCCAGCAGGATTGTGCCCGGTCGGTTGTTTTTGCCGGTATTGGCACTATTTGTGTCAGTGTTACTAGCTGTGTTGGTACGCATGGAAAGTCTCCTAGCCGGTGATTTCTTGATCATGTATGCAGGTTAACCTGTTAAAGCTGAACCATAACTGAACAAATTCCTGCGAAACTTTTGGTTTAGTGCTATTAATTGGATATAGCGTTTTTTAGTCATTATTTGGGATTGATCAGAGGCAGATATGGAGCTTCGTTCTCTTTTGGAAAGCATGGTTGAATATGATGCAACGGACTTGTTTATTTCGGCAGCCGCACCCCCTTATATGCAGATCGAAGGCGACTTCAGGGCCGTCGCCAAAGACAAACTGACCAGTTTGCAGGTACGCGCACTGATTTACTCGATTCTGACCAAAGACCAGATTCAGGAATTTGAGCTGACCAATGAGCTTAACGTGTCTTTCCGGATTGAAAACACCGGGCGCTTTCGGGTCAACGTTTTTCGCCAAATGGGCGAGGTGGCATTGGTTGCGCGTCATATTCGAGCGCGGATTCCGACTCTCGATGAACTCAATCTGCCGTCTGAACTCAAAACGCTTTCACTGCATGATCGCGGCCTGATACTGGTTGTCGGTGGTACCGGAACAGGTAAATCCACCACCCTGGCTTCGATGATCGATTACCGCAATACCAATAAAACCGGCCATATCCTGACCATAGAAGAACCCGTGGAGTTCGTTCATGAGCATAAAAAGTCACTGGTCAATCAGCGCGAAGTCGGAGTCGATACGGAATCCTACGAGATAGCGCTGGAAAATGCGATGCGTGAGGCGCCAAATGTAATTATGATCGGCGAGATTCGTGATACTTCCACGATGAAAAAAGCCATTGCCTATGCTGAAACCGGGCATCTCTGCCTGTCTACCCTGCACGCTAACAGTGCCAGTGATGCAGTCGATCGTATCGTGAATTTTTTCCCTCATGAGGCTTACAAGCAACTCTATACCGATCTCTCTTCGCACCTGAAAGCGGTGATTTCGTTGCGTTTGCCGACCGGTATTGATGGTAAGCGTGTGGCGGCGGTTGAAGTGATGCTGAATACGCCCTATATCGCCGGTTTGATATATGAGGGACAAATCGGCAAGCTCAAGGAGGCACTGGAAAAAGAGAAGGGAGAAGGTTGTCAGACCTTTGACAGTGCTCTTTTTGATCTTGTACAACGGGGTAAAATTTCAAAAAATGAAGCGTTAGATCATGCTGACTCACGCAACAATCTGGCACTGCGATTCAGACTGGAAGGCACGGTTGAAGAAGTCGATGCCGACATTGTCAAAGATGTGGCGTTTTCCCGCAACGTGTCATTTGAGTCGTTCAGCACCTATCGTATTACCGTGACTGCGGTAAAGGGAAGTAAGCTGGTGCGAATGCAGAATCTGGAAGACGGCGTGCAAAATGTGCTTATTGCCAAAGGGTTATCGGTTACCGATGAATCGCCGGATTTGGAAATTCGCTATTACTCAACCAGGCCTAACAACAATGGGACGGCAGAGGCAGCATCGACCGAACTGGACAGGCAAATTCAAAAGTATGGAACTTTGTGCATCAGCTTTGTGGATTTACACGGCCAGAAAATCGTATGGCGAGTGAGAACACCAAATAACCGAATCACCAATACAACACCTCAAAGCGAAGTCAATAAGGTGATGGAAAAACTGCTGGTGAACTTTCCGCCGGAAATAACGTGAATCAGAAAAATAACGATCCAAGTGGCCATTCCGCTAGATATCGAATCCTGTCGAGAGCCTTTTTTCATAGGCTGAATCCGGTATCCGAATTATTGGGGGCGATACTAAAGCAACGATGATTTGTTTAGTGATGGATTATGTCTTACAGTGCTAACTTTTACGCGCATTGATAAAAAACACGAGAAAACACGAAAGTCTATGCATCTTCATATTCTGGGAATTTGCGGAACCTTTATGGGCAGCCTGGCTGTTTTGGCAAAACAGGCCGGATATCTGGTGTCCGGTTCCGATCAAGGAATTTATCCGCCGATGAGCACTCAGTTAGAGCAGCAGGGTGTCACGTTGATGCAAGGCTACCTGCCGGAGCACCTGCAGCCGAAGCCTGATTTGGTGATTATCGGCAATGCATTGTCCAGAGGCAATCCGGCGGTTGAATATGTGTTGGAAAACAATCTGGATTATGTCTCCGGTCCGGAGTGGTTTGCCCGTCATGTATTGCAAGGACGCTGGACTCTGGCGGTGTCCGGTACACACGGAAAAACGACCACCTCTGCCATGTTGGCGTGGATTTTAGACTACGCCGGAATCAACCCCGGTTTTCTGATCGGTGGCGTGCCAAAAAACTTTACCACTTCGGCACGGCTTGGTGATTCGCCTTTTTTTGTGGTCGAGGCAGATGAATATGACAGCGCATTTTTTGATAAAAGATCGAAGTTCGTGCATTATCGGCCGCGCACGCTGATTATCAACAACCTTGAATTTGATCACGCCGATATCTTCGATGACTTGTCAGATATACAGCGACAGTTTCACCATTTGATTCGCACCGTTCCTGGTTCAGGCAGGATTATCTATCCGACAGGAATTGCGGCGATCGATCAAGTATTGGCACAAGGCTGCTGGAGTGAACTGGAGCGCTTTTGCTGGTTCGATCAGAAAACAACCCAGGCTGCCAGTTGGCAAATCAAACCAGTTAGCACCGATGGGAGTTGTTTTACCTTGACCGATGGCAAAACTTCGGCCAGGGTCAACTGGCCACTTAACGGTTCTCACAATATGGCCAATGCGATGGTTGCAATCCTGGCTGCCCGTCATGTCGGTGTGCCGCCAGCAGTGTCAGCCGAGGCTCTGGCCAGTTTTGCCGGTGTCAAACGGCGTATGGAATTATTGGCCAGGGTCGGCAGAGTCTCGGTTTATGATGATTTTGCGCATCATCCAACCGCCATTGCGACGACACTGGACGGCTTACGCAAGCAAGTCGGGCAGGATAAAATCCTCGCCCTGATCGAACCACGCTCAAACACCATGAAGCTAGGGGTGCATCAAGGCCATTTGGCTTCCTGTGCCGAAACCGCCGATGTCGTTATCTGGGCGAACACGGCGCAACTGGATTGGTTGCCGAAAGCGGTTTCGGTTCCGGGCCATTACTGTGAGCAAACGTTCGAGGCACTGATCACCCGAACACTGGCACAGGTTCGCACAATGCAGGATCCGTCCGGTTCGGTTCATCTGGTCATTATGAGTAATGGTGGTTTTGGTGGTATCCATAAGAAGTTGATCAAATGTTTAAAAGCAGGCGAAGCAACAAATGGAGCAGGCAACGATAGGTAACAAAATGAATCCTGAAATATCGTCTACAGGGTCAAAAACCATAACTGTTGCATTGACCGGCGCATCAGGCGTGCAGTATGGAGTACGCCTGATCGAGTGCCTGATCAATGCAGGCAATCAAGTGTATGTGCTGGTGTCGAAAGCGGCCCATATTGTTATCAGCACAGAAACGGAATACCGTTTGCCCTGTCAGGCTGCCGCGATGCAAAGGTACCTGATTGATCTGTTTAAAGCCCGACCAGAGCAAATAAAAGTCTTTGGCAAAGAAGACTGGATGGCCCCAGTCGCCTCCGGCTCCGGTGTTGCATCGAGCATGGTGGTGTGCCCCTGCAGCACCGGCACCCTGTCCGCTATTGCCTGTGGCGCGAGTGACAACCTGATCGAACGAGCCGCCGATGTCAGCCTGAAAGAACGACGGCCATTGATTCTGGTCCCCCGCGAAATGCCTTTGTCTGAAATTCACCTCGAAAACATGTTGAAACTGACCCGAATGGGCGCCGTTGTCCTGCCGGCCTGCCCCGGCTTCTATCACCAACCTGAAACCATCCAGGATATCGTCGATTTTGTCGTGGCTAGGATATTGAATCATCTTGGAGTAGAGCAGACGATGGTCAAGCCATGGGGGATGGATCGGGATCGGTGACTTTCAGGCACGCCAATGAGATGGTGATTGCATCGGAGCCTGTTCAATCGATTTTGGGTGGATGTGCTAGAGTAATAAGTAGTCGCCCCTGAAAAACACCCAACCTTATGAATTTTATTAAAAAATTCCCATTTCAGGGAGACAGATTCGACCAAAAATAGTATACTGACTCC
>PDWJ01003669.1_pt1 | contig 14428 bp, 11 predicted proteins | sample 1430881 | NCBI WGS metagenome assembly PDWJ01 (sample SAMN01162460, study PRJNA174530) | Oral metagenome, whole genome shotgun sequencing project. | biome: Marine environment; feature: Marine mammal; material: Swab sample of the gingival sulcus; isolation source: swab sample of gingival sulcus... | reverse complement strand
TGTTTGCTCTCAAGCCGTTTAATTTGTTTAAGCATGCAGATCAAACCGTTACCGCAGACATTACATTAACAGATGGTGTAACAGTAGTGGAAGGGCAGTTGTTATATGGAGATGGATGTTATGTGCCAGGTGACTTTAATGATATGGTGGTTTTTGCAGACACCAATGGTTTAGGTATCACATATCCAGATTGGGAAACGGACTGTATTGAACAAGCTCAAAATGAAGCCGAGCAAAATGCCTTGGACGCTTATAATGATTTAATTCAAAATGCACAAAATGATTTTTTACAAACATCAGCCAATTGTTTAGATAACATCAACGAAAGTTTCACCATGACTTATAAAATATATGAGTACAATTATACTTTGTTTTATTATGACCAATCCGGAAACTTAGTGCAAACCATTCCACCAGCAGGTGTTAATCCATTACCTAGTACCGCTTTTAATGCCACAACAGGGGTTATAAATCCAAACACAGAGCCAGCCCATGATGACCATCAATTTACCATTTACACCTACAATGGTGCCAACATGCTGATAGCCTCACAAACACCTGACCAGGGCGAATCACGGTTTTATTATGATGAACTTTACCGTCTAAAATACAGCCAAAACGCGCAACAATTGCTTGACCAAAAATTATCTTATACCAACTATGACGAGCTAGGAAGACCACTTGAGTCTGGAGAAGTGGAAACAACATTTGACATGAGCATTTATAATGAAGCAGTGGTTCCACTTGACTTTGTGTTACCATTTACCAATAAATTAGATTACATCCAAACTGTTTATGATGACCAATTGAGTGATTTAAACTATAGTGCAGTAATCGTAGGAACCATTACCGATAAGTTTGAAAACCAAAAACAAGACAATTTGCGTAACAACGTCTCTTATGTCATCAAATACACGGAGCCGACCTTTTCAGTAGACCCTAATGTAACTAACATTGTAGAAGATTATAGGTCAATTTATGCCTATAGTTATGATTTTCATGGAAATGTTAAGGAAATGGTTCAATACCATTCAGCCCTGAGTTTTAGCAATGTTAACAGAAGCAAAAAAATTAGTTACGATTACGATTTAGTATCGGGTGCGACTAAAGAGGTCATCTACCAAGAAGGAGAATTAGACGAATGGCGTCACCGTTACCACTATGATGCAGCTAACAGACTCATCAGAACATTTACCTCAGATGATGGCGTAGAATGGGAAATGGACGCTAAATACTTTTATTACGTACACGGGAGTTTGTCCAGAGTAGAAAGAGGAGAAGACAAAGTACAGGGAACCGATTATGCCTATAATCCGCAAGGTTGGTTTAAAGGAGCCAATAGTACCTTTTTAGACCCATCAAAAGATATCGGGAAAGACGGACACAGTACAGGTTTAGACAAATACAGTGGTAAAGACGCCTTTGGATTTTCGTTAGGTTACTATACAAACGATTATGCTAGTATATCTGGAAACAATTACTTTGCCAATACGGCTTATTTAAGCAGCCAAAATACAGACGGTAATAACGACTACAGTAGTCTGTACAACGGTAACATTAGCACCATGGTTACAGCCATGAAAGACGCCAATGAAAATCCATTAGCCGTTACAGGTAACATTTACACCTATGATTTGTTACAAAGAATAAAAACCATGGACGTGTATCAAGTTTCAACAGCACAAGCCAATTATGCAGACTATTTAGCCAATGGATTTAGCTCAAACAATGCTGTTAACAATGGTGCTTACGCCACAGCCTACTGGTTTGATAAAAACGGAAACTTAGATTCTTTAAACCGAAATGACCACCAAGGCAACCCAATGGACAGATTTCAATATGTGTATCATGGTACCAAAATCAACCAGCTTAACCATGTTAAAGATTTAACCAACTCATTGGCCACTTTAGAGGACGTAAAAAATGACCAATTAACCAATAATTACACCTACAATGAAATTGGCCAATTGTTAACAGATGTGCAATCAGGCATAACTAATATAGAATGGACAGCAGATGGTAAAGTCAGACGAATAGAAAAAACCAGCAGCCCAACAGTTATAGAGTTTTTGTATGATGCCATGGGCAATAGAGTAGCCAAAATACAAGGAAATCCAGGGGGGCAAACACCAATTTTTACCTATTACACCTATGATGCCGCAGGTAATGTAATGGCCACTTATACCAGAGCCTTAACCCTAAACACTGGGGTAGATGGTCCACCAGAAGACCCAGAAGGCAATTACAACATAGAAACCTTAACTTTAAATGAAAGGTTTGTTTATGGAGCCAAACGATTAGGTACAAAAAAAGAAGACAAAGTCATATTAAATTACTATTTCAACCCAATGGTAGATGAAAATGGTAATATTTACAACCTGAGTTATTCAATAGGACCTTATTACCATCCTGAGAATTTTGACAAAACTGAACGTGTGGTGGGCGAAAAATACTATGAACTGTCTAATCACCTAAACAATGTGTTAGAGGTGGTAACCGATTGTAAAGTTGCCGACCTAAACGGTACAGCTTATGAAGCCGACATTATAGCCTTTACAGATTATTTCCCTTACGGCATGCAAATGCCAGACCGTTACGGTAATAGTGCAGACTACCTTTATGGCTTCCAAGGCCAAGAGAAAGACAATGAAATAGGCAAAGGAGAAGGAAATAGCATCAACTACAAATACCGTATGCATGATCCACGTATTGGTAGGTTCTTTGCGGTGGATCCTTTGACGGCCAAGTACCCACATTACTCTCCATATTCATTTAGCGGTAATAAGGTTTTAAACTCAATTGAGCTTGAAGGGTTAGAGGACGTAAATATTGTTTCTGGAGGTACTTCTGTATTAAAGTTTAATAATTCAAGTCAAGCCTCATTAGATTTTTTTAATAAAAAAGCAGGAACTAACTATACTTTAAATAGCAGTGTTAGTTTTGATATTAACAAAATAAGCGACAAACCTATTTCTTTTGGGCAAGGCTTTAAAGAAGGTTTTACAGCCACTCCAATGGCTCTCTATTCTAATTTTTGGGGAACAATTGGAAACGGAATAATAAGCCCATACACCTCTTGGAGCAATTATGGTAACTCGGTAGCCAGCACATTTACTTTTGGAGCATACGATTGGGGAAAAGCAACTTATACAACAGCTTTTATTGATCAAGGTAGTGGGGGATATCAATTTGGTTCACTTTCTTTTCAAACATCTTTTACCCTAGCTACAGTGGGCGCAGGCCGATACCTTGCTCCTTTCACAAAAGGAATAAAATTTTTACCTTGGAATGCCACTAAGGGGGGATATAGTACAATTTACAGGGCTGTATCAAAAGGGGAACTTGATGACATAGCCGAATTTGGTTTGAGAAATAAAACGGGAGCTTACGAAACGGGAAAGCTCTTTGCTCCCACCATGGAGGAAGCTGTTCAGTTCGGAAAAAACAATTTCAGGTATGACGGACTACCTAATACTATCATAAAAGTAAGGATTCCTAATAGTGTATTGAATAATGCGTATAGGTTTGGCGCAGACGGTATGAATGCAATTTCAATTCCGGTAAATCAACTATACAGGCTTAAAGCCACTCCATTAAACTTTAGCCCACTTTTAAGATAATCAGCTATGATAAGAGTAAGAGCCAAAATAAAGTTATATACAGGTGAAAGTAAAAGGCAAACACCCTTCACGACAGGATATAGACCCTTGTTTGAATTCACTACAGAAACGAAAACATCAGGGCAAATCACTTTAATAGATCAGGTCGAATTTAGACCAGGTGAAGAAGGAGTAGCTGAGATTGCTTTTTTACATCAGGAATATTTAGGGAAAGATTTTGGGGTAGGAAAGAAGGCCAAGTTTTATGAGGGAAATGAACCTCTTGGTGAAGCTGAAATCTTGGGGTTATTGTAAGATGGAGTTTCTGAAAAACATAATATTCAGGTCACTGGAGATTACCTGTTAATATCGTTGATCGTGCAGGTAATATTATACCTAGATAAATTTTATTGTTATGTCAGTCAGTACAGCAGATAAGAAAGAAATAGTAAATATATGGATGGGTGCTTATCCATCCCTTTATCCATATACACAGGATAAATTGTATATGGTTTTAGGCCCTTTTGTTATGGGGATAGAAATTATTAAACTACCAAGAGTTGATGATTATCGTCCTCATTTTGTTTTATATCCTTTGTATGGTAATTTATCAGGCAACAAGTTGAAGGACTGCATGAATTTTCCTGTATTATTATTAGAATTCTTTAATAAAAAGGGGTTACAGTATTCTATACCATATATAAATAGTTTGACTTTAGCACAAAAAGTAATAAAAGCAGTAGCACAACAATTACCATTCAAAATTGGAGGAGATGTAATGATATCTTCTTTACACAAGTTGATTGATATACAAATCAATAGCAAGTTAGTTAAAATGCAATTAAAACAGCCTGAATTCTTTGAAGTCAAATTTTACTCAGCTTTGTATGTCTCAGAAGCGGAAGCCGAAAAAGTCTTAAAGCAGATACAAAAAGACAGTAAGTCGTGGGATTTGAAGCAATTTAAGACCTATTATGGTGATTTTGATATTTGGTATGACGCCCTTGCGAAAACAAAAAGGGATAAGTTTATTGCTGTTATTGAGAGAAACAAATCAGATAAAAAGCTTAAAAAGCTTCCAGTGTCTGAGTTAAAATAAAAATTAGAAGATTAAATATTCTAAGTATCGCAAAATTTGGGTGCACACTCTCTAAGATTTTGCAATAAAGAAGATCCAATGTTGACTATCCCAAATAAAATAAGAAAAATACGCTTAAATAGCGTGTTGTATTAAACAAAACAATTATTTTTTTTATTTTGATAAATGTAAAATTTTCAAATTAATTAATATTTGCAGGTTTATCCATAAATCACCGAAAAACTTAACCCCAAAATACAGTTATCCCTCTAAAAACAGAAAATAGGATACTTATTAAAAGTATTGGTTTCAATAACGTGGAATAAGGATTAACCAATTTAACGACTAAAATAGAAGAAAGAAAAACATTGATTAATAATGTTAATGATTGTGAAATAGATACCTGATTAATGCGGTTCGGTTTCAGACAAAAATTTTAGAAATAGAAAAAAATGAACAGTGTAGTAATATAGATTTACCTTTGATTACAGTAAGGTAGTGTCCCTAATGATGCTTTTGAAGAAAAATAGAATTTTTTGGTTAAAACTTTAAATATTGTACGTTTATATGAGATGTTTGTACTAACTATTTTAATAAATGTATCTGCATAGAAACATTAGTTTTAACCTTTTGTTTTGAGAATCATAGAAGTAAAAACAACATAAAAAAGTTTATTTGATTCTTGCATAAGTTCTAATTATTATCTACATTGTGCAGACTATGAAAGCAATAATTTTATGAAGCTATTGATTACTTTATTATTTTCAATTGGGGTTGCCTCAACATCAGAATCAGATATTGCTTTAGCAAATTATAATGCAGATACTAGCGTTTATATTTGTGTCAGCGAAACAGCAAAAAAATATCATTATGACAAAAATTGTAGAGGTTTAAACAAATGCTCTCATGAGATCAAGAAAGTGACGTTGTCAGATGCTAAAGGAAAGTATACAAGAACTCTTTGTGGTTGGGAGGATTAATCTAATACTTATAACATAGGATGCAACAAGAAAAAATTAAGCTAGATACCATAAAAGTATTTACAAACTCATTAGAAGTCAAGGAAGGCAAAATATACACTACATTGGATGAAGATGACTATTTCGAATTCAAAAAGAGCCTTCATACAACAAAAACAGGAATTTCTAAGCAATACATGAAAACGATTGCTGGTCTTGCTAATAATAAAGGAGGTGTAATAATTTTTGGGATTCACCCAACTTCACAAGAGCTCATTGGGATAGATCCAAAACATGAAAACTTAGATAATAAATATGTCAATATGGTGGTATCAGAATGCCTAGATGGTTTAAGTTCGTTTTATTTTTTTACGCATAATCATGACGATAAACTATTAGGTTTTCTAGTTATTAATGAACCTATATTTAAACCCGTTATCGTTAAGTCAAATTTTCATACCAATAACGAAACACATGTTTCTGGGGACATATATTTTAGATATCCTGGGGAAGTTCTTAAGATAAAACCCAGTGATTTGAGGGCTCTAATGTCAAAGGAAATTAGTAGGCACGCTCAACAATTAGTTAAACAAATAAATACTCTTGTCAAGATTGGTCCAGAGAACGCAGCGATTATCAATTCAAAAACAGGTGAAGTGAATGCTAACAATTCTAAACTTACCTTAAGTCCAGATATTTTAGCAGACCTAAATTTAATCATGGAGGGACAGTTTGTAGAAAAGCAAGGAGCACCAGCATATGTAATTAAAGGAAATATTGAACTGGAATCTGGAGAAGGATTACCCAAAGTAATAAGAGAACAAACAGCATTACACAATAGAGATTACCATTTATGTTTGTTAGAAGGGAAGTGTTCAAACCCAATTAGTTTTCTTAAGGATATTGTTTACAGGGATACTTTTTATCTTCCAGTTTTCAATTTAATTTCAAAAGCTAAAATAACAGTATCTGATGGAATAAAATTGTTAAAAGAACAAAATACAGCAGATGTTAAAAAGAACACTAAGAAGAGGATAATTGAGCGTTTGTTGTCTACTGAAATACCACCTAAATTAATATGTCTTGGAACCATTAAAGAAGAGATTAAGGAAACTCAGCTTACAAACCAGATAACTGTTGAAGTGTTGAAAAATAAATACGGTTTAAAGGGGAATGCTAGCAAAACTATTATACGGACAATTATATTTAACAACTTAAAAGTGGGTAAGACAATTGATATTAAATTGAAGGAAGAGTATTTTAAAGAATATATTAACGCATTTTCTCATCTTTCAAAAGAAAATGTTTTGCTTCATAGTAAATTTTATAGAAAAGAATTAAAAGGAGTTCTTGATAAATACACTGATAAACTTGTTAAAGATAATTCGATTAAATCAAGTTATAGAAAGGTTATATGTTTAATAGATTATTATCTGTTTGCTATGAATTAAAAAATACAACTAATTACTGGGGTATGAGCAATAAACTTATGCTTCCCACACGTTTTTGCAACAAGGTTACAACAATATTGGACATATCAGGATTGGTTAGGTTACACAAAAAATAATATGATAGATTATTAAATTATTAAGTCTATTCCTGACAAGTAATTTAATTTTTTGAAATATACAGAAGTCAACTATTTAGTAGCTTATTTTACAATATTATGATTACATTGCTCAAAAAAATGTAAACTATTTGAGGGATATTATTGTTATTTAATATTTTTATGATTGAAAAAATTAAATCTAATTTTGAGAAAAATTTAAAAGGAGCGCTTGCAGAGCAATTAACAAAGGAGTTATTCTTTAAGGCTGGATATGAAGTATTCTATTATGGTGTTGAACATTTGGTGCCAGGTTTTATGTCAAGAACAGAAAAGAAGAATAGAGATTATCATCATAAAACGAATAATGTCATTAGTAATCTTCCTGATTTTTTAGTCATAAAGAATGGAAAATCTTATTATGTTGAGACGAAATTTAGAATGAATGGTAAATTTACTTTAAAGCCAAATTATCCATTTCCAGATGCTTATATAATTGTTTTTACAAAAGATAATATATTAATTGAAATTGCTAAAGAAATTTCATCAAAAAAACCACTTAAACCACTAAATGAAAATAACCTATTTGAATTTGAAAATGAAGCAATAGAAGCTTGTATTGAACTATTAAAAAAATATTTTAAGGAATAATTAGTTCTCCCCATTCGTTTTTTCGTCAAAAATTGATTTGACTTCACATATAGAAATCTAAAACTTTTGAATAAATTTAGATTACCATATAATTGTGCATTTAGGTTTCTACATAGTGGTGCTAAAAAGACAGATTTGAATCTTGAAAATGCAAACTAAATTACAATCGAATGAGAGTTTTCTGAAACAATCAATTATTCATTGTATAAAATTTATTAATATTTTCATCAATATAATCCATAAATTCAGCTATCGGTAATCTATTAATGTCTTTTTGCTTAAAACCTTGTTTAGTTTTTTCTTCATAGAGGTCAGTATAAAAGACGTTATAATCGTACCAAATTGAACTGGCGCTTGGAACTTTTTTATGACCATTCTCAGCAAACCAATTTCTTACTTCATAAACTAACTCCTCGGCTTCTCCCTTATGACATTTACAATCTGCAAATGATAAATCCGATAAGGCTTTTTGAGTACTATACTTTTCTTCTTCTAAAATTAATATTTTTTTGCTTTGAATTCCTCACCTTCGTTGTAATCTCTACAACCTAAATCAAGTCCTAATTCAAACGGCATGTTTTGTCTAAAATATTCACCCACTTTTTTTGCTTTGGCACGGCTTAAATCGTGAATTGAGTATTTAGAAGATTCAATAAGCTCTTTGATTTTATGCAACCGTATTTCTCCTGAGTCATTCCGTTCCAAAGAAATCCTAGGATTAAAGCCTATTTTTTTAATAGTATATAAAAGAGGTTTTAAAAGTGGAAAATAATCATCATCAAAAGGACAATTAATAAATATATTTTTCTCAAAATCCATACACTATTTTTTTTTGGATTTTTTCCACTGTTGAATTGAACCATCTTTTTTGTGAATTACAACATCACTTCCAGCCTTTCTGCTCTTTTCTGCTCCTTTTACAGCTTGTTCTTTTGTAGTATAGACCTTAGTTGCTCTTTGAGCGCCTTCTTTTTTAACAGCCCAACCAGAATCACGTTTAACCACATGAGTTCTTTTTGGTGGAGAGTTTTTTTTCGACATTCTAATTTAGTTTTAATATTACTCAACTTGTTTCTACATGCAAGTTACGAAATAACTCTTAGAAAACAAACCCAAAAATAGTTATTCAAAACTTTCTTATTTTTAACGTACGATAAAACTCATAGTGAATCTTGTTTTTTAAGATAACATACTTTTTTGAACAATGTAATTAAAAAGGTATTGAATATTGGCTACAACTTAGATTAGAATGAAAAACAATGAAATTCTTTGATTGTAAATACTCTTTGGGTTTACAATTATGAACCAAATTATGACCCTAAAAGCAAAAAAGCCATGAAACATCTATGTTTCATGGCTTAATCAGTGACCCCGGCAGGATTCAAACCTGCAACCCTCAGAGCCGAAATCTGATGCTCTATTCAGTTGAGCCACGGGGCCATTACTTTTCTTTTCTTACTTTGGCCAGCAATCACTTGTGCAATCTTCAGCTCTATTCTCCCGATAGCTATCGGGATGAGCCACGGGGCCATTACTTTACTTTTCTTACTTTGGCCAGCAATCACTTGTGTAATCTGTAGCTCTATTCTCCCGATAGCTATCGGGATGCGCCACGGGGCCAATATTATTTGCAAAGTTGTTAACTTTTTATGTATTTATCAAAATTATAATGCTCTTTTTCGTTTAATTCTTCTTTACTTAAAGATTTAAAATAATTATAAGTTAATTTCAAACCTTCTGCACGCGTCACTTTTGGCTCCCAATTTAATAGTTTTTTCGCCAGTGAGATGTCGGGTTGTCTTTGCTGCGGATCATTAACAGGTAAGTCTTTGTAAACCACTTTTTGAGTGGTTCCTGTTAAGTTAATAATTTCCTCTGCAAAATCTTTAATACTAATTTCATCTGGGTTTCCAATGTTAACGGGTTGGTTGTAATCAGAATGTAATAACCTGTAAATGCCTTCAACCAAATCATCTACATAACAAAACGAACGGGTTTGAGAACCATCTCCAAAAATGGTTAAATCTTCCCCCCTCAACGCTTGACCAATAAAAGCAGGTAATACCCGACCATCATTCAGTCTCATTCTTGGGCCGTAGGTGTTAAAAATTCGAACAATTTTTGTGTCCAACCCATGATAAGTATGGTAAGCCATTGTCATAGCTTCTTGAAAACGTTTGGCTTCATCATAAACCCCTCTTGGTCCAATTGGGTTAACATGCCCCCAGTAAGTTTCGGGTTGAGGGTGTACATCAGGGTCACCATAAACTTCTGATGTTGAAGCAATCATTAAAGTTGCACCTTTTTCCTTTGCTAGGCCTAAACAATGGTGAATACCTAAGCTTCCAACCTTTAAAGTTTGAATGGGAATTTTTAAATAATCAATTGGACTTGCAGGGGAGGCAAAATGCAAAATGTAGTCTAATTTCCCGGAAACATGAATAAATTTACTTACGTCATGGTGATGAAATTCAAAGTTCTCTAATTCAAACAGGTGTTCTATATTTTTTAGCCTACCGGTAATTAAATTATCCATGGCAATGACATGATAATCCTCTTTAATAAAACGATCACACAAATGTGACCCTAAAAAGCCCGCTGCACCTGTAATTAGAATTCTTTTTCTTTCCATTTTATCCAATTATTGTTTTTCGCCCGATACTTTCGTAGTAAAACCCTTTTTCCTTCATGCTGTTTAAGTCAAACAAATTACGACCATCAAAAATTTTATTCTCTTTCAAAAGGGCTTTCATTTTATCAAAATCTGGGTTTCTAAAAGCGCTCCATTCGGTAATAATTAGCAAGGCATCACTATTTTCTAACGCTTCATATTGATGATCAACAAAATTTATTTTGTCTTGATAAAGTGATTTTACATTACCCATGGCTTCTGGGTCATAAGCCGTTATCTCTGCTCCTAGCTCTAGTAGTTTGTCTATGGTGTATAAGGCAGGAGCTTCTCTAATATCATCTGTATCTGGTTTAAAGGCTAGGCCCCAAACAGCAAATTTAAGTCCTTTTAGGTCCCCATAATGATTCACCAGTTTATCAACCAATTTAGTTCTTTGCAGGTTGTTTACCCTTAACACAGCATTAATAATTTCAAAGTCAAAATTTTCTTCTCTTCCTGATTTTACTAAAGCTTGTACATCTTTTGGAAAGCATGATCCTCCAAAACCTATACCTGGAAATAAAAATCTTTTTCCAATTCTATCATCAGCTCCAATTCCAATTCTTACATCATCTACGTTCGCTCCAACAATTTCGCAAAAATTAGCAATTTCATTCATGAATGTAATTTTTGTAGCTAAAAATGAGTTGGCCGCATATTTGGTTAATTCAGCCGACTTTTCATCCATAAAAATAATTGGATTACCCTGTCTAACAAATGGCTTATACAACTCTTCTAAAATAGCTTTAGCTTTATCAGAACTTGTTCCAATAACCACTCGGTCGGGTTTCATGAAATCTTCAATGGCAAAACCTTCTCTCAAAAATTCTGGGTTAGAAACAATGTCAAAATCAACTGAACTATGTTTCGCAACTGCGGCATGAACTTTTTCTGCTGTTCCCACAGGAACGGTTGATTTATCAATAATTATTTTATAATCAGTTATGATTTTACCCAATTCTTCACCCACTTGGAGGACAAAAGATAAATCTGCAGACCCATCTGCACCAGGTGGTGTTGGTAAGGCCAAAAATATAATGTCTGACCGGTCAACGGCTTCTTTTAAATTGGTCGTAAATGACAGTCTATTTTCTTTAATGTTACGATCAAACAAAATATCTAATCCAGGTTCGTAAATAGGAACAATCCCATTTTTCATTTTTTGAACCTTTTGTTCATCAATATCCACACAAATTACGTTGTTACCAGTTTCGGCAAAACATGTTCCGGTAACTAATCCAACATAACCCGTTCCTACAACTGCAATGTTTTTCATAAGTTTTTATTTTTCTAAAAATGCCTTTAAAGAGCTCGAGATATAAGCCAATTGTTCTTCATCTAATTCGGTATGCATTGGTAACGACACCACACAGCTACATAATGCATTGGTCACTTTAAAGTCTTCATGATTGTATTTGTCTGCATCATACGCTTTTTGGGTATGTAAAGGCATTGGGTAATAAATCATCATTGGTATACCTTTTTCCTTCATAAACGCTTGCGCCTCAAACTGATTAATGCCATCTATTTTTAAGGTATATTGATGAAAAACATGAGTTGAATAATCTGCAATGGTAGGTACTTCAACCCCCTCTATTTGACTAAAAAAATCAGAGTAATATTTGGCTGCTTTTTGTCTGTTTTCAATGTAAGTATCCAAGTGTTTTAACTTAATTTTTAAAATGGCTGCTTGCATTGAATCTAGTCGAGAGTTAACCCCAACACGATCGTAATAATATCTTTTTCCCATACCATGGTTTACAATTGACCTTAACTTTTCAGCTAGTTCATCATTGTTCGTAAATATGGCTCCGCCATCCCCAAAACAACCCAAGTTTTTTGATGGGAAAAATGAAGTGGTTCCAATATCACCGATACATCCAGCCGATTTGGTCCATCCTTTTTTTGAAGTATATTTCGCTCCTATAGCTTGGGCAGTATCTTCCACAACGAATAAATTATTCGCTTCTGCAATTTCTAAAATAGCATCCATATTGGCGCATTGACCAAATAGGTGAACCGGAATAATTGCCTTAGTTTTTGGAGTGATGGCTGCTTTTACTGCATCAATGTTTATGTTAAAAGTGTCTCTGTCTACGTCCACCAAAACGGGTGTAAGTTTTAAAAGCTTTACAACCTCAACTGTAGCAGCAAAGGTAAAGTCAGAGGTAATAACTTCATCACCTGGTTCCAAGCCCAATGCCATTAACGCTATTTGAAGTGCATCCGTTCCGTTTGCACAAGGAATTACATGTTTGACATCTAAATAACTTTCCAAGTCAGCTTGAAATGCTTTCACCTCAGGACCGTTTATAAAAGCAGCAGATCCCATAACTTCTGCTAAAGCACTATTTATTTCTGGTTTGATTTTCTCATATTGAGAAACCAAATCTACCATTTGAATTTTTTTCATTTGTTAATTTTAACTAACTAATTTTGTAAACTTTGCGAATATAACCAATATTCATTTAAATTTGACGTTTAATTGAAGTTACAAAACCAATTATGACACGAATTATTGCTTTTTTCATATTTTTTTCATTTTCAATATTTGCTTGGTCTCAACGAGATTTAAAATCGGAGTCTATCATGACACCCATATATGGTTTAACCTATAAAGCAAATTTTACAGGTGAGGATTTATCGAAAATGTGGGGTTTTAATAATCAAATTGGATTAGAAGTAGGCTTTAAATTAAAGAACAATTTAGAATTTGGTGTGGATGGCGGATTTATTTTTGGTAATACCCTAAAAGATTCCAGTATGTTTTTGGATTTAATCAACAGCAAAGGTACCATAACGGCTTTAAGTGGTGTGCCTGCGGATGTGTTTTTTTATATGAGGGGAGCCAATGCAAATGCACATATTGGTTATGTTTTTAATCAATTGGGTCATAATCCAAACTCGGGTTTATGGGTTAATATTGGTGGTGGATTCTTGGGATATAAAACCCGAGTGGAGACGCAAGACCATGTGGTGCCAAACTTGGAAGGCGATATTTTAAAAGGTTATGACCATCTCACCATGGGATTTAATTCTAAGCAGTTTATTGGTTATTTGTTCCAGCATGATAGGAAGTTTATAAATTTTTATGCTGGGTTTGAGTTTGTACAAGGGTTTACCAGAAATGTAAGAAATTATAATTTTGATGTGAAGGGACCACATCCTGAATTGAGAATGGATTTTATGTATAGTCTAAAATTCGGTTGGATGATTCCAATTTATAAAAGACATACCGGAGAATATTATTATAACTAACCACTTTGAGATTACTCTATCAAATAGGAACGGAGTTGTATTTTTTTGCTGCAAGGTTAAGTGCGTTGTGGAACAAAAAAGCTAAATTGTTTGTGAAAGGGCGAAAATCAACTTGGGACAAGTTGCAAGCTTTTAATGCCGAACAAAATGAAGTGTATTGGTTTCATTGTGCCAGTTTAGGTGAATTTGAACAAGCTCGACCTTTAATTGAAAAACTAAAGGCGCTAAAAGCTTGTAAAGTGGTGGTCACTTTTTTTTCGCCCTCAGGTTATGAAATCCGTAAAAACTATGAGCATGCAGATTTAATTATTTATTTACCAAAAGATTCTAAAAAAAATGCTCGAAAGCTTTTGAATAAGTTAACACCTTCAAAAATATTTTTTGTAAAATATGAGTTTTGGCCAAATTATTTACTGGAAGCTAAAAAACAAAATATAGACACTTATTTGGTTAGTGGGGTTTTTCGTCCAAACCAAATATTTTTTAAATGGTATGGTGGGTTTATGAGAAAGGTTTTAAAGTCTTTCGACTTAATCTTTTTACAAAATTTAAAATCTGAAGCCTTGTTGGATCAAATCAATATCAAATCATTGGTAACAGGGGACACCCGTTTTGACCGCGTGATGGATAACGCCCAAAATGTAAAGACTTTTCCTGTTATTGAAG
>PDWJ01003668.1_pt1 | contig 14430 bp, 14 predicted proteins | sample 1430881 | NCBI WGS metagenome assembly PDWJ01 (sample SAMN01162460, study PRJNA174530) | Oral metagenome, whole genome shotgun sequencing project. | biome: Marine environment; feature: Marine mammal; material: Swab sample of the gingival sulcus; isolation source: swab sample of gingival sulcus... | reverse complement strand
TGAGGTCAAACTTCGTATGGGAACCGAGTCTATAGTTTCTCATTGTGAAAATGTAATATGTGCTTCGCCTGAAGGCGAGGGGTTTCCACCATCCCCGGAAGAGACACTAACTGATTTTCACAAAATATAATGATTTTAACTTCAGAACATTCAGCTGAAATTTCACTGTCAGACGAAATTATTTCTGAATACACAAAGAAACAGAATGTGAAACCTTGATATTTCTAGAGATTTAGAGAATAAGATAAGAAATTGATTAAGAATACCTATTGATGCAAGGAAAACAGCAGACCAAACAATTGTAGCTTCTGACCCATTAACTATCCCATTGTTAACAAGATTCTTTGTTATCATAGGAATTGAAACAGATGCAAGCGTAAGCACTATAGTTATACATAAATATAGAACAACGCGCCTAGAACTCTTATTGAGTGAAACATTGAGAATTTTATAAATATTAAGCATAATATTGCAACCTACAATGTATCTATACTGTATCCAAATATAGTACCAGTATGAGCTTGTATTCCTACCATATATCCATTGCCATTATAGTCAATTATGCAAATTGACGAATCTGGCAAACAGTATGAATCCAAATAATTGCCATTTACATCAAATCTATCTATAACTGTTACAGGTGGATAATCACTATTATTGCCAGGTCCATACATTTCACCATTACTCATAAGATTAGTAAATATAGTATTTATTTCACCATGAGGACCAATCGACATGGATCTATATAATGGATATGCAATATCAAACCGCATATTAGAATCTTCATCATATGAATGTCCATGCTCAGTAATGCTAAAAGGCAATTCACGAATTTCAGTTGAAAAACAATGGCTATTTTCAAAATCTGCAAAAAACATTTTCATCTCAAAATGAGATAGGTACACTACTGTAGCAGGTTCAAGGTAAAGGCCATATATTTCGTAAACACTGCCACTATTAGGCCATTGCTCCCACTCTTCGCAACCAAAACTAAATAGTATGCTATCAGTGTTAATATCAAGACAATGAACATCACCTCCATCATGAATCTTGGAAAATACTAATATATGTGTAGAGTCAACAAAAGATACATCTTGTGGCCTATCGATTGATAATCTGCGCACATATGTTCCATCTCTATGTAAAAGCTCTATTGCTGATAATCCATTGTTAACGACAGCAATATAATCTCCACACACATCAACCTGTCCAATACCAGCAAAATGACCTGGTCCTTCCCCTGCTTCACCAAATGTCCATAAAACAGAACCTGTAGAGTCAATACAAATAAGGGATTGAAGAGCAGCATCAGTAACAAAAATAGTATCACCTTCTACCTTGACGAATACAGGATAATAAAACTGCGGATTAGGATCATCTTCACCGCCAAAATGATGAAGTCTCGTGATATTTAAATTGTATTGAGATGAGTCTTCCCATAAACCATCAGAAGATGATTCCATAAAATGTTCCCATTTTTGAAGAGTATCCTGCCACACACAGTTGTTCGAAACATTAGCAGATGGCATTAAAATATTATAATAGAATAATAAAAATATCAATAAAGCCGAAAGCAATATACTAAAAATATGCAGCATATTCTTATCAATCATAATAAGAACGAACGACCCTAATAATGTACATATATAACAAATATATACATAAATATAGAACTTTATTCATAATTACTCCTATATGGATTTGTTTTTCAATGCTTTACAGGTATGACGATATATAATAGTATTTATACGTCTTTTCCTGAGGGCACAAGCAAAAGAGTTTAGTCTAGACATTAAGGACCCAGATTCCATATATGCAACGCCCCTGCAGCCACCAAGGCAGATTCGTAAAAAAGCGCAATTTCCACACTTATCAATTTTCTTGTAATCAATATGATGTTGAGGATCTTGAGAAGCAATGGTCTGTTCCTGAATCCTGATTGCCATTACCGGTAAGTGAACCGAATACTTGACAGCAGGTTACCTTAAATGGCAGTATTGAGTAATGAGAATGCACATAAGAGAGGAGGCTGTAATGTCGCTTATATTTTTCATTTTGCTTCTGTCCAGACTGGGAGCAGGTATGATTCTTTTTCTTCTGGCAGCTTTCTTCTGGGGATAAGCTTTCTGTAATCTTGCAGGTAACTTTAAGTTACTCGGGAATGCATGGACGGTGAAAGTTTCATGGGGAGGCTGATTTCATTATTCATGGTTCATAAGACAGTTATCGGGACTGAAGTATTCCAGAGGCGCACAGGTTAATGTGCGCCTCTGGAAGTTTACTGTTTCAGCGAACCACTGAGATTCTGCAGGAAGCTTTACCTGCTCTTATCAGGTATATACCTTGTGGAATTGTGGAGACATCAAATGTCCATAAGTCTCCTGAACTGCCTGCAGCTGCACATATTCTTCGTCCTGAAAGGCTGTAAAGAGCCGGAGTGCTGCTGTTGGCCGGAGGAAGTGCAACCTGAACCACAGAGGAAGCAGGTGATGGGAAAGCTGAGATTCCTGCATGGGGATTTACAGGAATGAAGCAGTCACCTTCAACTGAGCTTCCTGCTGATCTGGATGCTTCAAGAGCCATGCAGCTGGATATTCCTGAATAGCCTGCAACCTCAGCGTGATTCTCGTCGTATCCTTTTACTGTTCCATCATGGTAGTTCGCCACCCAGAGGATGTTGTTTTCATCAACAGAGAGCCCTGAACCTCCAGGATACTGGGAAGCTTCTTCCAGGGTTGCAGTAACTGTGTTGATGCTGATAACTCCCTGCCCGTAGACATCTCCTACATAAAGCAGATCTCCCCGCATTACGCCAAAGGCAGGAGCGAATCCGGTTTGTATCACATTTGATACTGTTCCTGTAGCAGTTTCGATAACATGGATTTCTCCATCATTTGCAGTGTAGGAACCTGTGCAAATTGCATATACCTGATCTACACCGTCCCATGTGCAGCCCTGTGTGTTGGTAAAGGTTGTAATAGTGTCCACCGGCAGCATCGTGTTCAGGTCGGCCACTACCACCTTGTCACTGGACATCCATCCGCCGCAGGCTGCGTATATACTGTCACCAACCACTGCAAACCATTCAGGGTTGGGGCCGACTCCTGTTATTTCTCCAATGATTGTCATAGTGGAAGCGTTTACCAGAATAATGGAGTTATTTACTGCAGATGAGACTGCCAGCGTATCCCCCTTGACATGCTCCACAGCCCAGCAGTTATAGCCGGAACCGATTCCAAGTATTTCCACCTGCCAGGTTTCAGGGTCTATCTTCTGAAGGGTGCAGTCATCACTGCCTGAATTGACCACATAAAAGTGTTCCTGAAACCATAGAATATCGTTGGGCCACTGCCCTGGTGTTACCACATCAGGTGTTACAGTGCCTGTTTCAGTATCAATACAGGTAACATTGTTGGTTGTGGAGAGAACCAGCAGTTTAGGAGCATACAGCATAAGCATTGTAATCAGTGCTGTTTTTATCATTTCAAGCCTTTCAGTTCAGAACCATAAGTCTGGCTGTTGAAAATCCCGCAGTAGTTTCCAGTTTTACAAAGTGAATTCCTGACGGCAGTTCTGATGTGCTGAGTATGACAGTGCCAGGGGCGTAAACCGGTTCAGATCCAACCAGTCTTCCGGAAGCATTGTACAGTTTTAGCGATGCCTGGGAGTTTTCCGGAAAACTGCAGTTCAGATAAGCAAAACCCTCAACAGGATTTTCAATTGCATCAACGGCTACAACATGTTCAGAAACTTCTTCTGTGAAGTCTGCCACTTCGACCCATCCGCCAAATATGTTGCCCCCGTATACACCCATATCACAGATTAGTGTTCCCAGAGCAGGCCAGAGGGGATTGCCAGGGTTCGCCGGGGCCTCTGTGTCATTGCAGGAAGCTGACGGGTTGCCGCCATCTATGCACGGTGAACCTGTGCCCAGATGATAGGCGCTGAGGCCTCCATTTTCGAAGAGGGGATCTTCATCAATCATTCCGTCTCCCCAGGAAAGTGTTGCAGAGCCTTCCAAAAGCACTGCAGTTTCACCGCCCTGAAAGTCAGACCAGGTGAAAGTGCCTGTGCCGTTGTACAGGTTACACTGTGCCCCTGCCGGTGCGGTGTTGCCCCAGAAGATGGAGTTTGTAACTGTGATATTGGAGTTGTAACCGTATAGTCCTCCTGATGATGTTGTACCGGTGTTGTTAGCAACTGTGCAGTTGTCTGCAGTTATGGTACCACCGATAATGCCGGCGATAGCACCGCCTTTGCCTGCTTCATTACCGTACAAAAGGTTGTTTTCTGCTGTGCAGGGGGAGTTGTATGCAGATGTGATTCCTGCACCTGTGCTGCAGGAATTGTTCCTGATAACATTTGCTCTTATCTCTGCAGATGAGCTGGAAATATAGATTCCGGCGCCGAAGTGTTCAGCTGTGTTGTTTTCAACGATGTTGAATTCTATAAGAGGGTTGCCGCCAAGGTAGCAGAGTATTCCGCCTCCGTGGAATCCAGTGTTCTGCCTGATGATGTTGTTGGTAATGGTGGGAGATGAACCGGTACAGTTGATACCTCCGCCGTAGTAGTAAGGTGAGATTAATGTTCCGGTTCCGTTCTGAAGTGTAAATCCGTTAAGAACAGCATCTCTTGTTTCAGAGGATGTGAACCGGACTACACTTCCTGAACCTTGTGCATCAATTATGGTTGTTTCCGGACCGTCTGTACTGGCAACAACTACAGATTTTCCTGAGAAATTGATGTTTTCGTTGTAGGTTCCCGGTGATACCAGTACAGTATCTCCAGCTGCTGCAGCATCAATTGCAGACTGTATTTGTGAGTAGTCTTCCGGAACTGTAATTATCGCCGCATAGTTCAGTGCTGCTGCAGAGAGCAGCAGGATGACAAGGCGCATTTTGCACCCCTTTCAGTATTCGGGTTACCCGCCCGATTAATGAAGAATCCGAAAGGAATATCCTTTACGGTTCTCTCAGAAGGTATTCGGACTTACGGGCGCTGTTGCCTAATCACCTTGACTTCCCGAAGATTACCCTTCAGTGTCGTAGTAAGGTTTTCGTTCCCGTTTACCGCTGCGGGACAGTTCCGGATTTTCACCGGATTCCCTTATCTGAGAGACACCCGAATATAGCAGAATTTGACTGTGTTCAGATGACCCCTGCCAGCATAAAGGCAGCAAAGATCATCATGGCTCCTCCAGAGAGTATGTGAAGAAACTTCTCCAGTTTTTCTCCTTTGTGGGGGTCTTTGAGTATTTTCTTCATGGTACTTCTGAATAAAACAGCAATAAGCCCTGTTACTGCCAGAAGAACACCCATTCCTGCGACATTGCCAGCACAGAGATCATTCCTGCAACATAAGCTTTTTGGAATACAGCAAGAATCATTATTGCAGATGCGCCAGGGCATGGAACTGCACCTGAAGCTATAAGGGCTTTGAATCCCTTACTCTTACCACTTTGGGAATGTCTTAGTCCAGAGAGAAGCATCCATATGCCGATTGCCAGTATTAACGCCCATGTTATCATCATAAGGATGTTGTGTGTGGTGTTCACAGAAGTGGAGAGTGGTCTTGTGGTAAGAAAGAAAAAACCGCCCACAAGGAGTACTGCACTCAGGGCATGGACTGCTGCCATTCCTTTAACAGGTGCGTACCCTTCGCCGAGAAAATAGGTAATGAGGATTCCCTTTCTGTGCCCGGGCCCCAGCGCATGGAGCAGACCAAAGAGAAATGATGCTCCCAGAAGTATGTGAAGACTGCTGCCGTTCATTGCTCCTGCTATTGCATTTTGCATTTCCCGCTGGAGGTTAGTACTTCTTGATGACAAACTGTACCACAATGAGTTGTCCGGTTGAACAGGGGATAGCTTCGCCTCACCCTGCCCGGTAAGAAACGGATTGTTCCGGGCAAAACAGAGTGCCGAGAATAGCAGCAGTATGATTCTTATCAATTCAGGTAGACCACAAGCTGCTGGGGGTATTCTGTGCCGGAGTAGCTCGCTCCTTCTCTGGCAACTGAAACCTCACCTCAGTAGGGGATTTCCACATCGCTGTTCTGAACTATTTCGCAGGTGGCTGTATCTGAACCTGAAATACTTATCGGGTTACCTTCCCTGTAAAGGATATCACAATAAAATGTACTGTCGTAGATGGCTACTTTGAATGTGCCGTTATGCACCTCTACATTGAAGGGGTAGAAGAATCTGTACACCATGGTTCCGTTTTCCATATACACCTGGAATTCTTCGGTGCCTGATGCCTGAAGGAGAGAGTGGTTCCATTTACATCAACAAAAATAGTCAGAACTCTCAAGGTTGGAGAATGCATTCTGAAACACCTGTTCAGTTTCAGCAGGAGAGAATACGCCGTTTCTGTCACAGTCAAAGTCTGTTGTGATGGCAGCAGTGAACATCGAATCAAAATACCAAGTTATCTCAAGCCCCGCAAGAGTTGAACCTGAAAGTAATACAGCCATCTCAGTGTCTATGAACATGTGCGGATGTCCGAAAATTAATAATGTAAAAAAGATAATTATGAATAGGGATGTTCGCAAGGCAGACTCCTGTTCAGCCTAATTTGAAGATATCATTTTCTTCAAATCCTTCATCTTTGAAGGAAGCCGGCAGAGGAATTTCCCAGGAGTTGAGGGTTTTTACTATGGCTTCATCTGTGAGATCAAGTTTGTCCACAGGCATTCTATCCCTCATATGACGGAGAAAGGCATCCATCGCATACTCCCTGTTCCGTCTTATGGAACCAATTCCACCGTTATCTCGACTGACGCAGCCTTCCAGAGAGTCTTGGGAGAGGAATGAATCAATTGCATTGCGGACAGTATTCGGGTCAACCAGTGTGCCTAATTTAGAGAGAATCTCATTCATAGCTTGAACATAGTTCTGTTTGGAGTCTTCATCAAGATAGAGGTTCATGCCTACATTCAGTTTCTCAATATTGTCCAGGAAGTTTTCGAAAAGATCGGGACAAATCAGACCACCATGCTGAGGAGCGATAAGTTTCAGGTTTTTAAGAAGCGGTTTTATTCTTTCTGAGGCGTAACTGACTGCATTTCTACTGGGCATGTATTCTCTGTGAAACTCTGCAATTCCCTTCCATGAGTCTTTGGTAGCATTAAGTTCACTGTTTGATTTTTCACCAAGCAGGCTGCCTGAGAAAAGAACTCCTGTCTCTGGGTCATGCAGCATCGTTGCTCCTCTTGTAAAGCAATAAGGAGTGAGGATAAAATTGATTTTATGTCCTGTTTTCAGGTCAGCAGAAAGGTCTTTGAAGCTTTCAACAGACTTAAAGCTTGAAGAGCTTAAGCCATAGAACTTGGCATGTCGCCAGGTATGCTTAGAGGAAATTACTGCGCACCTGGGATTAAGCTTCTGAAAGTATGCAGTATTGTATGCAGCATCAGGCTCATGGCTGCTGAGGAAAACCATGTGCAGGTTATCAACTCCTCCGATCAGTGATGTTAATTTATCCATGAGAGGGGAGAGGTCATCAGGAACACCGGGATCAATAAGGAGATTAAGACATCTTTCGTCGTTGCGGAACACTCTGAGATAAATGTTTCGCTCAAGAGTCGTTTCCTGCCGTTTACCCAGCCACCAAGTTCCAGGAGCTATTTCAACAGGCTCATCAGGATTCAGTAACACCGATTCACAGGTTTTCGATTCATCATCTTTCTCAATTTGAGAACAGTTTTCCTGCTTTGTATCACTTTCCTCTTCTGAATGCGGATTCTTTTCAGATGAGAAGGAAGTCATTGCAGTTTTCTCTTTCTCCGTCTTTTCTTCAGAAGAGCCATTTTTTAAACCTATCTCCGGAAAAGCATTGGTTTCAGGTTTTTCTTCAGTGTTTTCTTCAGAGTTGTTTGGCGCGTTATCTGTTTCTATTTCCTCAGTGGTATTATCCTCATGCCCTACTGACCGATTTTCCTGCGGTTTGGCAGAAGAGATTCTGTCAAAGCTGAAAGCGGATTCTGACACCTCACCGGCAAAAACTGATATTTCAGTCATCGGAAGGCTCATGAATGCTCGGGCAGCTTCGATGCTCAGTTCTCTGGAACCATTATCCATCTGCCTTTTCAGTGCGACTCTGGCCTTATCTATCTCATCAATTTCCTTGTTACGCTTCCTTTTAGCGCTTCGGGAAAGTGAATCTACATCTGTTTTGTTATGGCTGTTGATGAATCTGGTGCAGATCTTGCCTACAGCGAAGATAGCAGCTTTTCTTGTGCCAATATCCTCTTTATCATTCTCAAAGGTAGAAATAAGAGCCTTTAATGCATCAGTGGTTCCTATATATCCCAGAGCGTCAGCAGCAGATGCTCTTATTTCCGTATCGTTCTTGTATCCCAGAGCTTTTATTAGTTTTTTCTCATCCTTGTCAGAGGAGAGTTTTTCAATGTCAGGAACCTTAACCATGAAGAATCCACCTATCGAATATTGTACACTGCATTATCTGAGTGCACAAAAAACTGAATAAATAGCATTGTTTCTTAAACTGCCTGAACCCATCGCAGCAGCCCAGTGAAAGATATACCTCTCACGGTATTTCGGTCAAGAACCGGCAGAAGGTAGTTCTGAAACCCCGTTTGCCATTTGGGAGACAAGCTAATATGTTTAGGGAAGACTAAATCAGGAGGGTTTATGAAACTCAGTTCCAGTCTTGAAGACTACCTTGAAACTATATATGAAATAGTGGAAGAGAAGGGTGCTGCCAAGCCAAGAGATATTGCAAGAGGCAGAGATGTGGCAGCTTCATCGGTTACTTCGGCGCTGAAGCATCTGGCAAGGCTGGGGCTTGTTAACCACGCTCCTTACGATCTTGTCACGCTGACAGAAGAGGGCGAGCAGCTGGCTAAAGCTGTTACAAGGAAGCATTCAGTACTGAAGGAGTTTTTCGAGAAGGTTCTGGAGATTGATGAAGAGACTGCTGACAGCTGTGCCTGTGGAATTGAACATGTCATTCCTGATGATGTTCTGACAAGGTTCATTGCGTATCTGAAATTTGTCGAGAAGTGCGGTTTTTCAGGTCGCAGATGGCAGGAGGGCACAGGCTTTGTCTGCAACTGCATTACGCACAAAACCGAAGAAGATGACAGCCTGGAAGATTCAGTTCTCTAGTTTTTTTCTTTTCTGTACGGCTGGCTAAGGCCATCTTTAAAATAATTATATGCCATTGAAAATTAATCATATGCAGATTTATACCTTTTCTGGATTTTAACTTTCAAATTCAGTGCAAGCACACATTCAGGTGTTTATTTCTTTGTCTCATTCATCATGTATTGTTCTGTAAGATATTGTAATAGTATGGGCTGAAAAAAACTATGGTTTGCACAGTCTTCTGCATTCTGTCCGGTGATGCTGCTATCTGTTACATTTTCTGAACACTGTCAGGAAGTTTGTAGATAATCATATTATCTCTGCTGCTGCATGAGCATCCTGTACAGCTTCTGGTGCTGCAGCCTGCGTCAAGCACTTCTATTCTGCCTTTTCTTACAAGCATTTCAAGCATAGGTTCAAGAGCTGATGCTTCCATATCAAGGATAAGGGCAAGCTCTCTGAGGGAGAGCCTGCCCCTTTCATTGAGAAGTCCCTGAATTCTTCTCAGCAAATCAGACCTTAAGTGTCTTTTTGTGGCCCATGATCTTCATTGACCAGAACATCAGAACAAGCATAATCAGCGAAACTGCAACCCACATTACCGAAGTGCCTGCACCGAAATTGGCAATGTTGTAGAAGAGGGTACTGATTATCCATGCCAGCAGTGTGAGGTATACGGTGGCAAGTATGGTCCATCCCAGGTTGGTTTCCCTGTAAATGGCAGCAATGGCAGCAACACAGGGAGCGTAGATCAGAATAAAGAGAAGGTAGGCGTAAGCGCTGGTATTACCATTGAATCTGCTTCTCATCACATCGAATGTGGTAAGGTTTACCTCCACAGCTTCAGCTGCAGTTTCCGCATCTTCCAGATCTGCCGTAATACCTGTTCCCGCAGGGTCACTCAGGGAGCTTCCGAAATCAGCGAAACCGTCTTTGACAGCTGTGAATGATTCGGATATTCCTCCGAGGAAATCAAAGCCTTCTTCTTCAGCTTCTTCTTCAGGAATATCAACCATTGTGGTGTAGAGGTTGTCCAGTGTTCCCACAACAGCTTCCTTTGCGAAGATTCCAGTAAAGAGCCCAACGGCAGCAGGCCAGTTGTTTTCCTCTATGCCCATAGGCGTGAAAACAGGAACCACAGCCTTGCCTATCGCAGATAGAACTGAGTTCTCAGAGTCCTGATTACCGAATGAGCCGTCGGTGCCGATTGAATTCAGGAAACTGAGTACGATAACCACCATAACTATCACCAGACCTGCCCTGAAAATGAAACTCTTGAGCCTGGTCATGGTGTGGTACATTATTCCCTTGAATGTGGGCATGTGATAGGGGGGAAGCTCCATGACGAATGTGGATGCCTCACCTTTCAGCATGGTCTTCTTGAAGAGAAGGCCGGTGAGAACTGCAAGGAGTATGCCTGCCGCATAGAGGCTGAAGAGAATTGTTCCACCGCTCTGCGGAAAGAACACCGCCACGAAAAGGGCGTATACAGGAAGCCGTGCTCCGCAGGACATGAAGGGGTTCATCATTATGGTGAGCATTCTGTCTCTGTTGTTCTCAAGGGTTCTTGTTGCCATTATCGCCGGCACATTGCATCCGAATCCTACAAGCATGGGAATGAAGGCCTTCCCTGGAAGTCCTACGGTTCTGAGGAATCTGTCCATTACGAAAGCCGCCCTTGCCATGTATCCTGAGTCCTCAAGTATAGAGAGGAAGAGAAAGATCATGAAAATAGGCGGAATGAAGGTGGCAACAGTCTGAATACCTCCGCCGATACCGTCGGCCAGGAAGGTTATTACCAGATCAGGCGCGCCAATGGAGGCTAGAAGAACTCCGAAGCCGTCAACAAAGATGGTACCGGTGAAGATGTCGAAGAAGTCAATGAAGGGACCGGAGAAATTAATGGTTCCTACGAACACAAGGTACATGATACCCAGAAAGAGGGGAATGCCCAGGAACCTGTTGAGAACAAAGCTGTCCAGCTTGTCTGATACAGTTCTGCGCACTTCATGCTTTCTGTTCACCACATCTTTCGTAAGACCGTGAATGAAACCGTACCTGCCGTCGGCAAGCACCATGTCTATCTCATCTCCTGTATGTTTCTCAACTGTAGATATCTCTTCTGAAAGCGCTTTCTCAGGCAAACTGCCTGCACACAGTTCTTTTGCGTACTCATCACCTTCCAGGAGCCTGAGAGCAAGCCACCTTGCATCTACCTTCTTCTCCTGAGCAACAGTTTTGATTTCATTTTCTATTCTTTTTACTGCGTTTTCAAGTATCTCATCGTAACTTACAGAAGCAGGAGAAATATTTCTCTCTTTGCCTGCTTTAAAAATAACATCTTTCAGGTTCTCAACACCTTTTTCCTTTGAAGCAGTAACAGGTACCACAGGGCATCCAAGGTGTTCAGAAAGGTGATTGATATCAATGCCCAGTCTGCGTTTTTCAGCCAGGTCCATCATGTTCAGCGCAACTATGACAGGTACCTTCATCTCAAGCAGCTGAGTGGTGAGGAAAAGGTTTCGTTCCAGGTTGCAGGCATCAACAATGTTAACAACCAGGTCCGGTTTTTCTTCAAGGATGTACTTTCTGGCGATAGCTTCATCCAGAGAAAAAGCAGTGAAAGAGTAAATACCTGGAAGATCAGTAACTTCAATCAGGTTTTCTTTGTATCTGTATGAACCTTCCAGCTTTTCGACAGTAACTCCGGGCCAGTTGCCGACCCTTTGTTTTGAACCGGTAAGAGCGTTTAGAAGGGTGGTCTTTCCCACATTGGGGTTACCTACCACAGCAATATTCAGTGCAGGTTTTTCCATATCAGTTCTTCTCCACAAGAAGCACTTCAGCTTCCTTCGCTCTGAGGCTTATCTTCTGGGAATCTGTTTCAATTTCAACAGGATCTCCCAGAGGGGCCTTTCTTACCATTGTGAAGTTTACTCCTCTCACAAGCCCCATTCGTAAGAGCTTCTGACGGTACTCTCTTTCACATTTGGCAATACCGGTGACGGTACCGGAATCGCCAGCGGACATTTCGCTTAGCTTCATATCAACCAGCTTTCTCTACAAGGATTTTTGAGGCCATGGCCATATCCAGCATTATTCGTACAGAACCCACCGAGACAAGCATCATACCTTCATCACCTTCTGCTTTTACAACAGTGATATCAGTTCCTTGAAAAATACCCATGGAAGACATTTTCTCCCTGCTGTTTCTTCCTCCTGTGAAAGCGGAAACAGTTGCGGACATCCCTTCAGAAAGATCAGTCAGGAAAATGACATTCTGACTGCGCATACTGCCGTGACTGCCATGATGTCTGTTCTTAGAACGGAACCCGAACATGAATTGTCCTCTCGCCAAGAATGTTAGATAGAGCTAAAATAACTTTCCTGATGGAATTGTCAACTTCCTATACTGTAGAAAAATGTGAGCAGTTTCAACGGGCCTGTTTTGAAAGACTTCAGCAAAAAGCAAATGTGAATTCTGACTGGCTCCGGCCGCTGCAAACCAATACTGGAATCAGCTGAAGCGTTTTGTGTTGAATCACAGGAATGTGTTTTGTATCAGGTTGTTCAACAAGGGACTGTTTTCCATGTCTGGAATTAGCTGACAGCTTGTACTCTGAACATCTTGAGCATAATCACAAACAGAGTATCAAAAAGCCGGGACAGGTGAGATGGATGACCATGGCGGAGGTATGAAAGCGGCTTTCAAGGTTCAAAGCCGACAGGCCGGGAAGCTGTAACAGCCTCCCGGCCTGAACGAAGGATCAGAACAAGTCGTATCCTATGGAGAAACCGACAGACTTCTGAAGTGTAAGGTCAGTTGTCTTTATGAGGGAGGCGTCGAAGTTAAGACTTATTCGGTTCTCAATGTAGAAGATGAACGAGTTGGTGATTGTATGGGTGGAAACTGTATTACTGACAGCTCCAGAACCTGAACCGATTGTTGTCTTGTCTGCAACAAACTGATATTGCACTCTGTCATCGAACTTGTCAGATATCTCGAAACTGAAGCTTGAAGTTGCTGCGAAGTTGTAGGAATCGCCGAATTCCTTAAGGTTGCTTGTGAAAAGCGCTGACTGGTTGAACTGGCTTCTCAAGCTGAAGGGGTAGGCAAAGTTTCCGAATATCTCCATTACAGGATCTTCAGTATCCTCACTGTAAGGATTTGACAGCTCGTAGCCTACACCTGCGCCAACTCTGTAGCCATAGTACCTGTCTCTCACAACTTCGTTGTCTAGTACCTGCATTATTCTGTAGAGAGCCACTGCTTCCAGAACATCAATCTGCTCGGATTCCTCGAGAACTTCCTCAATAGCCAGGTAGTAGTCTCTCTGAATCTCGTATGAAGATGCGTTGTCAATTTCGCTTGCCAGAGCTATCAAAACCGCATCCTCAAGGGCTCCGTTTATAGTTCCCTCTTCCTGTAGCTCCTCCTGAATACGAAGGGCTTTAGCCATGGAGGTGGCATTTATGTATCTTCCGTATCCTGCTCCTAAAAAGGTGCTGGCATCCAGATGGTCGTAGTCTGTCTGGCTGGCGAGGTGCAGAGAAGTATAGCCGAAGATATCTCCGGAAAGGTACTTGTGAATCTCTCCATCAAGAAGCACTGTGTACTGGGTTTCATCCAATGAGTCTGGAGCAAGGCCGTCATAGGTAAGACCGCCGCTTGAGTTGACGCTCCATCCGAATGGAAGCGATTCATAGAAATTGTTGTAGATGTAGTTGACTGAACCGTTGTTGGTAGTTGTGCTGTCTTGACCGAGGTAGCTGTAGAACGCTGAGAGATCCATGTCAAACAGCGAGCTGACAGGTGGATTGTAGTCTCTGATGCCTATTGCTGAAGCTGAACTGAGGATACCGAAAAGCATCACCGCGCAAAGTAACGAAGCTGACCTTAACATCAGAAATCCTTCTTTCTTTTAAGGGCCTAAAAATTTTTTATTGTAACATAAATATACTCGATAAACTCTTTCGTCAATATACCTCCTTCCGTGAATCATACAAACAAATTATAAGCCAAATCCAGCAATCGTCAATAGTGTGATGAATACGCTTCCGGAAATCCGGTTCAATTCTTTTTCGGCTGGCTGTCCTGTCAAACCTCAGATGACGGATTCTGCTTATCTGCCCAGGCAGCGTTGCAGACTCGGTTACATGGCCTCCGGCTATGCGCCTCACCTGAACAGATAATAACTGCGCATACTCTCCACATCCGAAGAATGACAGGACACTGATATGGTTGGACCTGTCAAGTTGAGCTTACCTTGTTCGATTTTCTTTCCCTTCTCTCAGGGGATCAGCGGCCGGTGTCAGTCCAT
>PDWJ01003667.1_pt1 | contig 14431 bp, 6 predicted proteins | sample 1430881 | NCBI WGS metagenome assembly PDWJ01 (sample SAMN01162460, study PRJNA174530) | Oral metagenome, whole genome shotgun sequencing project. | biome: Marine environment; feature: Marine mammal; material: Swab sample of the gingival sulcus; isolation source: swab sample of gingival sulcus... | reverse complement strand
GGCGGTGATGATCTTGTCGAAAAAATTAAAGATGGCTGGCTGGAGTTTGATAAGACAGTTGCTACCCCCGACATGATGGGTACCGTTGGGAAAATTGGTAGAATACTTGGGCCAAGAAATCTGATGCCGAATGCCAAACTGGGAACGGTTACCTTTGACCTTGCCAACGTAATTAAGGAAATCAAAGCCGGTAAGGTTGATTTTCGTGTTGACAAAGCGGGTATTGTCCATGCCGGTATTGGTAAGGCATCGTTTGGCAAAGAAAAAATTTATGAAAATGTATTGGCATTTGTGGAAAAACTCGTTCAGTTAAAGCCGAGTGCAAGTAAGGGTGTTTATCTGAAAGGAATTTCTGTTTCCACAACCATGAGCCCTGGTTGTAAGGTTGATCCGTTGGATGTAAGGGCTCTTATTAAATAAACACGAAGCAAAGTGTATTAGTGCCGCTGCTCTTGTGAGCAGTGGATGTTGGTCGAAGACAGCAGGTACCATTTTGGTTTAATGAGAATATATCGCCCTGCCGAGACAGCATGCAGCCATATCTCATGATGTACGCTGTAACTGCTGTTGTTTACGACATTAACTTTTTTTAATGGAGGAGTGCTTTGAATCGCGACGAAAAAGCGCAAATCGTTTCTGAATTGAACGAATCCTTCGGCAAGGCCAAACTCTCTGTGGTCGCTGATTATCGTGGTCTTACGGTTAAGCAGCTGCAAAGTGTACGGGTTGAACTGAGGAAATGTAATTCAGAGATACGTGTTGCCAAGAACACACTCCTGAAAAGAGCGGTTGCAGATACAGGAAATGCAGTTTTACATGACGATTTCGCTGGTACAACTGCAGTTGTAATGGCCTACGATGACCCTGTCGGTCCTGCAAAAGCATTAGCTAAATTTGCAGAAGATAACGATAAGTTTGTCATTCGATCGGCTGCTCTTGAAGGAGAAAAACTCACTGTAGATGAGCTGGTTGCTCTATCCAAGCTGCCATCGAAAGAAGTCCTGCTCGGGCAGTTTCTTTCTGTTCTCAACGGTGTGCCCACTGGTCTTGTTCAGGTGCTTTCTGGAGTTCCAAGAACATTTCTTTATGGCCTTCAGGCTGTTAAAGAACAAAAAGAGCAAGCTGAAAATTAATTTGTCATATAAACATAAATATAAAGAGGTTATATCATGGCTGTAACAAAAGAAGACGTAATTGAATTCATTGCTGGTATGTCTGTACTTGAGCTTTCCGAGCTTATCAAAGAACTGGAAGAAAAATTTGGTGTTTCTGCTGCTGCTCCTGTAGCTGTAGCTGCTGCCGGTGCTGCTCCTGCTGATGGTGCCGCTCCTGCTGAAGAGAAAACTGAATTTGACGTAATTCTTGCTGGTGCCGGTGATCAGAAGATCAAGGTAATTAAAGAAGTACGTGGTATCACAAGTCTCGGTCTCAAAGAAGCCAAAGCGCTTGTTGAGGGTGCACCTGCTCCGATCAAGGAAGGTGTAAGCAAAGAAGAGGCTGAAGAGATCAAAGGAAAGATCGAGGCAGTTGGCGGCAGTGTAGAAATCAAGTAGGACATAACTGCATATGACTGTCTTGTCCCAAGACAGCAGTTTGCAAAGGTAACACGCTACAGGCAAAGCCGGGTAGCGTGTTTCCTTTTATAAGATGGGAATTGTTATTAACAATAAAATATTATAAATACAGTTACATAGCTAAAAATTACTTTTTGGATAAAACTTCACCTTTGGTGAAGATATTGCTGTTTCCAGAGCGTCATTGTGGGCGCTGGCCCCTTAAACATATCTCTTAAATGACCTGTGATTGTTAAAAACGATGTGGTTTGAGAAAAACGTAATTCTCTGCCACTTTTAACATTTTCCGGGAAGTCGAGGACAATTTATGGAACGAATAAGAAAAAAATTTGCCAAGGTGGAAAATATCATTGAGCCGCCTCATCTCATTTCCATGCAGAGGACATCATATGAGAAATTTCTCCAGATGGACCGTGAACCGGAAAACCGCGAAGAATATGGTCTTCAGGCAATTTTGAAAAATGTGTTTCCCATAAATGATTTCAATGGGATGTGTTCTCTTGAGTATGTAAAGTATATATTTGGAGAGCCAAAATACACTGTTGAAGAATGTATTCAACGAGGTATGACCTATGATATTCCACTTAAAATTGTAGTTCGATTGCTTACTTTCGACGTTGATGAGGAAACCGGTGTTCAAACAATTCGTGATATTAAGGAGCAGGAGGTATATCTCGGATCGTTGCCCTTAATGAGCAAAGATGGTGTTTTCATAATCAATGGAACAGAACGTGTCATTGTTTCGCAGTTACAGAGATCACCCGGTCTTTTTTATACCCATGATAATGGTAAAAGTCATGCAAGTGGAAAGCTGCTCTATTCTGCGAGAATTATTCCTGTACGCGGTTCCTGGATTGATCTTGAATTTGATATCAAGGATATCCTGCATGTACGTATTGATAGACGACGTAAGTTCCCCGTTACAACCTTATTAAAGGCACTTGGTTACAGCGGCTCTGATTTACTGCGTGAATTTTATCTTACCAATGATATTCGAATGGAAGGAGACATCTTTCAGATAAAATTCAACCCGCAGACCGCTATTGGTAAAAGGCTTGAGTTTGATCTCATAAATCCCAAGGATGGTGAGTTACTGGGCAAGGTCGGCAAGAAAATAAGCAAGGCTTTAAGCCGTAAAATAGAAGCGGCAGAGATAGAGTATCTGCAGACTTCCAAAGAAGAGGTTGTCGGAAAAATATTGGCTCATGATATCGTCAATCCAGAAACCGATGAACTGATGTATCTGGCTAACACAGAGATTACGGATACGCTGCTTGAGTCAATTACAGCTGCTGGAATTACTGCATTCAAGGTTCTATTTATTGACGGTGTTCATTATTCCGATTCTTTTAGAAAAACGCTTGCCCTGGATAAGGTTGATACCTCAGAACAGGCACTCTTGGAGATTTACAAAAGACTGAGACCTTCGAGTCCACCAACTATTGAGGTCGCTCAGTCATTTTTTGAAAATCTGTTTTTTAATGCCGATCTTTATGATCTTTCCGAGGTCGGCAGATACAAGATAAATGCGAAACTTGGTTTGGAGATCGGTATTGATCAAAGGGCGCTCACCAAAGATGATATTGTTGAGTCCATTAAATATCTCGTTCGCCTCAAGGATGCTCAGGGTGAAGTGGATGATATCGACCATCTGGGAAACAGGCGTGTTCGTACCGTTGGAGAACTTATAGAAAATCAGTACAGGATGGGACTGGTTCGGATGGAGCGGGCCATTAAAGAGAGGATGGCACTTCAGGATGTCGAAACCCTGATGCCGAATGATCTCGTGAATCCCAAACCTATTTCTGCAGCGATCAAAGAATTTTTTGGTACCTCGCAGCTGTCACAGTTCATGGATCAGACCAATCCGCTCTCAGAGGTAACGCATAAGAGAAGGTTAAGTGCTCTGGGGCCAGGTGGTTTGTCACGAGAACGCGCCGGTTTTGAGGTGCGTGACGTTCATCCTACTCATTATGGAAGGATTTGCCCTGTTGAAACGCCCGAAGGTCCCAATATTGGTCTTATCGTTTCACTTGCAACCTATGCAAGAGTAAATCCTTATGGATTTATTGAAACACCTTACCGCAAGATTGAAGACAGGATTGTAACAAAAGAGATAAAATATTTCAGTGCTTTACAGGAAAAAAACCATATTATTGCCCCGGCCTCGGTTCCCGTTGATGGAAATGACAGGATAATACCAGATTCTTTGATTGTTCGGGAAGACGGTGAGGTTATCACATCATCATCTGAAACTGTAACCTACATGGATATTGCACCTGATCAGCTGATCAGTGTGGCCGCATCTCTCGTACCTTTCCTTGAAAATGATGATGCTAACCGTGCGTTGATGGGATCGAATATGCAACGTCAGGCAGTGCCGCTGCTTAAACCCGTAGCACCGCTTGTGGGGACGGGGATGGAGCGATATGTCGCCAGAGATTCAGGTGCCTGCCTGCTTGCTGGTGGCGATGGCGTCATTGAAGAAGCGGATTCCAACAGGATCGTTGTTCGCTATGATGAGCCTGGAACAGATGGCCATGATACAGGTATTGCTGTATATCGCCTGGAAAAATATAAAAAATCAAACCAGAACACCTGCTTCAATCAGGTTCCTCTGGTCCTGCCCGGGGAAAGGGTAAAGAAGGGAGATGTCCTGGCGGATGGCCCTTCCACCGAAATGGGTGAGCTGGCACTTGGCAAAAATGTTACCATTGCCTTCATGCCGTGGCGCGGTTTTAACTTTGAAGATTCCATACTGGTCAACGAAAGACTGCTCAAAGAAGATACCTTTACCTCTGTTCATATTGAAGTTTTTGAAACTATGGCACGGGATACAAAACTTGGTAAAGAGGAAATTACCAGGGATATTCCCAATGTCAGTGAGGAAACCCTGAGAAATCTTGATGACTCTGGGATTGTCAGGATAGGTGCCGAGGTAAAGGCCGGTGATACCCTTGTTGGAAAAGTTACGCCTAAGGGGGAAACGGTGCTTTCCCCTGAAGAGAAATTACTGCGGGCCATCTTTGGTGAAAAAGCCCAGGATGTGAAGGATTCTTCCCTGCGTGTGCCACCTGGTGTGGAAGGGGTTGTTATTGATGCCAAGGTCTTTTCACGTAAAGGTGTGGACAAGGATGAGCGTTCCTTGATGATCGAGGAAATGGACATTGAGCGCATCAATCAGGACAAGCTTGATGAGCTTGCCAGCCTTAAACGGGGTGTGTGCCGTGAGGTTGGCGATATCATAGACGGACGAACCGCTAAAAAAGATATTATTGGCCGAGACGGTACTGTCCTCGTTAAGCTTGGCAAGAAAATTCAGGGTGATATCGCTTTACAGGTGGGATTTGCAAACCTGAATACAATCGATTTTTCTGAAAAGAGCAAGTTTACAGAGCAAATTGAAAGCATCTATGAGCGATATGAGAGTCAGGCCAAGAGTATAAGCGAGAGATATGATGGTATTATTGATCGTATGAAAAAAGGTGATGATCTGCCGCCAGGTGTGGTCAAGATGGTCAAGGTGTATGTTGCCACCAAGAGAAAACTCTCTGTCGGTGATAAGATGGCCGGTCGTCATGGCAACAAAGGCGTTGTCTCCAGATTATTGCCTGAAGAGGATATGCCCTTTTTCAAAGATGGCAAGACCGTGGATATCGTACTCAACCCACTTGGTGTTCCTTCCCGGATGAATGTCGGTCAGGTGCTTGAGGTGCATCTCGGCTTTGCTGCCCGTAAGCTTGGAGAGCAGCTGGAGAAACTTGCAAAACAGCAGGCTGTAGATCTTATCAGGGAAAAGATAACCAGGGTATATTCTGATCGGGAGGTTGAAGTCCTTACCGCCGGAAAAAGCGATGATGAGATAATTGCCTGGGCAAGACAGCATAAAGACGGGCTGCATATGAGCACTCCGGTATTTGATGGTGCAGAGGAAAGCCAGATTCGTCGTTTACTTGTTGAAGCGGGCGTCGATGAGGTAGGGCAGAGTCAGCTTCATGATGGCTTGACCGGTGAACCCTTTGACAACAAGGTAACCGTGGGTGTTATGTATATGCTGAAACTGCACCATCTTGTTGACAATAAAATTCATGCAAGATCAACAGGGCCGTACTCTCTTGTCACTCAGCAGCCGCTTGGCGGTAAGGCACAGTTTGGTGGTCAGAGACTAGGTGAAATGGAAGTCTGGGCAATGGAAGCCTATGGTGCTGCATATACCCTGAAAGAGTTCCTCACAGCAAAATCAGATGATGTTGAGGGCAGAACAACCATGTATGAACGTATTGTAAAAGGGAATAACTTCCTTACGACAGGGCTACCTGAATCATTCCATGTTCTTGTAAAAGAACTTCAGGGACTTTGTCTCAATATGGAACTCATGGAAGATTAATTGTATTATCCAGAGACTGACTGGTCATAGGACATATATATCCCGGTGGGGATACTATCTCTTCATGTCCTGCCTGGGCAGGGCAGACCAACTCAATTAAAGAAGAGGTGATTACGTGGAAGAGTTATTTAATTTTTTTCAAAAACCAAAATCTCCTGTCGCATTCAAGAGTGTTAAAATCACTCTTGCCTCCCCTGAAAAGATCATGGATTGGTCGCATGGTGAGGTGAAAAAACCGGAGACTATCAATTATAGAACGTTTAAACCCGAAAGGGATGGTCTCTTTTGTGCAAAAATCTTTGGTCCTGTCAAGGATTTTGAATGTAACTGCGGTAAATACAAGCGGATGAAGCATCGCGGAGTGGTCTGTGAAAAATGCGGTGTTGAAGTTATACAGTCCAAGGTACGCCGTGAAAGACTTGGACATATCAAGCTTGCTGCTCCGGTGGCTCATATCTGGTTTTTGAAAAGTCTGCCGTCGAAGATTGGCGCAATCCTGGATATGACACTGAAACAGCTGGAGAAGATCCTCTACTTTGAGCAGTATGCAGTGGTGGAATCAGAAACAGAAGCCGTACCTGTTGCCAGCCTGCTTACTGAAGAAAAATATCGCAAGGCCAGAGAAGAGTATCCTGGTCAATTTACGGTAGGCATCGGTGCCGAGGCTATACGCGAATTACTTGAGAAAACAGATCTTGATGCCCTTTCCGAACAGCTTCGTGAAGAAATGGGGGCTACCAATTCCCAGACCAAGAGGCAGAAACTTGGCAAGAGACTTTTTGTGGTCGAAGCCTTTCGTGATTCTGGCAATAAACCAGAATGGATGATTCTTGAAGTTATTCCCGTATTACCGCCAGATTTACGACCTCTGGTACCGCTTGAAGGCGGCCGATTTGCCACCTCGGATCTCAATGATCTCTATCGCCGTGTTATAAACAGAAATAACCGCTTGAAAAGACTGCTCGAACTGGATGCTCCTGATATTATCATCCGTAATGAAAAACGGATGTTGCAGGAAGCTGTTGATGTGCTGTTTGACAACGGCAGGCGCGGCCGTGTGATAACCGGAGCAAATAAGCGGCCTCTTAAATCGCTTTCTGACATGCTGAAGGGAAAACAGGGGCGGTTCCGGCAGAATCTGCTGGGTAAACGGGTAGATTATTCAGGTCGTTCGGTCATTGTTGTTGGTCCTCACCTTCGTCTCCATCAATGCGGTATCCCGAAGAAGATGGCACTGGAACTGTTTAAGCCGTTTATCTATAACAAACTGGAAAACCGGGGATATGTTACTACCATTAAGAGTGCGCGGAAAATGGTGGAAAAGGGAACAAAAGAGGTATGGGATGTCCTTGATGAGGTGGTCACTGAATATCCTGTTATTCTCAACCGTGCTCCTACCCTGCATAGACTTGGTATGCAGGCATTTGAAGCTGTACTGATTGAAGGCAAAGCCATTCAACTGCATCCGCTGGTGTGCGCTGCCTTTAATGCTGACTTCGATGGTGATCAGATGGCTGTGCACGTTCCTCTCTCTGTTGAGGCGCAGGTTGAAGCACGTGTCCTGATGATGTCTACCAACAATATCCTTTCCCCTGCCAATGGCGAACCTATTATTATCCCGTCTCAGGATATTGTCCTCGGTCTGTATTACATGACCAGAGAGCGTATCCATGCGCGTGGTGAAGGCAAGGTTTTTGCGAATCCTGGTGAGGTACGAATTGCCTATGATCACGGTGTGGTCGATCTGCAGGCCAAAGTCAGGGTACGGATCGATGGTGAAATGTATGATACTACCGTGGGCCGTATACTGCTGAGCATTCTGCTTCCTGATTCCGTGCCGTTCAGAGAGGTCAATAAACTCATGAGCAAAAAGGCGCTTGCCAAACTTATTGACTACACCTATCGCCATGCCGGCACAAAGGATACTGTTATTTTAGCAGATCGCTTGAAAGATACCGGTTATGAATTTGCCACGCTGGCAGGTATCTCCATTTGCATTAACGATATGAAGATTCCTCTTGGTAAGGAAGATCTTGTTGAAAAGGCAGAACAGGAGGTTTTTGAGGTTGAGAAACAGTACAGTGATGGCTTGATTACCTCTGGTGAGAAATATAACAAGGTAATTGATATCTGGTCCAAGGCATCAGAGAATGTTGCCAATGAAATGATGGATGAGATCAAGGTGGATTATTTCCGTGATAAAGATAACAACGTCGTGGAAGCACCGAGCTTTAACTCGATTTTTATTATGGCTGATTCGGGTGCCAGGGGTTCCCGCGATCAGATCAGACAGCTGGCTGGTATGCGTGGTCTTATGGCAAAACCATCCGGGGCAATTATCGAGACACCCATTAAGGCGAACTTTCGTGAAGGTCTTGATGTGCTTGAATATTTTATTTCAACACATGGTGCCAGAAAAGGGCTTGCAGATACTGCCTTGAAAACGGCAAACTCTGGATATCTTACCAGAAGACTGGTGGATGTCGCTCAGGAATCAACCATTGTTGAGAAAGATTGCAATACCCTTGATGGTATTGTAGCAGAACCGCTGCTTGATGGCGGTGAAATTATCGTGCCACTGGGGGATCGTATTCTTGGCCGTGTTGCCCTCGAAGATGTTGTTGATCCGTACAGTGATGAAGTGATCGTTCCCGCAGGTGTTGAGATTACGGAAGATCTTGTTGAAGAGATTGAAAAGGCTGGTGTCGATCAGGTAGTGATACGCTCGGTACTCACCTGTCGGTCGAAACGTGGTGTCTGCGCATTATGCTATGGCCGTGATCTTGGCCGGGGACACATGGTCAATAAAGGTGAAGCGGTAGGTGTTATTGCAGCTCAATCAATTGGTGAACCAGGCACCCAGCTTACCATGCGTACATTTCACATCGGTGGTACTGCAAGCCGTGCGGTGGAACAGGCTGAACTTCGCACGCAGCGTGGCGGGACGATAGCCTTTAAAAACCTCCATTTCGTTGAAAATGCCGAAGGCGTCAAGATTGTTATGAATCGTAACGCCGAAATCATGGTTATGGATGAGCTTGGCCGTGATCGTGAAAAGTTCAAGGTTAACTATGGTGCCCAGATCCTGGTTCAGGACGGTGCTGAAGTAGAGCCTGGAACCATTCTTGCCGATTGGGATGCCTATACAATTCCCATTGTGGCTGAAATTGGCGGTTTTATCAAATATGGTGATATTGTCGAGGGTGTCACCATGCAGGAAAAGGTCGATGCTGTAACGGGTAAGGCTTCAAAGGTTATTACCATGTCACCTGGTTCTGCCAAACTTAACCCGCGTGTCACTGTCAAAAATGAGAAGGGTAAGACCGTGAGATTGCCTGATTCTGACGCCTTTGCCAGATATTCTCTTCCAGCAGGGTCTATTATCTCGGTAAATGAAGGTGATGAGATTAAACCTGGTACGGTTGTCGGTAAGATTCCTCGAGAGACCTCCAAAACAAAGGATATCACCGGTGGTCTGCCGCGTGTTGCTGAACTTTTTGAAGTGCGTAAGCCAAAAGAACCTGCCATTATAACAGAAATTGATGGCCGTGTAAGTTTTGGTAAAGAGCTGAAAGGCAAACGCCGTGTTGTGGTAACTCCTGAACATGGTGATCCTCAGGAATATCTTGTACCAAAGGCCAAGCATCTTGTGGTCCATGAAGGTGATTATGTCCAGGCAGGTGAAGCCTTGATGGAAGGTACCGTCGTTCCAAATGATATCCTGAAGGTACTGGGGGTCAAGGAGCTTGCCAAGTTCCTGGTAAATGAAATCCAGGAGGTATATCGGCTGCAGGGGGTGCGGATCAATGACAAGCACATTGAGGTAATTGTACGTCAGATGTTACGCCGTGTCCTTATTACAGCCTCTGGTGATTCCAAATTCATGATTGGTGAACAGGTTGAATGGTGGAAATTTGAAGAAGAAAGAGATCGCCTCTTTGAAGAAGGTCTTACACCTCCTGTTGCCGAACCGCTTCTTCTGGGGGTCACCAAGGCCTCGCTTTCAACCGAGAGTTTTATCTCTGCTGCTTCATTTCAGGAGACGACGAAAGTTCTCACCAATGCAGCCATGGCGGGGAGGGTTGATGATCTTGCCGGTCTGAAGGAAAATGTTATTATGGGACGACTTATTTCAGCAGGAACAGGAATTGATTTGGACCTGTAATAAGCCAAGGTTTCTTTGAATAATAAGGTTTTTCAGGGGGTAAGGTATACAAAAAAAATACTGTAAGTATATACTTGATATATTAGTGTCTTACACTTGTTGGAGGATGAAATTTAAAGTATAAAGAAGGGATTGACCGAGTGGGCAATTATTCAAGATGCCTGTAATGTTGTGTGAAAAATAATTGAGTAGATGCTGTATTTTTCGGCATCTGCTCAATTCAACGAATACCTCTGAATTTTGGAATTGTCTGAGCTGACGAGAAAGCCAGATTGGAGTCTGTCCCCTCGCTCTTTCCTTTTTACTAACCAATGTATCTATGAGGTATACGATGTTACCAGGTCACCTGCGAAAAACATATGTAACTTTTGCTGTTCTGGCAATTGTGGTATCACTGTTCTCTTTCTGCATCTTCTCTCCACAATACAGCTATGCTGTCACAGACGAAGCGGTCAATGACTATCAAAGAAACCGCCAGGCTTTTATTGATAAACAGGAACAGGCCCATGAAAAGTTTAGTCAGGATGCCGCCGCACTTAAACAGCAAATTGCTGATTTACAAGATAAAATCAATAACAAAGAAAGAAAACTCAGCAAAATAAATTCTCGCATTAACCAATTATCTTCACAAATACGCACAGCTTCTCACGTACAAAAAACTGCGGCAACAGTCTTTTGTCCTCTTCTCTCTACTGGCTCTACAGCGGTGAGCTCGTTTTTTGGTGGTTTTGACTGGTTGAAGAACCTTATCTTAATTGGTATTTGTATAGCTGTTCTCAATATTGGGCTGTTTGTACTACATACAGGCAAGGGAAAGATAACATCCAAACAACGGACGATTATCATTGTCTGCATTGTGCTGTTCATGACGAGCATTGCTGCACCACTCTTTGCCAGTGACCTGGAGAACCGTGAGGAATTACTCGATAAGCTGGAACTGGTTGGAAAGGTGTTATCGCAATCTGACCATCAGAGATTCATTGCTATTTTAGAGGCAAAGCCTGATAGTTCCATTCGTATTCCTGCTCTTCAGTCAGGGGATAAACACTTCTCGGTATCCAGTACGGTTCGAACTGACAGCCCGGAATACTGGTACACCCTTGCAGCCTTATACACCCATGAAAACATGAAGGGACGAGCTATTGATGCAACAAGGGCTATGATAGAAAAGGTGACGTGGTCAAGCTCTAAAAATCACCAAAACATGATTATAAATTGCATTGATTACCTGCTGCAGGAGCAGCAAACGGAACTGGTAAGCAATGCTATTGACACCTTGGTTGCCAAAATCGATTCCCCCTCTGTTCTTCTTCAATTAGCGACAATCCTTGAAAACAATAACATGCGCGGTTCGGCTGAAAAAGTCCTGGGCCAGGCCATTAACAGGGCAAATACTGTTTCAGAATTATTGCAACTTTCTGAACACCTGTTGGACAGAAACGAATTTGACAAGGGGAATGAAGCCCTGAACATGGCATGGCAAAAGGTGGAATCCATCGACCAATTATTGCAGGTACTTGCCTCTGCCATCAAGTCAGACCGCGATGAACTGATAACAACGATTGCTGAGGTAGTAGACAAGTCCAGTAATGATCTTGAAGAACGATTAAAAGTTGTTGATTTATTCCTCGACAACCAGCGCAAAGAAGAGGCGATTACCGTTTTCAGCAAGATGATTAGTGATGTTAACCGTTCTTTAGGAAAGAAAAAAGATCAATTCCTCTACTTGATTGATGCTGCGTTAGACAGAAAATTACTGCCCCAGGCGCGAAATGCTACAAATCTGCTTTTTATGCAGGTTGAGGATCATGTGGCATTTTCAATGCCATTTGGTAAAAAATTGGAAAGTGCTGGTGGAATTCCCAATAAAGATAAAATATCCTTACCTCAGTTTTACGGGTTGCTCAACGAAGAGCAGATGATTTTTGATGAGGCAGAGTCGGCCTATATCAACGATTTAATGTGGTCATTAGATCAGATCCTGGAGAGTTATGGTTACTCTTTTCCTGATTCTATGAACAGTTTCTACCTTCTTGGACGAATGTGGGTACGGGAAAATCGGGCAGAGCTGCTTAACAGGCTCGATACCATTTATTCGATCATCGAAAATCAGTTTATTGATGAACAAAAGCTGGCTGAAGAGCAACAATTATCTGATCTGAAAATGCAACTGCAAAGTTTGGAAAAACAGTTGCAGCAGACAACAGAAAGAGCATTCAGAGCAACGAGAGAATTGTCAGACTATAAAAGATATATGTTCGCCCAGTCTATCAGTGCGATTGCGACGATCCTGTTCCTCGTCCTCGTTACAGTCGGCTGCATTGTCATTTCTTTTCGATACGCGCGCAGTTTAACCTGCTGCAAGACGTTAGGGTTTATGGGGAAATTAATTGAAACAACAGGATGGGTGCGGATGGCAACGGTGTTTGAGGTGCCATCAGGTATTATCGCTGTTGTTTCCGGGCAATTCCTGGAATTGATTCAGCAAAACCAGGAAAATACCAAAAGCATATCCACCGCTATCACTGTTCGTGTAAGAAATCGTGCTGGCAGTAAGGTGAGGGCCCCTAAATCAGAAGAGGTAACATCATGAAAACAGCCTCCTATCTGTTGTTCATTGGTTTGGTCTTACTGTTATTAACATCCTGCGCTGGACCCAAAGTGGATGCAATGAAAGGTGGTGCTGTACAGAACGGTACTTACAGGGATTTTATCGGTACGGAAGAGCAGGTTTGGGTAGCATTGATCAATGCCTTATCAAAAGAGGAGGTAATCAAGGCCTTTGATTGTGGCAAAGGTCTTGTTGTAACAGACTATCGGACAGTTGCAGGCAAGGAGGTACAGACCAAAACACCGTCCTATAAATACAGTTACACGGTGAATGTGTTACCGCAGCAAGCCGACATAACAGGTGTAAGAGTTCAAGTAACATTACGTAGTCAGCATGCTGATTTTTATAAACGTGAAGGTAGCGATATCGAGGTAGAAAGATCTCTCACCAGGGATCTGTTTACCAGAATATGCAGGTCTCTTCCCTCAGGTTCAGGGAAGAGCAGCGGGTGTTCGGATTATCAGGCCAAGAGTAACCCTTCACAGAAACAAGCCCCGTATATAAGCAGACAGGCATCTTCTCAAAAATTGACTGGAAATCCTCAGACAAGGTCTGTGCAGCAGCGTTTACTGGATCTTGGCTATGCCCCTGGCAAAGTAGATGGCAAGATGGGTAAAAAAACCAGAAAAGCGATTATGCGGTTTCAGAATGACAAAGGGTTACCTGCTCATTCTAAACTGGACAGGAAGACCCTGCAGGCTCTTGGGGTAAATGGCGTACCGGAGCCAGTGCCACAACCAGTTGCAGATAAAAAAACAATATCGTCTTCACAAGACTCTCTCAATTCTGATAAACGGCCGGAACAAACTAAACCCGCTGCTGAAAGACAAAAACGTACAGAAACAGCTGTTCCTCGTACTCCTGCTTCGAAAAAGGGCTCTCGAGTCAGAAAATCCGTAAACGAATATCGCTATATTACCTTGAGTCCGACAATTGTGAAAAAAGAAGATAATGTGATGGCAGATACCCTGGGGAAAATTGCAGAAAATTCGGATATCAAAGTTTTGCGGGAGGGAACGACCTGGTATACGATTAGATTTAAAAATCAAACCGGATATGTCCTTGCTGCACTTGTTGATAAACGAAAGAAAGAAGCTTCTGCCGGGAAACAAGGTGACGACGATATATTTGAAGAAGAAGCTTCTGCCGGGAAACAAGACGATGACGATGTATTTGAAGAAGAAACTTCTGCCGGAAAGCAAGGTGAAGATGATATATTTGAAGAAGAAACTTTTGCCGGAAAACAAGGCGACGATGATGTATTTGAAGAAGAAGTTTCTGCCCGGAAACAACGTGAAGATAGAAAAAAAGGTACAGTACCGTCAGTCACTGAACAGCAGGTAAAAACGGTTCCTGCAGTACAAAAGCAAACTCCTGCTCCAGAACCTGAACCCTTCAAAACGGGAACCGTAAATGCAGTTACCCATCTCTATGCAAAGCCAAGTGTTATATCTTCAAAATACGTGAAGCTTGACGAAGGGGAGACAGTAGAAATATATGGCGAACAAAAGGGCTTTTACCAGGTAAAGATTAATGACAGGGAAGGCTTTGTATACAAGGATTTTGTCGATATTGGCAAGTAGTCTATATTTGAATTTATATGAAACTCTCACTTTAAAATGGGATTGCTCCCTCTTCATTACAATTCTGTCAGACTCAGCCACTGGCAATAATTTTTATATTCGTAGTCCTGA
>PDWJ01004445.1_pt1 | contig 14432 bp, 14 predicted proteins | sample 1430881 | NCBI WGS metagenome assembly PDWJ01 (sample SAMN01162460, study PRJNA174530) | Oral metagenome, whole genome shotgun sequencing project. | biome: Marine environment; feature: Marine mammal; material: Swab sample of the gingival sulcus; isolation source: swab sample of gingival sulcus... | reverse complement strand
ATGGCAGCATAATCAGCAAATGCTGGTAGTGTACCGAATACTAGCGCTATCGCCAGTACGATGGATAACAATTTTTTCATTGTCTCCTCCTTTTTTTTTCTGTGATTTCGGGACAAAAAACGCCCCACAAATCTTTTCCCTTGCATTATAGCACAAGTCATTCTATTTTTTTTGCTTGTAGTAGCGTCTTATTCTTTTCCGCAACATTTCTTGTACTTCTTGCCACTACCACAAGGACAAGGATCATTTCTGCCAGCCAATTTTTGTGACTTGGCTCTATGTTCTTCATAAAACGCTGTCTTTAGGCTTTGCCTCTCCTTCTCCGAAAGAATATCCTCCCATTCATCCAGCGTACTTAACCACTCCGCCTTGACTTTCAACATATTTTGATACAATTTTCGAAAATCAACAACAAACGAAATCTCTTCCTCCTCTTGTTCGCCATCCGATTCCGACCGTTCGCCAACTTTTTTGAGATCAAGTTCTTCGACAAGGCTTTCGTTGATACCGTCTAAAAGGCCAAGCGCCTCCACGTCATCGACACCGTATGTCGCAACCAATTTCGAAATACTGGTAGACACTTCCAGAATGCACTCACCATCAATTTCGTCTTTGTACTGCGAAAGAATTCCGATATAAAAATCCGTTTCTTTTCCAAGGTAGCGATCCCACTCGGTCTTGGTAACGCTTTCATTTTTCAACCGTTTCTCCCATTCACTAAATAAATTCATAGCCTCTCCTTTTCCATTCCCCATTATAGTAAAATTTCATCGATTAATCTAGTCCATCCTACTACTCATTACCATAGACAGCAGCATCTTCGAAATTAATCACTAATATCCCGTCGATAATCCGCAACGAATCCTTCGCCGGATAAGTACCCATTTCTCGGTATTCTTCCGACGCCAAAATACGCTCCACGTCCTCCGGTGAAGCGCCAACTACACCGACCCCCATGGTATTGTTGATAAAGCGAACCATACGATTCGTCGCATAACTTTTCCGTCCACCGGCAAGGTCATTAAACCCGATGTATTTTTGCCAAATTCCCGTATCTTCCAATAATTCCTTGTAGACACGCTGCCCTTGAACATACGGACAGTCATTCGATGCAATCACCGCAATCGGCATATCCAGAGCAAAACCTTCAGTGTTTTCTATTCGATAGTAGAGCCGATTCGCCATCAGCAAACTCTGATGGTACGTTTCTTCGATCTTTAAATAGTAGGAAGACGAAATCAGTATATTTCCTGCAAGTACAACCATAAGAGATCCTACCAAAAGTCCGCGGAAGCTCCCCGCCTTTTTCTCCTCACTCCGCCAACTCGACATTCCTACAGGCAGAATGTAGGCAAAGACCAAGGCATAGACGGTAAGCGGTGTTGCCTCACTGGAAGAGGCGGCAAAATCCGTAAAATTCATGCCGAGCGGAAGAAGCACTACAGCCAGGTAACATAGCATATCGCTTTGTTCAAACTTTCTGGAAACCACCTCTCGCCCCATGTAGTACAGACAAAAAACACCGGCAACCAGATTTGCCAGCACATGCAAGATAGACGCATGGAAAAATTTTCGTCCCAGAAAAAACTTGAGAACATTCTTATATGTCCTCCCCAGTAGGTGCGGAAGGTCTCGTATAGCAAGCGATCCCATCGTGTCGATTCCCTTGTATGAACCGAGTTCCAATCCAATTATCGGGTAGAGAAGTTTTACCACGGCAAAGTACAGCATAATCCCGATAAGCCCCATTGCCAAGAGTTGTCCGACTTTTTTCAGCCGTGCCTCCGACTGAAAAAAATAGTCTCGAACCACCACCAAACAACTGAGCACAATACTCACCCCGATGTATGCCTGATACGTTCCCAGACTGGCTGCCAGGTACAAACCGCCGACAAAGTAGCCCCCTTTGTACTTATCCGTGAGATATACCGCCCCAATCGCAAACAACAGCGCCAAAGAATAAATCTGAACCATAAAGAGATACCCAAACCCCGTCGCCAGTGTTGGAAAAGAGGTCATCAAAAGAATAACAAACACTCTGGCAACTCGTGATTGAATATGCAGTAAATCGACGACAAGGTAGGCAGAAAGCGAAAATAAGACAACGGCAATCGCGCCGACCAACAACGGACTCATCAGTTCGGTCAACCCCGACATAAATCGTCCCGACTCCGTTACCGCGCCCGCCTTGTAAAAATCATGAAGATAGTCTTCATTCGCCAAACGCTGCGAAAAAAAATACCCGTGAACGAGGAAAAAACTAATCGCCGTCCACTTTAAAACAAAAAAGTAATCTCTGATATTTTTTTTCTTACAATCAGTAAAAGATAGCATACTACAAGTCATCCGTCCTCCGACCTTATGGTAAGTTAAGAACCTTTTTACAATCCTCGTATCCCATAGCGATATTTCGATTAATATGTTCAATACTAAGCCAGTTGCCAAGATCTTCCGAAGGGAGAACGTAGGTTATTTTATCTTTCAGCGATGTCTTCACCGCCGGAATCCTACCGATGCCGTAGATCCGAACCGCAATAATTTCATCAAGATCAAATTTTTCCAACATATTAATCGGTAAATTATCATAGTACGCCCCGTCAATCATACGATACCCTCCAATATAGTGGGGTTTAAATATCGGAATAGAGGCGGAAGCCACGACATAGTCTGCAATCATGCCATCCGGAATATCTTCCAGATAGAATTGTTTTGGCTGAATATCCAATCCGTTTATCGCAATCGTGGTAAGACCGAATTGTATGCCCGAATGTCTTGCCAAGTCCTCATCGATATGATGCTCTAACAAACGTTTTAACGGACTGATGTCAAAGCCTCTTTCCATAATACTTTCCAAAAGATAGCGAAACGCCCCGCGGTCGGGTTCATGACGAACCAATTTTCCTAGCGTTTCTTCCTCTCCCTCAAACACATCGCTAAGACCGACATCCATGTACAAAGCTCGCAATTCTTCTATTTTATTCATTGCAACAAAAATGCCATTAATCGCCCCAATGGAAGTTCCTACGACCACATCAATACGCCTTCCCGATTCGACAATAGCATCAATAACACCAACTTCATAAGCTCCGCGAGCACCGCCGCCCTCCAGAACCAAACCAATTTTCTTATCCATACGCCTTCATCACATCGTAAATTGCCTTTGACAAACCGATTCCTTCCTCCCCTGCAATCATTTTCGCATACTCATCATCGAGCATCGCTTCAAAATTCTTTCGCGCATCACTTTTTTCAACCAACCCACCATCGATGACGGTCTTTCTCATATCCTGTAACATTTTAGACACAAAGTACGCCTCAAACTCTTTGGCTGCCTCGCGCAATCCGGCATCATCCTTGGACTTCATCGCCGCTTCCAGCTTGTCTTTAAAACTAACATTCCCACTTGCCTGATACGCCTCCGCAACAGAACCTGCCTTGTGGGAAGAACGAAAAGACGACGACACACCGCTCCCGGAACGCCCGCCCGTCGCCGGCCTCTCCGCTTGCAATCCGCTACCAAGTATATTATTCATACAACCTCATTTTCTTATTGCTTATCGCTTCAATGTATTCGTTATCTCCAACAGTCTGTCCGCAGTCTGAATCGCCTTGGAGTTAATTTCATACGCTCTCTCCGCCGTAATAAGATTAATCATCTCATCGACAATCTGGACATTGGAACCCTCGGAATACCGCTGCCAAACTTGGGTTTCATCGCCCTCTCTCAAGCCCTCTATCGCGGTGCCGGACGCCGGCGTCTCCTTGTACAAGTTCCGTCCGACGGATTCCAAGCCCGCAGGATTTAAAAATTTATTCAGCGATATTGTCGCAACCTGTTCCTCTTTCTCCACACCAACTCTCTTGACAAGGACCTTTCCGTCAAAATCCACCGTAAATTTTTCAACATTTTCGCCGAGATTAATATTTCCTTCCAAGCCTTGCAGATGGTAGCCTTCGCTCGTAACGACGGAAACACCTTCTCCGCCGCCTTCATCCGAGAGTTTAAACGAACTATCTCTAGTGTACCTTATGTTACCCGAATTGTCTATAATCTTGTAAAAATGTTCTCCGTTAATGGCAAGATCGGTGTCATTCTCGGTTTGCAGCATACTCCCCTGAACAAAGGAACGGAGCGTTGCCCCTGCGAGCACCCCATGACCAATCTCGATCGGCACCGGCCTTCCTTCTTGTTCCAATTTATCTGAGACTTCCAAGCGTTCGTACATAATATCCTTAAACTCCATTCGCTGACGCTTAAATCCCGTCGTATTGACATTGGCAAGGTTGTTTGCCGTCGTATCAATTTGTAGCTGAAGATTCTTCATTCCCGATGCTGCTGACCACATTGCTTTCATACGCTTCTCCGTTTTTCTAATTCTTAATAATAACGATGTTATCTCTACTTACTCTGCATTTCTAATTACTTTTAAAAGATGTTCTGACTATGCCTTGCCGACCTCTAAGACCGCTTTTCCCAACATTTCATCAATCGTCGACACCACTTTTTGCGAGCTTTCAAAATTCCGATTTAATTCGATCAATTTAATCATCTCACTCACCGCTTCCACATTCGACTTTTCGATATGTCCGGCAATCAATTCCCCTTTAAACGGCTCGGTGTTTTTCCGACTGTCTTCCCGCAATCGAAAATGATCCGTCCCGACTTTATATATATCCGATTTGTCGGGAATCGACACCATTTTTACTTTATCGACAATTTTTCCGCCGACAATGACCTCGCCAAAGCGATTAATGGCAAACTCATCATTGTCGAGGACAACCGACCCCTTTAATCCCATCAGTCGATCTCCGCTATAGTTCATCAATTCGCCATTTCCGTTCAGGGTAAGAACACCATCCCTCGTCAGATATTCCTTGCCATCCGATCCCAATACCGCAAAAAAACCATCGCCTTTTATCGCAAAATCAGTCTTATTGTCGGTTCGTACAATATTTCCCTGTTCAAAATCCGTTCGCACATCAAAGGTACTCACGCCGGAGGAAATCATTCCCACATTGTCCGGCTTGTAGTGCCGGACGACCTGTTGCCCATTCAAGGTGCCATCTCGTAAAAGACCGGGGTTGCCCTCGATTTTCACCCGTTTGTCATTCGACAGCATGTAGTTTCCTCGTCGTTTATCGATCTGACCACTTGGTGTTTTGTAAACCGAACGAACATAACCTCGTTCATCAATCCATACCTTGGCGCTCTTCGTTTGGTGGATCCCGTGAGGAGTTTCGAAGCTAAAGTACCCTCGCTTGGTTTGAAGCGAATATTCATTGTCGTCTATGGTTTCCATACCGGCATCAGCAACACCACGTTCCGCCGGAAGTACACTTCCCCGAACTCTTCTCTGAAGGCGCGCATTAAACGACTCAAACTCGACATCATCTCGTTTGTAGCCGGTTGTACTGGTATTCGCCAAATTATTGGAGATAATCTCCAACTTGTGCTGATTTGCATTTAGATTCGTCGCCGAAATATAAAGTCCTTTAACCATGATTCCTCCACATGTAGTATCGGAATTTTGTTCAAAGACTTTACTATTTTCAATAAAAAAATACCATTCAAATAAAAGAAAAAACAAAGCCCCTCGTTCGTCGCTTTGCTTACTCACTCGTGAAATTTTTGACCCGCTTCACGCGTCCGATGCTTCGCACTGCAATCGCTTACGCGATTGAAATGTTAATCTGCAGGGAGCCCACGAGCGAAGCCTCAGGCGAGAAATTGTTAAATTTTTTTTATTTTTTATCGCAGAGCTCCACCGCCTTCAGCACATAGTAATTGCTCGGACTGAGTTCCGTCGCGGTCGGCAAAAGTTTTTTGCCTTGCTCCAATTTACCAACCTTTTCCGAGGCGAGGATAAACATACCGATCGCCTCCCCATTTAAAGGATTCATACTGAGGGATTGCTCCAACATCGTGTACGCCTTTTCATAGTCCTCCCATTCGGTATATAGTTCACTCATGCGTTCCAACGCTTGATGACAACCGGAATGAAGCTCCAAGGTCTTGGTATAGTAAGTCATCGCATCCTGCATCCTACCGACATTTTGACTCGCAACACCCATGTAGTAATTAAAGACCCACCAATCCGAAAACGCGTACTGAATACTCTTTAGCAGGGTCAATCCTTCCTCCGGATTAGTTTCTGCAAAACCACAAGCTTTTTGAAGCGCTTTCTTTAAATTCGCACTAATTAAGAGAGAGTCAATTTTTTCTCCGTAGCCGAGGTGATCCTTCGCTGCCGCCTCCTTTTCCTCCACTGTTCCCTCGGGATCTAAAATGCACCTTTTCGCAGTATTCCAACTCTCGATCGCTTCCTCGTACTCATTTCGATTGTAGTGCGAAACACCGAGCAAGTCATAAAAACCGCCATAGCTCGGATAGTAGTCAGCATAAAATTTCGCTAACTGCATCACTTCGGCAACCACGTCATCATTACCGGATTCCAGCGCTTCATCGTAGACAATGCATAAGAACTCGTACATAGATACCAAGGAATGGTCGAAATTAAGCATGGCACACTGTAAATTACTATTGAGATTACGCGACATCACGCTTTGTATTGCGGGAATAAAGGTATCCCATTTGTCGACAATCAACTTTAAATACTGATATTTTAAATGAAATAATTTCTGATAATCCTCATCCGATTGCTCTTCGGTCTTAGCATAACGCAGTGCATTCGCTTCAAAATCCAGTTGAATCCCGTCATCATCAGATTCACCAGCAGAAAGTACGCGAACAGAATGCTCGACAGCATCCTTTCGGATATTCTTATCCACACTCGATGGAGAAGATAGCGACCCATTTTCCCCTTTAGGAGGAATAACAAAATGACTGGAAGAACATATTTTTCGGTCATCCACCGTTTTAATAATATAACGCGATTTCGCCTCATTTAAAATATCGATAACTTCACTTGGAAAAACGGCGCCGACCACCAGCAACATCTTTTCAACAATCCCTACCATGTAGTCAAAGTCATTAGTAGCCTCAACACGGGGAACCGACAAATCGCCAAAAAGGGAAAATTTCTGCGAATGTGAGACAAAGCGGATATCTCCTGTCCTTCCCATCATATGTTCTTCTATTTTGCTAGTCGCCAATTTTCCTCCTTATATTCTTATCAATAATTTTCCGTTTATACAAATCAAAATAATCAAAATTACCGGCGCGAAGTATGTTCACCGCATTGTCGTAATCGAGTGTCATCTCAATCGACTGCACAAAATCACCGGTACTTCGAATCCCGTCAACAACAACCGCAACTTTGCGTTTTGTACTGCCGACAAAATCCATCCGCACGACGGTATCCGCAGGAACGATAATGGACGAAGACATCGGGCGATTGACAGAATTGTCATTCGGTGACAAAGGGGTAATTTGAAATGCCTTAATATCCGTATGCAGCACGGCAGCATCCGCCCATATGGCATAACCCGTCGCACCGATCGGCGTCGATATGACAAAACCGTCGCCGGTAAAATAATTAAACGGTTTGCCGTTAAGGTAGACTTTCGCCTCTATCATGCGGAAATCATTCTGCCTGACGATCACCTCATTAAACACATAGTCCGAACTATTCTTTCCTAATGAGGTCACCATTTTCAGGGCAATCGTTGGATACTTTTCCACACGATATTTTTCTTCGTCCAAAATATCAAAGACCGTTTCCAGCTGTTCCGGCATCACGGTATTCAAAAACCCAAGTGTCCCCGTATCAATTCCGATAAAAGGAACATTCAACTGCCGATATCGTCGAATAGCACTCAACATCGTTCCGTCACCGCCGACGACGACGATAACATCGGGATTCTTCTGAACAAGCGATTTTCCTCGCCTGGCGAACTCACGCTCCAACGCCTCACGCACTCCTTGAGATTTTGGATAATTATTACTGTACAAGAGTATATTTTTCAAACCAGACACCACTACATTTTTTCCGGTGAACCGATACAAACAAGGTACATCGCACTCGCCAAGACGGTTTTCACCGCATGTATCAAAGTAATTCTAGCAACGGTAAGCTCCTTATCATCCGTTAAAATCGGATTTTCATTATAGAAGTGATTTAATCCTTTCGCCAGTTCCATCACAAAACGAGCAACATGATGCGGTTCATTGTACTTTTCCGCCAATAAGAGCGCATCGGTATATTTTCGTAGTAACTTGATGACAGAAACGGAGGCTTCATCGAGCAACAAATTGACGTCACACGCCTCGATGGCGGGATGCACCCCTTGTTCCTCGGCTTTTCGAAGAAGAGAACAACATCGCGCATGAGTGTACTGAACATACGGTCCGGTCTCTCCTTGAAAATTCGTCACATTGCTCAGATCAAAAATATAGTCCTTTTCCCGCGATGTGTAGAGTTCATTAAAGATAACCGCTCCGTAGCCGACAAGCTTCTCCACCTCTTCTCGATTCGGTAAATCCGGATTTTTTTCGTCAATAATTTTCGAAATTTCCTCCCTGGAAGCTTCCAGTACATCTTCGATAAAAATAACATTCCCGCCACGTGTAGAAAGCTTCCCGCCACTCACTGAGACTTGACCGAATGGCACGTGAATACAGTCCTTTGCCCATGTCCTACCCATTTTCTCAAGAACGGCAAATAACTGTTTAAAATGAAGTGTCTGCGCACTGCCTGTCACATACAAATTCTCAACAAAATTATAGGTCTCTTTTCGATAATGCGCACTCGCAAGATCTCTCGTCAGGTAAATCGACGATCCGTCACTCTAGGTAATAATCGCCGGAATCATCCCACAATCTTCCAAATTGACAATCTCTGCCCCCTGCGATTTTTCAAGCAAATCCTTTTCACGCAATTCATCGACAACAGGTGCCATTTTATCAGAAAAAAATCGTTCGCCATCAAAGGAGTCAAAAGTGACCCCGAGTTTACTATAGACTCGGGAAAATTCAATCATTGAAGCATCGACACAGAACTTCCATATCTTCTCCGCTTCCTCATCCTTTTGTTCCAACTTGACAAAGTACGCTCTCGCTTCATCATTTAAAGACTCATCCTTCTCTGCCTCATCATGAAATTTAACATATAAATTTAAGAGCTCCGGGACAGGATCCTTCTTAATCACGTCCTCATCCCCCCAACGCTTAATCGCGACAATCAGCTTCCCGAACTGCGTACCGTAATCGCCCAAGTAATTAATCCCAAAGGTACGATACCCCAAAAAAGAATAAATACGTTTCAGCGACTCCCCAATCATCGTGCTTCGTATATGACCAATATGGAAGGGCTTGGCAATATTCACGGAAGAATAATCCGACACCACCATACCACCATGACCAATATCGACAGAACCAAAACGCTCACCTCTCGCGTAGACGGCATCCAGCGTATCCTGTACCGCATGGGCTTTATCCATACGGAAATTCAAAAAACCGGAAACAGCCTCTACCTCACTGACACCTTCCACGACACCAATTTTCGACTGTAGTTCCTGCGCGATTTGAACAGGCGATTGTCTCAACTCTTTCGACAATCGAAAACAGGGAAGACTATAGTCTCCCATCTCTGGATTTTTAGGGTATTCCAACGCTTCGTACGCCTTCTGCTCACTTAAATTCGTTATTTCTGAAAGTTTTTTTGCAATTCGTTTTTTATAATCTGTCATTTGCACCTCACTTGTCCAATTATAACATATGTGCTACTATATTTTCTATGGAAAGATATTTTGAAGAAAATAAAGTAATGAAAATAATTATCGTCGCCAATGTCTTGGTTTTTATACTCACAGACATTCTCGTGCCATTCACGAAAGACCACCTTATTCTGATTAAACCGCTGGCATTAACAGGTGATTATTGGCGATTTTTCACCTCGATGTTTGCTCATGGCGACATTACCCACCTGCTGTTTAATATGTTCTGTCTTTACTTTTTCGGTCAAATGACAGAGTACTTTTTTGGAAGTGCTAAATTCCTGATTATCTATATTTTATCCGGATTGGTGGGCGCGTTCGCATCCACCCTCTTTAGTTTCTATTCTTCTCTCGGAGCGTCCGGTGCCGTCTTTGGCATCGTCGGCGCTAATTTCTACATGCTGACAAAAATGGACGGCATATTTAAAAAGAAGTTTAAAAGCGACCTGATTATGTTCGTCGTAATTAACCTCGGTATATCAATCTATCGTTCCAACATCGACCTGGCAGCGCATGTCGGAGGTTTAGTCGCCGGGGTCCTCGCAGGATTCGCTCTTGGTGATGAAAGCGATGTATGGGACAAACTTCGAATCACAAAGACTGTCGGATTAACGGCTCTCAGTCTCCTATTTCTCGTTTTTACCGGTTTTTACTGTCTGGGGGACAGCGAAACTCAACAGGTGGCGATTATCCTCCGCTATGAAACCTATGGAGCAAAAAACGCTTTGCAATGTGCTGAAAAAGCACGAGAACGGCTCCCCAAAGACCCCGACATTAAGGAACTCTACTATACTTTAAAATACATGGTCGATTAACACATGGTCGATTAACTAAAATATTCCTTTGTACTCTTCACAACCACACCACTAAGCAGTACCAAGGCAACCAAGTTCGGGAACGCCATTAAGGCATTAAACGTATCTGCAATATCCCAGACAATTCGTAATCCACCGATAGCACCAACTACAGAAAGTACACAGTACAATAGGAGGTATGGTGCTCTTATTTTTGTTCCTGCTAGGTACTCAGCACAAGTCACACCATAGTACGACCAGCCAAGAAGCGTTGAAAAAGCAAATAGAACAAGTCCAATACTGACGATATATCCACCCCAATTACCGGAAAGTCCAACCGTAAACGCATTGATTGTAAGTGCTGCACCATCGATTCCGGAATTCCATACCCCCGTGCTGATTATCACAAGAGCGGTCATGGAACAAATCACAATCGTATCGATAAATACTTCAAAAATCCCCCATAATCCTTGTTTAACAGGATGACTTGTCTTGGCAGTCGCATGAGCAATCGGTGAAGATCCAAGACCCGCTTCATTCGTAAAGACACCCCGCGCAATCCCGTAACGCATCGCCATTAAGACCACAGATCCTGCGAACCCTCCACTGGCAGCCTGTGTAGTGAATGCTCCCTTAAAGATTAAAGCAAATGCATGAGGAATTGATGCGATATTCACCCCAATAATAACAAGCGAACCGACAATGTAAAAAACAGCCATAAACGGAACTAAAATAGAGGCAATTTGCCCAATTCGTTTCACACCGCCAATCAGGACAATCATTACCAATATCGCAATACAAATTCCTGTGAGCCAACTAACCAAAGAAGCCGTACTACCCATTAAATTCTGAACTGCCGCAGTAATTGCATTCGCTTGTACCAAAGCACCTGTACCAAAGGCAGCAAAAGCACCAAAAACAGAAAATAAAACAGCCAAAATACTAGCTACCACCTTATTGCGAAGCCCGTTTTTAATGTAGTACATCGGCCCACCCTGGTACCTGCCATCCTCTGTTACTTCACGAAATTGAATCGCCAACACGATTTCAGCAAATTTCGTACTCATGCCGACGATACCCGCTACCCACATCCAAAAAATAGCTCCCGGTCCCCCAAGAGCAATTGCCGTAGCCACCCCTGCAATATTTCCTGTACCGACAGTTGCCGCCAAAGCAGTGGAAAGCGCTTCAAAAGGACTTAACTCCCCTTGTTCTTCCGACGAATCTTTCTTTCTAGAAAAAAGACTACCTACTGTCGAACGCAGTACAAAACCCAGTTTTTTAATCGACAAAAAATTCGTTCGAACCGTTAAAAACAAACCAACGCCCAATAGTAAAATCAGCATCGGAGGACCCCACACAACACTCGACACAGCATTGTTAATCTCCAATACCTTATCCACAAAGACACCCAAAACAGGCAACGACAAAAACATACATCTCCCTCCTTAAACATGTTACACATCATCAAAGCACTGCTTAACACCGGCTACAAAAAAGGAAAAACAAGTACACAAATTACAAATAAGCCATGTACGAAAAGACTATACCCTTTTCACATTCTTTATATTCTTTATTATGTACAGCATAAATTAATCCCCTCTTCCATCATAGCCTTTCATCAAATCCTCCCATTGATCCAACGCTTCATCTTTTCCATATTCTGCCCTTACTTCTTTTACTGCCTCCGCTAGGTCGTCAATATACAACTCTTTCCTTATCATCAAGGCTTCCAATTTATAACCATCGTCCATGTGATCTCTCTGAAAAAAGTTTTTTCTCCCGAATGAAACATGGTAAGACCGGTTGCCGTACGTCTTCCCGATATAATTCCTCCAACATTTCCAATTCGGGGTCAATCCCTAAATCCTTTTTTCTCATCAACGCTTCCAATTTATAGCCATAATCCATACTATCCGTTGTAAAATAAATCTTCTCCCCTGAAGTAAGCACGATAATGCTAAGTCGTTGATCCGCTTTTTCACCCACTTGATAAATACAGGAGTTCTCAGTATCCACATCGCATACACCGGCTCTTACCCTAACTATACTTCCAAGACAATACCTTATTTCGCCATGATCATAAACGATTTTTTGTAACGACTTATAGATGAAATACATGCCTGGAACCGTAAAACACAAAACAGCGGCAACCATACATAGCCATCGATTAATTTCAGCTTCATGAAATTTCTCAATACAAGCTAACCCCACCGGAATAAACATCACCACATAAATCAAGTATTGTTTTTTTATATACTTGACTTCAAAATACTCTTCTAAATCCCCCCTCATATATTCTATTAAATTTTCACTATACTCTTTATCGATCTTTCCATAAAAAAGCCAATCATAAAGAAATACAACTACTGCTAATAAAATATAAACATAAAACATTATACATTCCCTATCGTGCTTAATGATTCTCTACATAAACGCACGCAAACTATACAAAATTTGAGCGACCTGTTCCCTGGTAAATTTGCCTTTGGGATTAAATTTCCCATCATATCCCCCTACAACGCCTTTCTTAGCTAAAAACATCACGGCTTCCTTTGCCCAGTCAGATATTTCAGCTTCATCACTAAACCCTTTAAAATCAACGTCCTCCAGTTCTATTCCCTTCATTTTGATATATTGATACAAAACATAGGCCATCTCCTCTCTCGTCAATTCTTTTTCAGGCAAGAACTTATCTAAATCGTCGAGGTAAAATAGTTCTTTTTCCTTTGCCCAAGTAGTGTAAGGTGCATAGTATTTATCACTCGAAACATCCGTATAAGTAGGTACTTTATAGGCATTTTTATCTACTCTAGCTATGTTTCCAAGCACTGTGACAAATTGACCTCTGGTAATGACCTTCTTAGGCATAAAATCGCCCTTTTCATTTCCACCAAAATTACCGATGGTCATATTGTAAACTACCGGAATAAATGCCCAATCACTTTCTGTCATATCCTTTGGCTTTATTAAATGAAGTTTTCCTGCCTTATCCCAATTTAGAATGATTTTCAGATCCTTAATAATTCGTTCTCCGTCTGTACCATTAGCAGGATCCAATGTAATTCTCATACTACTTGGAATGGGTGATGACATATCTGACTTGATTCTAAAATTGTTATCGGTGTTTAATAAATCCCTCTCAAAACTTTCCATATCATAGTTATCATTGTAGACCGTTATTTCTGCCACTAAGTAATCTTTCCCATTAATCTTTACATTGGTCTTATGAAAGAATGTATAGCGGATAAAACCATCCTCAACGGTTACCTTTGCATAATCTAGGATTCCCTTTCTAATATGCTCTATTAATTGTTTTAAATCATCATCAGCATCAGTATTAAGAGTATCAAATGTAAACGGAACCTTGTAGATTTCAGCATTAAACTCTTCTTTTAATATCATCAATTCGTCATAGATGGCTTTTTGATATTCTAAATCCTTAATTAAATCCTCATTTAACTTATTCACAAAATCTAGTAAGTCCTGATATTGTTTTTTCAGTTCTTCTTTGCTCTTAATAATCCCGGAATTAATAGTTTCCATATAATCCAGTAATTCTTGATATTTTTTATCCTCTTCTCTCTTTGTTCTTTCTAACAACTCATCATTTTCCCTTATGGTATTTAACAAATCATCATAGGCTTTATCTGCATAAGAATTTACAAACATAACTGATAAAATTACAATACCCATAACCAAACTTAACATTTTTTTCTTCATACGAAATCTCCCTCCTCCATTATAATAAACTAATTTCCAACAGTAATGATATATAAAGTATTCAACGTTCTTCATCGTCTTCTTTACTCATTAAACATATCACTATTCAATTATTGAAATTTTGAACATCCCACTTCTTTTTATATAAAATTGTCCCTAATCGAATTCTACCATATTTTTATAAAAATTTCGATACATTAACATCCAATATACAAAAAAAGACTATGACAAACAAGTCCG
>PDWJ01005604.1_pt1 | contig 14436 bp, 13 predicted proteins | sample 1430881 | NCBI WGS metagenome assembly PDWJ01 (sample SAMN01162460, study PRJNA174530) | Oral metagenome, whole genome shotgun sequencing project. | biome: Marine environment; feature: Marine mammal; material: Swab sample of the gingival sulcus; isolation source: swab sample of gingival sulcus... | reverse complement strand
TGATGCTTCGATGGTCATGTCATCCTGGCGTGGTGAAAAATCACTTAATGATTTTTTAGCCGACAATAACATCATTGGCCTTGCTGGTATCGACACCCGTCAACTGACGCGAATTTTACGCGATAAAGGGGCTCAAAACGGCTGCATTATGGCAGGTAAAGCGATTGATGAAGCCAATGAAGCCAAGGCCATAGCACTTGCCCAGGATTTCTCGGGACTGAAAAACAGCGACCTGGCAAAACTGGTGACTACCGAACAAAGCTACCAATGGACAGGTGGTGCCGAATGGCAATTGCCAGGTAATACTTACCCGCCGTGTGATAATCACCGCTACCATGTTGTGGCCTATGACTTTGGCATTAAGCACAATATTTTGCGCAAGTTGGCAGAACGCGGCTGTCATATCACCGTAGTACCTGCGCAAACACCTGCCGAGGATGTCCTTGCCCGGCATCCTGACGGTGTGTTTTTATCCAATGGCCCCGGCGATCCCTCACCCTGTGATTATGCCATTGCTGCTACAAAAACCTTTATTGAGCAAAAAACACCCTTATTTGGTATTTGTTTGGGCATGCAGATTCTGTCACTGGCCTCCGGTGCTTCGGCGATTAAAATGAAATTCGGACATCACGGGGCCAACCATCCGGTGGAAGATATTCGTACTAAACGTGTCTATATTACCTCGCAAAATCATGGTTTTGCCATTGATGAAACGACATTGCCGGACAACTTAACCATCACCCACCGCTCGTTATTCGACGGCAGTTTACAGGGGATTGAACGTACGGATGCACCGGCTTTTGCTTTTCAGGGCCATCCCGAAGCCAGCCCCGGCCCGCAGGATATTGACGACTTATTCGACCACTTTATTGAGTTAATGCACGCTAACAAACATCAGGGATAAACCATGCCAAAACGTCATGATATTGAAAGTATTTTAATTATTGGTGCCGGCCCGATTGTTATCGGACAGGCATGTGAGTTTGATTATTCAGGTGCTCAGGCATGTAAAGCCTTACGTGAAGCCGGTTATCGGGTTATTTTAGTTAATTCCAACCCTGCCACCATTATGACCGACCCCGAAATGGCGGACGCAACTTATATCGAGCCAATTCGTTGGCAAACGGTCAAGGAAATCATCAAAGCCGAACAACCAGATGCCCTGTTGCCGACAATGGGCGGGCAAACGGCATTAAACTGTGCCCTGGATTTACATGCCAACGGGATATTGGCTGAGTATCATGTCGAACTATTAGGTGCTTCGATTGATGCCATTAATACTGCTGAAGACCGCGATTTATTTAAAAAAGCCATGGACGACATCGGGCTGGGTTCGGCACGTTCGGGGGTAGCCCACTCCTTGCCTGAAGCTTTGGAGATTCAGGCAACATTGGGTTATCCCACCGTTATTCGTCCGTCCTTTACTTTAGGCGGTGCCGGTGGCGGGATTGCTTATAACCACGAAGAATTTATCAAAATCGTTGAACATGGACTGGAATTATCACCGTCTACCGAAGTGTTACTGGAAGAGTCACTATTAGGCTGGAAAGAATACGAAATGGAAGTAGTACGTGATAAAGCCGACAATGCCATTATCGTTTGTTCAATCGAAAACTTCGACCCGATGGGTGTGCATACCGGTGATTCGATTACCATTGCCCCGGCACAAACATTAACCGACAAAGAATACCAACTAATGCGCAATGCCTCGATTGCCATTTTACGCAAAATTGGCGTGGAAACGGGAGGCTCTAATGTGCAGTTTGCCGTTAACCCCGACGATGGACGCTTGATTGTGATTGAAATGAATCCGCGTGTATCGCGCTCATCGGCCTTGGCATCAAAGGCTACGGGTTTTCCGATTGCTAAAGTCGCTGCCAAATTGGCGGTGGGTTTTACCCTTGATGAACTAAAAAATGAAATTACCGGCGGGTTGACACCGGCCTCGTTTGAGCCAAGTATTGATTATGTGGTGACAAAAATTCCGCGTTTTAATTTTGAAAAATTCCCACAGACCTCTAACCGCCTAACCACACAAATGAAATCGGTGGGTGAAGTGATGGCAATGGGGCGTACCATACAAGAATCGCTGCAAAAAGCCCTGCGCAGTATGGAAACGGATATTGCCGGTTTTGATGCACCCGATATACCTTTATCAGGAGATGCCTTGCGTAGTGAGTTGGGTAATCCCAGCCCGATGCGGTTATTCTATTTGGCTGATGCCATGCGCCAAGGTTATGATATTGATGAGCTCTACGAGATCACCCGTATCGATCGGTGGTTTTTAGGCCATATTGCCCACCTTATTGAAATGGAAAAACATTTATTGGAACACGGGGCAGGCTTGTTAGACGATAAAGCGGTGTTATTGGATTATAAACGCCATGGTTTTTCCGATAGTCGTCTCGCTACTTTGAGTCAAGTGTCTGAAAAGGCTATTCGGACCTTGCGCAACAACCATGCTGTCCACCCGGTATATAAACGTGTGGATAGTTGTGCAGCGGAATTTGCCAGTAATACCGCTTATCTGTACTCAACTTATGAGGACGAATGCGAGGCCAATCCCAGTGACAATCCGAAAATGATGATTTTGGGCGGCGGCCCTAACCGTATCGGGCAAGGTATTGAGTTTGACTATTGTTGCGTGCATGCCTCAATGGCATTGCGTCAAAGCGGTTATGAAACCATTATGGTCAATTGTAACCCCGAGACAGTATCTACCGATTATGACACTTCCGACCGTTTGTACTTTGAACCGTTAACGCTGGAAGATGTGTTGGCCATCGCTCGTATTGAAAAACCGCAAGGTGTGATTGTCCAGTACGGCGGGCAAACCCCGTTAAAATTAGCGCATGCCCTACAAGAAAACGGCGTGCCGATTATTGGCACATCCCCTGATGCGATTGACTTGGCAGAAGATCGCGAGCGTTTCCAGCAATTACTGGAAAAACTCAATCTTAAACAACCACCGAACCGTATTGCCAACAGCCTCGAAGAAGCTATCAGCGGGGCCAAGGCAATCGGTTATCCATTGGTGGTACGTCCGTCTGGCATTATGGAACATATTGAAGAGGCAGGGGTTCACTCCGGTGATTCGGCCTGTTCGTTACCCCCCTACTCTCTGCCGCTGTCAGTGCAGGATGAATTGACGCGTCAGACTATTGCCATGGCAAAGGAAATTGGTGTGGTTGGTCTGATGAATACGCAATTTGCCGTCAAAGGTGATACCATTTACGTCTTGGAAGTTAACCCGCGTGCCTCGCGAACAATCCCGTATGTCTCCAAAGCCGTGGGGCAGCCGCTGGCGAAAATCGGGGCCCGGGTGATGGCAGGTGAGCGCTTGAGTGACATCGGTTTAAGTCAAATAAAAACGCCGGGGCATTATGCGGTTAAAGAGTCCGTTTTCCCCTTTGCCAAATTCCCCGATGTTGACCCGTTACTGGGGCCTGAAATGCAATCAACCGGTGAGGTAATGGGCATTGGCACAACTTTTGCTAAGGCTTTTGCACGGGCGGTTCTGGGTACGGGAGATAAGTTGCCGGCAGCAGGGGAAACCGTGTTTATCAGTGTTAAAGACGACGATAAAGCCAAAGCTGTCGAATTGGCTCAATCCCTTGATGAATTGGGCTATCAAATTATTGCCACGCACGGCACTTATAAAGCCTTAAAAAACCATGGTGTCACTTGTAAACGTATTAATAAACTGGCAGAAGGCCGGCCCAATGTTGTCGATGCCATTAAAAATGGCGAGATAGCCTTTGTGATTAACACCACTCAGGGACAACAAGCCATTTTAGACAGTTATGAAATTCGTCGCGAATCTATTATGAGTAGGGTATTATATACAACAACCCTATCGGGGGCGAAAGCTGTGGTAACAGCACTTGGTATTGATAGTTTAAACAGAGTTAATAAATTACAGGATTTACATTCCATGTAGTTGAGACCCTTGCACAACCGCCTGCATGTAACAATGTCTTCGTTGCGCGGTGCTCGAAACCCTCATCCTTCACCTGGTCATCAGGTGCAGGGAGTGTGGTTTTTTGCGCTGTGCGCCTCGAATTTAACCCGTTCAGCAGGTTGTGCAAAGGCTTCCAGCTTCCTCAGACTCCCCCTGAGGGAGCTATTTGAGAGTAATGGGGAGTAAAAATAGAATAGGAGTAAAACCTTTCATGCAAGAAAAATTTCCAATGACGACACAGGGCGCAACCCATTGCCGAGGCAAGAGCTCACGGCGATTTAAAAGAAAATGCCGAATACCACGCTGCCCGTGAAGAACAGGGTTTTTTAGAAGCACAAATCAAAGATTTAGAGCATAAACTCAGTTTGGCACAAGTGATTGATGTGACCACCCTGCCTAAAAATGGTAAGGTAGTCTTCGGTACAACCGTTATTTTGGAAGACTTGGATCATGATGCCCAGGTGCGTTATAAAATTGTCGGTCAGGATGAATCCAATATCACTGAAGGATTACTGGCCTACAATACCCCGATTGCGCGTGCCTTAATCGGTAATGAAGAAGGAGATACGGTAGAAATTGAAACACCGGGCGGCAATAAAATCTATGAAATCGTTGAGGTTTTATATCAGTAACCCCTGCCCTGCAAAATTGTTGGGTATTATCTTATCTGCATAACAACGCAAATACTCACCGGCTCCCACGCCGTAGGTATTACTTGCAGAATATGTGCCTGGATGCAACAGTGCTGGTCCATTAAATTTGCCACCACACGATTGTGCTTTTGTGGCAAATAGCCTAATTTTTTATTATGCATTGTCAGAATTTCAATGGCGTATTGATCATAGGTATTGCTTGGTTCTCGCCGTAGTTTTAACTGATCACCTGCTGTTAATTGATCTTGTTCAATCAATTTTAAACATTCATAATAATGGCTGCCGTGCAGTTTACAAGTCAGCAACTGTAACGTCCGCCGCGGCACTTTTTTGCGTAACCAGCCAAACCACATGCTACCCATGCTCCTCCCCGTTATCCAGCACAAAAAATTAACCTAACATTAAGGCTTAAAATGAATAATATGCTCCTGCACATCCTGCCCGCAGTGCAATTCTGCAAAATCGCGGACCGACTCACCGGCAGCATGAATACTGGCTTTACTGCCGGAAATTAAGTAATGCCAGTCAAAAAGCGGCTTTCCTAAATAACGCAAACGATAGGCACAGGTATCCGGCAGCCAGTCCATCTGGCTAACCTCATCCGCCGTAAAGGCAATACAATCAGCCATATACTGATGACGATTGGCATAATTACTGCAACGACAGCTGGGTAAATCCAACAGATGGCAAGCCAAATCGGTATAATAAACTTCCCCGTCATCTTCATCCTGTAATTTATGCAGACAACACTTGCCACAACCGTCACAAAGCATTTCCCACTGTGCTTGCGTTAAATCCTGTAAAGGGGTAGTCTGCCAAAACTCGGCATCATAATCTGACATTGGTTCTTACATTCAATGATGCTGCTACATTAATATAAAAGCATACGTATCATTTTACACTCTAATTAGTATTGCTATCAGCGTTAGCGGTAAAAGCCTGCTGTCCGTTAATTTGATAAGCATTAATGGCTTGTTGGCCTTTTTTACTTAATAACCACTTGGCAATGGCCTGGGCCTTTTCCAGATTAACGTGCGGATGTCTTTTTTTGGGGATAAGTATGACACTATACTGATTAAATAACACTGGATCGCCTGAAAATACGCTAACCAGGTTTTGCTTATTGGCAAATTTTAACCAGGTCGAACTGTCTGATAAAGTATAAGCATTCATACCAACTGCCGTGTTAAGCGTGGCACCCATGCCGCTGCCGGTGGATAAATACCATTCTCCTTCGGGTTTTAGGTTTGCCGCTTTCCATAAGCCTTGCTCTTTGAAATGGGTACCGCTATTATCGCCTCGCGAGGCGAATTTTGCCTTACCGGCAATGCCTGCCCGGGCAATATCAGTAAAAGCAGCGACCGCCGTTTCAGCTGTTTTTACCTTGGCAGGATCACTTGCAGGGCCGACAACCACAAATTCATTGTACATAAAAGGCTGACGATCTATACCAAAACCGGCTTCTACAAAAGCTTTTTCTTTATCGGGAGCATGGACCACCAGTAAATCGGCATCACCATTTTCACCCAGTTTTAACGCCTGCCCTGTACCTACGGCGATTACCTTGATTTCATCACCAATATCAGCTTCAATTAATGGAATCAAGTAATCATACAAACCGGAATTTTGTGTAGAAGTGGTTGAAGCCAATTTTACATCAGCATAATTAACAGTGGCAAATCCACCAATAATAACTGCCAGTAATAGTTTTTTCATGAGTTTTCTCCGATAATTAATTAACCAGTATATCTTTATTCCTGCTATGGTTCCGCTTGTAAACGAATACGAATCCATTTGCGCCCAAACCTGACCGATTTCAGTTCAATAATTGAGGCGGAAATACGAATCCCTGCCGCCATCTTGCGACTGATATCCCGCGCTAAAGCTGCCGGAATATAACCGATTTTATTATTATGCCACAGAACGATAATCGCATGGCTATCGTAGGCATTATCCGGTTGCTGCTGTAACTGTAAGCTATCGCCGATTTGAATCAGCTCAGCCAGGTCATTACCGCGGTAATGCTGTAATCCGGCAATTGATACATCGGCAATCCAATGCTTGTCTGTCGGTACTGTTGTTTTTTTCTTGAAAAAATTTAACCAAGAAAACATGCGACCTCCTCTGATTAGCGTTTGATAACCTCAATCCCTCCCATATAGGGTTTTAATGCTTCCGGCACGATAACCGAACCGTCGGCCTGCTGATAATTTTCCAAAATAGCGACCAAAGTGCGGCCTACGGCAAGCCCTGAACCATTTAGGGTATGAATAAATTCGGTTTTACCACTTTGTTTATTTTTAAAGCGGGCTTTCATACGGCGTGCCTGAAAATCCCAGCAGTTAGATACCGAAGATATTTCCCGATATTTTTGCTGACCCGGCAACCATACCTCAATATCGTAAGTCTTCACTGCACCAAAACCGATATCACCGCTGCACAAAACCACCACTCGATAAGGAAGATTAAGTTTTTGCAGAATTTTTTCAGCATGCCCGGTCATTTCTTCTAAAGCTTCAAACGATTTTTCAGGATGGACTAATTGCACCATTTCGACTTTTTCAAATTGGTGCTGGCGAATCAAACCGCGTACGTCTTTACCATGTGAACCTGCTTCGGCACGAAAACATGGCGTTTGAGACGTTAGCTTGCGGGGCAAATCATTTTCATTAAAAATAACGTTTTGCGCCATATTCGTCAGCGGTACTTCAGAGGTTGGGATAAGATATAATCGATTGCCACCGTCATTATCACCACTGGCTTGAAATAAATCATCGGCAAATTTCGGCAATTGTCCGGTGCCTTGTAAAGCGCGGTCATTGACCAAATACGGTACATACATTTCAGTATATCCGTGTTCGGTGGTGTGCGTATCCAACATTAACTGCGCAATGGCACGATGCAGGCGTGCCAATTGACCATGAAAAACAGCAAAACGGGCACCCGATAATTTTGCGGCACTATCAAAATCCAAACCGATAGTAGTCAAATCGGCGTGTTCTTTCGCCGCGAATGCAAAGGTCGGCAGAACACCCCACTTGCGAATTTCCACATTGTCATTTTCGTCTTTACCGTCAGGCACGCTGTCATCGGGTACATTGGGGATGTCTAAATAAATTGCCTGTAATTTACCTTGAATATCATTGAGGTGATTTTCAGCGGTTTTTAATTTATCACCCAATCCGGCGACTTCATCAAGCACAGGTTGAATATCCTCACCGCTGGCTTTCATCTGACCGATGCGTTGTGAAATACTGTTACGTTTGGCTTGTAGGGTTTCAGTGCTTGCCTGTACTTCACGGCGTTGTTCTTCTAACTTTTCAATCAACTGCACATCCAAAGTAAAGCCACGCCTTGCCAGCTTTGTCGCAATTTCAGCCAATATCTTGGGATTACGAAGTAATTTTACATCTAACATAGTAATACGCTCACTTAAATAAATAATGACCTATTTTAACACCTAAATAGCAAAAACCGATGCCAAAAACAATTTGTCCGCCAATATGACCGACAGCCAAACTCATTTGACCATTATTCAATAGCCGTATGGCATCTAGTGATAGGGTGGAAAAGGTGGTAAATGAAGCCAACAAACCGGTCATTAACAATAATTGTAGTCGTGGTGACTGAACTTCACTAAAAATAACAAAAAAAATACCAATCAAAAAACTACCCAGAATATTGACCGTCAACGTAGCAAAAAAAGTATCGCGAAAAGTGCGCCCTACCCAGGAGTAAATCAACCATCGCAACACTGAGCCAATACAGGCACCTAAACATACTATCAATAATGCCATTATCCTTTCCATAAGCATATCGTATCATAGCCTCTGCAATAATTTAATGCATATTATTTTTTGCATTGCTGTTCAAGGATAATTAAAAATATTTTGTTGTAGTTAATTACTATTCTTGTTACTATAAGCGTGAATTTATTTACCCCAACTCAAATGTGGAGAGGATTTTATGAAAAAAACATTACTAGCCTTAGCTGTTTCAGCAGCCATGTTCACAATGACTGCCAATGCTCACGACGGCAATCATGCTATTGAAACCTATGCGAAAATTGCCGATGCCAATTATCACGATGCTTTAGCTGATGCAAAAAAATTGCAAGCAGCGATTAAGGCATTCACGGCTAACCCAACCGAAGAAACATTGTTGGCGGCCAAGGATGCCTGGAAAGTTTCGCGTGAAAGCTATGGTACAACCGAGGTTTTCCGTCTTTCCAACGGCCCGATTGATGCCGAAGAAGGTTGGGTTGCCGAGGCCTACGGTAATCTCGAAGGTCAGTTAAACGCTTGGCCGCTGGATGAAAATATGATTGACTATACCATTGATGCCGACGGTAAACGTACCAGCGGTAACATTATTGACAGCACCGGTCAATTTACCCCGGGCGGTGAAGATCCGAAAGCCGTTGATGTCACAACTATTACCACTGCAGCGTTAACCGACTTAAACGAAAACGGCGGGGAAGAAAACGTTTCAAGCGGTTACCATGCCATCGAATTCTTACTATGGGGTCAAGACCAGGACTACAGTAATTTTATCAAAGACAGCGTGACCAACGGTGCTATGGTTGCCGGCCAGCGTCCGTTGACAGATTTTACCACTGATAAAGGTGCCGAGCGTCGTAAGGCCTATTTAAATGCCGCAGCTGATAAACTGGTCACCGATGTGGCTATGGTGGCCTCTGCGTGGGATGCCAAAGTTGACGGTAACAAAGGTTTATACCGTGCAGCACTGATGGGTAAAGCCGGTGATAAGAACATTGATGAAAAAACTGCTGTCAAGCAAATTGCCGGCGGTATGGGTATGTTTATCAAATCAGAGTTAGCCAACGAGCGTATTGCCGTTGCTGCCCTGACACCGAGTGAAGAAGACGAACATTCTTGTTTTTCTGATAACACTCACCGTGATATTGTTGTCAACTACGAAGGTTTCAAAAACGCTTTGTTTGGTACCTACAAGGGTAAAAAAGTTGGTGAAGCTTTCATCGATAAGGTTTCCGCCGATGATAAAGCCAAAATCATGGCATTAGTCAAGAAAATCGATGCTCAAGTAGCACAGGTAGATGAAGTAGCCAAAACCAAGGCCCACTTTGATTATCAAATCCAACCAGACAGCCCCTGGGTTAAAGATATTGTCGCCATGAAAAACAATATGCGTAAATTGGGTGATCAAATGATTGTGGTTGCCAAAGCCAATGGCGCGTCGATTACCGAAGAAGATGTAACCGATGCAGAAGAAAACCACGATTGGGAAAAATAAATGCTTATTTGTTGTTTGTAAATACTATTGAACTAAAGGTTCAATGGCATGAAGACAAATACATAATCATCGTAAAGACAAGGGATTTTCCTTGTCTTTACTTATTTTTGGGCATTGTATTCAGAGTTATAATAAATGAAGATAATAACAGCTTTATTTTTGTTTATAGCCGCTTTTGTATCGGCCAATGACGGTAATCGCTGGATTAACGGCAAAGACTATCGGCTGGACCGCCCGATTGCCAAACTCAGCGACAGTGAACAGGATTTATTTATTATCGGACGGTCTTTTTTCCGTATTCCCTGGGTGCTTGCCCCCTCGGCGACCACGGCAAGAGACGGTTTAGGCCCTTTGTTTAACGCCAATACCTGTACCAGCTGCCATCGTGGTAACGGTTTGGGAGAAACCTATAACGACAAAGGCCGTCTTTCTCGAGCAATGATTACCAAACTCAGCCGACCCGATGGTCAGCAGGTAGCGCATTACGGTGAGCAAATCGCTGTTAACGGTATGGGAAATGTGCCGTTTGAAGCCATGCCCACTCGAACAACAAAAACAATTGCCGTCACCTATCCGGACGGTAAAAAAGTACTGTTGGAAAAACCAACCTACGGCTTAACCCATTTGAACTACGGCAAACTCGCCGACGATGTTGTTATTGTACAACGCCGATCTCCGGCGTTGGTGGGATTGGGATTGCTAAGTAAAGTCAGCGACAGCGAAATCTTAAAAAATGCCGATACTGAGGATAACAATAAAGACGGTATTTCCGGCAAGCCCAATTGGCTGGATAAGGATAAAAAACAGTTGGGTCGCTTTACCGCTAAAGCGGGGGCAGCGTCGGTGTTTCATCAAACTGCTATTGCCGCAGCCAATGATATGGGGCTGACCAATCCGCTGTTTCCCGAGGAACTTTGTACCAGCCAGCAAACCGCGTGTAAAAAAGCACCGCGGGGCCGCCCTGACCCGACCGGTGGTACGCTGGATTTAACCGCGCCCCGATTGGCAGCTATTGCGTTCTATTTACAAAATACACGGGTGCCAATAAAAAAATTAGATACAATAGGCCAAAAGGGCAAAACGTTATTTACCCAAATCGGTTGTTCAAACTGTCATTTACCAACCTTAACCACCGCCGATAATATGCGTTTTTCGCCTTATACCGACTTGCTGTTGCACGATATGGGGGAAGGACTGGCGGATGGGCGTGTTGAGGGTTCAGCTAACGGCCGGGAATTTCGCACCGCACCGTTATGGGGGCTGTCAACTTACAGCAAGACCCTAAAATCAAAAACGCCGCATTATCTACACGACGGCCGGGCAAAAACGCCGGAAGAAGCGATTTTATGGCATGGCGGGGAAGCCGAAAAAGCCAAACAATTATTTATGCAATTATCCGCAAACGAACGCCAAGCGCTATTGGCATTCTTAAATCAACTATGAGGAATTGATGATGAAAAAAACACCTTTAACACAAGCACTTACCATAGCCATGTTATTGACCGTACCACTGGCTATACCGCTGACTATCTCCTCTGCCTATGCGGATGAAAAGGCCAAAACGGCAAAAACGGCCAGTATGACACAATCTTTACTGGATAATGTTATTATGCCCGATATTGATGCGGCACAGACCGCTGTGACTGCGTTGCAAAAAGCCATTGCCGATACCGATAATGGCGATAATGGCGATAATGCTGATAATGGCGATAATGCCAACGGACAGCGCGGACAAGGCGTTGATAAAGCCTTTGCTAAACTTGTCTCGGCATGGAAAGCCGTACAGGCTGCCTATGTCGTTGGAGAATTGGATAGTGCCATGATTGATACGCCGCGTTTGATAGACACTTTTCACGAAGGCAATGAAAAGCTCAGCGAACAAATTCAGCGGGCGGTTAGCAGCGGCGATGAACCGCGTGTTGCCTTATTTAAAAATACCTTTAAGAGTATCAATGCTTTGGCGATTTTGCTTTACCAAGACCAAAACCTGAGTGCCGACGAGCGCCGTTATGCCGATTATGTGCTGACCACCCTGGGTAAACATTTAAGTGATATTAAAGCCGCTTATACGGCGCAGACGACAGCTTTTAATAAAAATCAGGATCAGTCAATGTCGTATGTATTAAACGCCTTAATTGACAGCTCATACAAATTAAAAGAATGGCGTATCGGCGAAGCCGCCGGGTTGACGAAAAAATACGCCGGTAAAGCCAATAATCGCCGCCAGGAGTACCCCAGAAGCGGCAACAGCTTAACCGCTGCCGCTGCCATTATCGCTGTACACGATAATATTGTCGGACAACGCGATTATGAAAATCTGGGCAGCGCCGCCATTAAGCAAGGGGCGGAAAAACAAGTGGCCAACATTCGCCAGCTTATTGCCAAGGCACAACAACAATTGGCAGCTTTACAAGCTGAAAAGGTGAGCGATTTTGCTGACCCGCGCATCAAACCGTTGTACGAAACCTTAGGACAATTGAATGATGCTTACTACCAATCACTGGTTAAAGCGCTGCCGGTACAGGCAAAAATTCTGGATGCCGATGGGGATTAATGCTTTTTCAAAATTTATCCCCTCACCCAAGAAAATATAGGTATCTCTGCACAAAATAGCTTTATTTAGCGTTCTACCGCAAATAGAGAAAAAATTCGCCCGGTAGTTTTTGAATCGGCAATTGCCGGCATACACGATAGATTACTCGTTCCGATTATTATACGGTCGGCAGGATGACCACCTGTTTGTTGTCAGCATCAAGTTCAACCCGTGCACCAATCGGTATCACCGTACTGGGGGTGTCGTGGCCAAAGTCGTCGCATTGAATGATGGGAAAACGGTAGTCCTTCACCGTATTGATAACAATTTCTGCATAGGCAGTACGGCTTTCATGCTGATAATAGCCAAGCCACAGGCCTTTGATTTGCTCAAACACGCCCATTTGTTTAAGCCGCGATAACTCACCTTCAACCGCCGCAGGCGTATGATAATCACCATAGGTTTCCAACAGCAAAATTTTATCATTAAAATCCGTTTGATAAGGCGTTCCCGCCAGCTTATTCAGGCAATTGAGATTACCGCCGACAAGGATGCCCCGGGCAGTTCCGCCTCTGATACATTGCCACTCGCTGTTGTGTGCGATGGGACCCGCTGCCCCATTGACCAGACGGGCCATAAATTCTTGTTTATCATAGGCCGTTGGCATGCGGCCAAAACCCCAAATCAAAGTATTGCCGTAAAATGTGACCAGCCCCGTTTGCTGATAAATCGTATTCAGTAATACACTGATATCACTCAGTCCCAGCAGGATTTTAGGATTATTTTTTATCAGGGCAAAATCCAGCAGTGGTAAAATGGTATTGGTGTTAGCCCCGCCCTGGCTGCAAATAATGGCTTTGACGCTGCCGTCGGCAAACATCGTATGGATATCGTCGGCTTTTTCCTGTGGTGTGGCCGAATACTTAAGCGTATTACACAGTGCATTTTTCCCTACCTTGACAGTAAAACCAAGCTGCTCAAGGTAATCAACACCCCGATTAAAATAGCCTAACAAATCAGGGGTTACGGCATCAGCAGGGGAAATGACACCAATTGTATCCCCGAATGATAATTGCTTGGGCATTATGCGCATTATATACAAAGACTAATGATTTATTTGTAATAAAACTAACAAATGTCACCGGTAAAAGCAATAAATATTAACCGTTGTTAGTAAAGTGATAGGTCTCTGCAAATATCCGCTTATGCATTATTCAACCTATGGTATGCTATTGCTAACAGAGAAAAATTATGACGAAAACAAGTGTCCCCTTTATCATCCGCTAAACACCTTAAAACCTGTCGGTAAGGACATTTGACTGGTCGATGGCGAAATTATCAATATAGATGTAAAAATAGGCAAACTGCTTTTTCATACCCGTATGATGGTTATCTGGTTATCCATTTGGAAAATGGCAATTTGCGTTGTCGTTCGATGGACTTTTATAGCGCTTGATTGCGCTAAAATAGACCCAAGCGATAAAAAACAGTTGCAAGGGAATGCGAAACCACAAATAGTCAACGCCGTATCCGTCCGATGCGCCGGTGCGAAAATTGATATTTTCCATCGCGGCGTTAATATTCGCCGGTAAAACCGCCAGCAAAAAGGCAATTAATGCCCAACCGGTGATGGTTTTTGTTTTTGGCACCAACAATCCGGCGGCAAATAGCCACTCTAAAACGCCGGTCAGGTACACCAGTGCTGTTTTAAACGGAAAAAGGTCGGGAATCATTTGCGCCATACCGTCTGTGAAAACAAAATGGGCACTACCTGTGAAAATTTACATCAAATGTTTTTAATGGAGCCTCACCTATTCATTGTTATCGCTGGGGTTATCAAGATGCGCGTGCAAGCCGGTAGGTTGCCCGTCAAGACTGGTTAAATTTTTATCTTGCCAATATTGTTGAATATCTGTATCAGATTTTTTATCCACCCAGTTCAGTAGTGTGTCGCGTTCGCCTTTAAATTCATAATAGGGCACAGCAAAACCGCACGAGGTTTGCACCAGCTCAAT
>PDWJ01003663.1_pt1 | contig 14438 bp, 10 predicted proteins | sample 1430881 | NCBI WGS metagenome assembly PDWJ01 (sample SAMN01162460, study PRJNA174530) | Oral metagenome, whole genome shotgun sequencing project. | biome: Marine environment; feature: Marine mammal; material: Swab sample of the gingival sulcus; isolation source: swab sample of gingival sulcus... | reverse complement strand
GCCGGAGACCGCTCTACTCAAAGTCTTGATAGTTCGTCGTCAGCGAGCAACGCCCGCTGCGACAGACCCGACTTGGCGTTTCCTGCTATCCAGTTTTCAAGGTGCGACCCGCTCCGGCGTCTCCGCCAAAGCCCGCAGCGGGGTTGCCCCCGAAGCGAGGCGGAATGTGGGGGATCCCCTCGGAGCTGTCAACGGGTTTTTTTCGTGCCCGCCGCAATCGGTCGCAACCCCCTGGAATCACCACCAAGGGGCCACCCCTTGACGATCGGTTCCGCCTGTAGGAGTTGATGGTCGTACCCCGCGACGGAGTCCATCATGCGCATGATCCTCTTTGGCCCGCCGGGCGCCGGAAAAGGCACCCAGGCCGCTCGCCTGCTCGAACGTCACCCGGACATCGCCCACCTGTCGACCGGCGACATGCTGCGCGCCGCCGTGCGCGAGGGCACCGACCTCGGCAAGCTCGCCGACCGCCACATGAAGGCGGGCGATCTGGTCCCCGACAGCCTCGTCGTCGATCTCGTCGTCGAACGCATGAAGCGGCCCGACTGCGAGGCCGGCTTCATGCTCGACGGCTTCCCCCGCACCGTCCCCCAGGCCGAGGCCCTCGACGAGGCCCTGGCCCGCGCGGGCATCAGCCTCGATCACGTCGTCGTCATCGAGGTCCCCGACGAGCTGATCGTCGATCGAATCACCGGCCGGCGCATGGATCCGGACACGGGCGCGATCTACCACACGAAATTCAGCCCGCCCCCGGCCGAGATCGCCGATCGCCTAGTCCAGCGAAAGGATGACACCGCCGAGGCCTGCAAGTCCCGCCTGGCCAAGTACCACTCGGAGACCACCCCGGTCCTGCCCTTCTACGAGGGCCAGGGGCTCGTCCGCCACGTCGACGGTGTCGGCGCTCCCGTCGAGGTCGCCGTCCGCATCGAGGAGGCCCTGAGCTGAGCCGCGCGGCGCGACGCCGATCGGGCGCTCAAGTCGGCCAGGCCGCCCGCCGATGGGTGAGGTGAGAGCGGCCAGCACGTCGGGACAAGGCACCGCCGAAGGGGCACCTGACGTGACCTCCCCACCGAGCGTGGAACACCTCTGGCTCGCGCCTGCGCCCTGAGCGTTGCCCCTGGGAGGGCGCTGCGACCACCCGCGCGGCGCCCTCCTGCCCTGTTGGGGCTCAGCGGCGCCCTCCTGCCCTGTTGGGGCTCAGCGGGCCTCGTACAGCGCCCACAGCCGGCGCATCGCCGCGCCGTAACGCGCGGCCAGGGCCGCCTGGTCGTGAAGCTCGGGCTCGTTGTCCATCGCCACGAAGGGGACCCGGTGGCCGCGCACCTCGAGGTAGCCGTCGGGGCGCCCGCCCGTCAGCGTCTCCCAGTCGTTGTCGCGGCTGAAGCGGTCGATGGCCTCCTCGGGCACGCGGTGCGCAAGGATCGAGTGCGCCAGCTGCGCCTGGTAGCGCGCCTCGTTCTTCCGCTGGGACTCGGCGAAGGAGACCTTGATGTACAGCACCGCCGCCCGTTCGAGGACGTAGTCACTGAGGAGCTCGTAGGCGTGGCCGAAGCCGCCGTCGGCGATCCCTCGGGCGAACTCCACGAAGATGGTGTTGTCATCGTAGAAGCCGGCGCTGTCCCCGTGACGCTTCACCATCACGTTGAACTTGGTCATCAGCATGTCGAGGAGCTTGTCCCCCTCGAGCTGCACGTAGCCGCCGGGCACCCGGCGCGAGTAGCGGCGCGCCTCGCCGATGGCCTGCCAGCAGTCGTCCTCGACGAATTTATCCCAGAGCCACACGAAGTCGTCGAGCTCGATGAACTCGCCGAGGTGGTAGCGGTCGCGGCGCTCGGCGAGCGGAAGCTTCTTGAAGAAGTCGATGAGCTCGCTCTTGCCGCCGCCGGGGCGCCCGTTGAGGATGATGTGGTCGAAGGTAGGCATCTGACGTTCCCAGGGTTTCGATTTGCGGCGCATGGTAGAGCAGGCTGGGCCTTCGCGCTACCAAGCCGACCAAGCCGGCGCCGCGAGGCCGGGCGCGGCCTCACGCGGCGAGGGGCCCTCGGCGGTCGCGGAGCCCACCGGCCAGCCCCACCGGTCGGGCCAGCCGAAGCGCAAGTGGCGCAGAGCTTGCCTTGACTTCCGCCGCGCTGGGGCCAGGCTCTGCCGCCATGACGGACATCGTTCAGCTCGACGAGTATACCTTTGGCAAGAAGCAGACCTGCTTCGGCTGCGGCCCCCACAACCCCGTGGGGTTGCGTCTGCGCTTCGACAAGCACGGCGGCGACAAGGTCGTCACCCGCTTCGTGTTGGGTGAGGGCTACGACGGGCCGCCTGGCATCCTCCACGGGGGGCTGCAGGCGCTGGTGGCGGATGAGCTCGCCGGCTGGACGCTCGTGGGGCTCCGCGGGCGCATTGGGCTGACGACCTCGCTGAACGTGCGCTACATTCGCTCGCTGCGCCTCGGCCAGCAGGTCGTGGGCGAGGGCACCATCTCCGCCGAGCAGGCGCAGTCGGCCACGGTCCGCGTCGTCCTCAAGCAGAACGGCCAGATCGGGTGCGTCGCGCGCGTCTGTTTCATCCTCGCCGACGGCGACAAGATGGAGGAGATCCTCGAGCGTGGCCTGCCGCCGGGGTGGCGCAAGTTCTTCGACGGCGTGGACGACGGCACCCCGGTCGACTGAGGCCCGTGGGGCCGGCGCGCGATGGGGGCGCTGGCCCGGCGCCCTGCTCGCCGGTCAGCGCTCGTTGGGCTTGCAGAGCTTCTTCTTCTTGTCAGCGCGGGCCCCGCACTTGATGCACTCGTAGCGGGCGCTCTTGTTCCACTTGCTCTTCTTCTTCTTGAGGCACATGCGCGGGCGCTCTCAGGTGTGGGGGCCGGCCTGTGCCGGACGAAGTTGAAAACCGTTATCACTCACTATCGGACACCGGGCGTGGGTTGTCCACAGCGCGGCCGCGTTTTCTCTCATGGGCCGCGGTCGGCGGAGGCGGCCTCGGCCTCGGCGAGGCGCCGTCGAGAGCGCGTCGGGCTGGCCTGTCGGAGCGCGGGCTTGGCGCGGGCCGTCTTTCGGGTTGAGCCGCGGCGGCGCCCGCGGCACGATGGCGCCCCTTCGGACGACCGCGAGCTCAAAGGAGCGTGATGACAGCGACAGACGACACCCAAGACCCGGGCCCCGGGGGCCTGCGCCGCTCTCTGTCCGGCATCAAGTCGACGGGCTCGCCGCACCTGGGCAACTACCTAGGCATGATCCGCCCGGCCATCGAGCTGCAGCAGGACCACGAGGCCTTCTACTTCGTCGCCGACTACCACGCCCTGACGACCGAGCGGGATCCCGAGCGCATGCGCCGCTCGACCTACGAGGTCACGGCGACGTTCCTGGCCTTCGGCCTCGATCCTGCGCGCGCGGCCTTCTTCCGCCAGACGGACGTGCCCGAGGTCTGCGAGCTGACCTGGATGCTCAGCTGCATCACCACCATGGGCGAGCTCGGCCAGGCCCACGCTTACAAAGCCAGGGTGGCCGCGGGCGACGCCGGCAAGGCGGTCCACGGCCTGTTCGCCTACCCGGTGCTGATGGCCTCGGACATCCTCATCTACGACTCGAACGTCGTGCCGGTCGGCAAGGATCAGATCCAGCACGTCGAGATGGCCCGCGACATGGCCAAGCGCTTCAACCACCACTTCGGGGACACCTTCGTCATCCCCGAGGCGCTGGTGCGCGAAGAGGTCATGACCATCCCGGGCATCGACGGTCGCAAGATGTCGAAGTCCTACGACAACGGCATCGACGTCCTGCTGCCCCGCAACAAGCTCCGCAAGCGCGTGATGCAGATCGTGACGGATTCGACGCCGCTCGACGATCCCAAGGACCCCACCGACTGCAACGTGGTCAAGCTCTACCGCCACTTCGCCACGCCGGAGCAGCTGGCGGAGATGGAGGAGAGCTACCGCAAGGGCGGCTACGGCTACGGCCACGCCAAGCAGGCCCTCTTCGAGGTCCTCGACGCGCACCTGTCGCCCTACCGCGACGAGTACGACGCGCTCATGGCCGACACGGACACCCTCGAGGACGTCCTGCGCGCGGGCGCCGCCAAGGCCCGCAAGATCGCCGTGGAGGTCCTCGGCCGCGCCCGCGAGCGCCTGGGCTACCGGCGCCGGCCCTTCCCCTTGGCCGACTAGCCCGTGTGGAGCCGGGCGCGGCGTTTGAGGTTGGCCCGGCCACCGTCTGTCGCTTGGCCGCTTGATCTCCGAGGCGCGGCGCCATAGGACGCTCCAGGTGGCCACAACGCTCGGAGGTGCCCGATGAACGCAGCGGATCGACTGGCTACGCTCCTGTCCGTCGCCGGGCTCCTCGGCGCCTGCGCGTCGACGCCTGCGCCGCCCCCGCCGGCCAGCGCGGCGGCCGCCCCGGCGCTCACCTCGGCCGATCCCCTGGCCGAGGTCAGCCTGCCGGCCCTGCCGCTGTGGACGGATAAGTACGCCGATCCCGACGCGGGCAGCCCCCGCTACCTGGACATCGACGCGGTGATGGCGCGCCACGGGCTCACGCGCTGGCAGGCCGTCGAGGTCCAAAACCACTACCGCGATCAGGCAGACGTCGGCGCCCCCGGCGGCCCCGAGGCCTGGTACGCCGAGGCCGTCCGCCGCGTGCGGGCCGGCGACTACGAGAGCGGCTACGACGCCGAGCGCATCGGCAGCGCGCCCTTCGTGGTCGTCTTCGATCTCGACGAGACCCTGTACGACCAGCGCGTCAGAGCCGAGGCCGGCTGCCATGACCTCGTCGCCACCCAGCCCAGCGGCAAGCGGCGCCGCATCAAGCTCGTCCCCGGCTGGCAAGACGCCCTCGCGCGCCTCCACGCCCTGGGCGGCGCCGTGGTCCTCTTCAGCGCCAACCTCGACGCGCCGACGCTGGCCAACCTCACCGCCTGGACCTGGGGCGGGGTGCCCATCCGCGACCGCCCCGAGATCGCGGCCGTCATGACCAACAGCTACCTGATCATGCAGTCCAAGGCCGCCGGCGACCCCATCAGCCGCCCCTCGAAGGACCTGCGCCTATTCGACGAGTCCCTGTCCAAGGTGATCATCGTCGACAACATGCCGCTGCGCATCTTTCACCACGCCAACACCCGGCGCTTCCACGAGTTCCAAGCCGACGAGCGCTGCGGCGCCGACCCCGCCATGGCCGCCGCCATCGACGGCGCCTTGCCCGAGGTCGTCCGCGAGGTCGAAGACAGCCTGGCCTGGATGAAGGCCCACGGCGGCACCTTCGCCGAGGCCTATCGCCCCTTCACCATGCTGGGCCAGGACGTCGTCCGCGTGCTCGTCGACGGCGGCCTGTCCGAGGCTGAGGCCGTCACCTACGTCCGCGAGCACCCCGAGTCCGTGCGCGACGCGTTCTGAACCCGCTCGCGCGCGCCCCGCCCGCGGGCCACCAACGGCACCGAGGCGCCGCGCGCGCGGCGAGCTGCCGGGCTGAGCGGCCCGTCGGCTCCTGGCCGGCCTGAGCGCCGGCCCTTCGGCTACTCGCCGGGCTGGCGGCCGTGGGGGATGATGCGCTCGGGGTACTTGCGCTGCTCGTCGACGTCCGTCGGCTTGATGAGGTGGTCGAAGGGCGGGACCAACGGCGTCACCGTGACCTTGCCGAGGTGCACGCGGTTGGCGCCGTCGTTGGGCCCGGAGACGACGGCCAGCCGCTGGCCCGTCGAGCGTCGGTAGACGCCCATGTAGATGTCGTACTCGCCGGGCTTCATGCGCGGCGGCAGCTGCACGAGGACGCGGTTCTCGATGATCTGGCCGGCCTCCCAGCGGTCGGCCGGGTACATCCAGTCGCCGGGGATGGCGTCGTAGGGCAGGCGGAAGCCCTCGGCCTCGATGTGAAAGAAGAAGAATGTGTCCGGCTCCATCGGGCCCGGCACCCTCCACCATGTCGTCAGGAAGAACTCGTGCTTGCGCGTGGCCTCGCGCTCGTGCTCGCTGCCCAGGAGCTCGAGCCCCCTGTCGAGCTCCCCCTTGACCCCTCCGATCCCCTCGGGGACGGCGTCGAGGACCACCTCGCCGGGCGTCTGCTCCCACAGATCCTTGCGTCGGAATAGGGACAGGTAGTAGCCCGCCGAGCGCGGCCAGGTGCGGACGTGGACGTAGCTGTCTTCGAACCGCTTATTGTAGATCCCGAACTGGTAGCCGTTGTGGCGCACCGCCGAGCCCAGGGATTTTGGCACCGGGTCCTTGGCGAAGCGCTCGGACACGCGCTTGGCGTGGCTCGAGTGGACGTAGGTCGTCAGGATCGTCCACTCGGGGTTGCGCTTCCAGAAGTACTCGCGCATGTCCGCGTTGAACTTGGGCTTATTGCGTTGGTTCTCGGTCGCCAAGAAGGCGTGGAGGCCGTAGTCGTAGCGGGCGTGGGCCACCGTCGCGTCGACGAGCCCGATGAAGTCCAGGAAGTTGAGGTCGGGCGCGTGGTAAGGCGTCGACCCCATGTCCTGGAAGGCGACCAGGGCGCCGGGCCGGTCGTGGCGCGTGACGAACTTGCCGATGTCCGGGTGGTAGTTGCCGGACAGGTCTCCGCGCCCGTTGAAGCCGCCCATGCTCGTGAACGTGAACGACAAGCTCGACCAGGCGGCGAAGAGGACGACGATCCAGCCGGCCGCGAAGAGCGCCACCGGCGCGTAGCTGCGCTTGAGGAGTCGGGTGACGATGAGGACGAAGTTCTGCAAGCCCAGCGCCGCCAGCATCACGAGGAAGGGCAGGGCGGGCAGGTACAGGCGGTGCCAGCGCATCTCGTCGGCGCCCACCTTGACGATGTAGCCCATGAAGCCGAGGCTCACCGCGAGCATCACGAGCTTTTCGGTCAGCCGCCGCTTCGACGCGAAGGCCAGCGGCGCCAGCACCAGCAAGACGCCCAGGTTGTTGAAGGAGAACATGTCGTAGAGCTTGTCGAGGCCGGACAGCAGCACCAGCTCCGACGCGCCCGTCTTGACGTAGAAGGTGTTGGGGACCAGCGACCCATAGTAGAGCAGCCTGAAGGCGTGGGCCGGGACCGTCACGGCCAGCAGGCCGATCGCCCAGTTGACCCACACGCGGTCCAGGCGGCGCTCCTTGATGGCGCGCACGACCAGCGGCAGCCCCATGATGATGCCGATGAGGTGGACCTCTGGTCGCGTCAGGCAGCCGAGCCCCATCAGCACGCCGCTCCAGAGGCCGTCGCGTCGCCGCTTGCGCGTGGCCGTGGCGTCGTCCTCCCGCGGCGGCGCGCTCCAGCTGCGCCAGAGCAGCCACGCGCTGGCGACCGGCAGGAACATCGCCAGGGGTTGCTCCATCCCGCTGGTGGACCACAGGCCGAGGCTCGACGAGGTCGCCAGCCACACGCCGCCCCACAGGTGGGACAGGTCGCGCCCGAAGCCGTTGATGAGCACCGAGATGCGCGTCATGCAGAGCAAGAGCCCGATGGCGAGCCCCGTCCCCAGCACCTCGGCGACCTGGAATAGGTCGAGCCCCAGGGCCTCGAAGGGGACCAGGACGAGGGTCCACAAGAAGTTGGTGATGCCCTCGAGGTGTTCGCCGGTGTTGAAGACGAGGCCCTCGCCGCGCACGAAGTTGTGGGCCACGCGGAAGGAGATGTAGGCGTCGTCCTTGACGAAGTCGAGGGCCGCCAGGACGCTGAGCAGCAGCGGCACCACGAGGGCCACGGCCGTGAGCAGCTTGACGATCCGGCGCTCGCGGCGGGTCTGGGGCTCCCAGGGGCCGCGGGGCGGGGTCGGGGCGGCGCCCTCGCGCCAGTTGACCAGCCACGCGAGCAGCAGCGCCACTAGGATCGCCGTCAGGACGCTCCAGATCCAGGGCCTCCAGGGGCGCAAGATGCTGTCGCCCTTGTCGTCTTCCATCTCGCTTGGCGCGAAGGCCACCCGATCGCTGTCGGCGTCCTCGGCGACGATCTCGACGTGGCCGGCGTAGATCCGGTCGCCGGCGCTCGGCGGGTCGATGACGCGCACCCGCGGCCCGCGCGGCCGCTTGTAGAGCCCGGTAAAGATCTCGAGGCGCTGGGGCTTGGCGCAGGGGCCCGTCTTCGGCACCGACACCGTCACCGTGTGGGTGATGCCGCCGTCGTCGGCCCGCGACGGCGCCTCGTCCTGCACGAGCCGGCAGGCGCTCTGCTTGGACTCGAGGTGGACGAAGCTCCAGATGTCGGCGCCCAGCGGCGCCTTGGACGACAGGTAGACCGTCACCGCCAAGGTGCCGCCGGGGACGACCTCCTCGGGGGCCTGCAGCCCGTAGTAAGTGATGTCGCCGGCGAGCTTGACGGCGTCGTCCACGGCCAGCCCGTCGGGCAGCGCGAAGGCCCCCAAGAGCGCCGGGAGCAGCAGGAGGTGCATCATCTCGGGGGCCTCGTCACGGTGTCCCTGTCGCTGTCGCGACCCGAGCCCCTACCAGACCGCTCCGGCGAACGCCAGCCCACACCCGCCGTCGCCGCCGCGCGCCGCGCGGCGCGCGCGTTACCCCCAGGCCTGGTCGATCCCCTCGGCGACCTTCAGCAGGGACTGGAGCTGGCTCTTGACCGTGTAGCGGGCGCTCTTGCCGGCGATGGTCTCGACCTCGGGCGTCAGCGTCACCGAGCCGTCGCTGTACTCGAGCTTGCCGAAGGTCTTCTGCAGGAGCTGGGTGGCGACCCCGCGGGCGCCCGTCGGCAGCCGCTGCCACAGGCTCTGCTGCTGGAGGACATGGTCGTTGGAGGGCCCCTCGACGTAGATGCCGCTGGTGACGTAGACGCGCTCGAAGCCGCGTGGCACCGCCGTCGGCCCCTGCTGGGCGTCGGCGACGACCTCCCACGCGACGTCCTGGCTCGCGCTGGCGCCGACCTCCAGGGCCGCGCGTCCCGGGCTCGCCTCGAAGAGGATCCGCACCGGCCGGCCGTCGATCTGGGTCGTCAAGATGTAGTCGTCGCCGTCCTGGCTGCGCTTGCCGCCGAGCTCGCTCTTGAGCTCACCGCAGACGCGCTCGGCGCGCTGGGTGTCGTTCTCAGGTGGAGGCGCCATCCCGAGGATGTCTCGAATCTCGCGGTACAGCGTGCGCATCAACCCCATGAAGCCCTCTCGCGGCGTGTGGACGCCCGATCCTAGGACGGTCCGTGCGAGGCGGCAAGCTCGGTATTGCGTGGCTGTCACGAACGTCACGGGCGCGTGACGCCGCCGCTGTCGGGGGCGCCCGTCGACCCAGACGACGCGCGACGTCGCGGTCCTCCCCTGCTAGCTTGAGCGCCGCCCCGGGCGCGCGCAGCACGCCGCGGTCGCCCCGGGCCGCGCACCGCCTATGAAAGAGCCCGCCATCACCCTGCGGCTGTCCCTCGACGACGCCGTCCCCGAGACCCTGCTGCCCTTCCGCCTGCCCCGGCGTTGGCAGGTCGTGGCCTCCGACCTCGACGGCGGCCTCGTGTCGGGGCTCACGCTCTCGCTCCGCGGTGAGCTCGCCGCGGGCCACTACCACGTCCCCATCACCGAGGCCGGCCCGCTCGGCGTCGACATCCCCGATGGGGCCCGCTTCACCTTGGAGCTGCGCGCGGACCGCCGCGTGCGCACAGGCGCGCTCACCTTCGATCCGCCCCTGCCCCTTGGCAACGTCCTTGGGACCTTGGCGCACCTGCCCGACGTCTTCGAGGACCGCGCCCTCGCCTCGCTCAAGGGCTGGGCCACCCGCAGCCGCCCCGGCCGGGCCCTCGTCGACGGACTCGGCGGCCTGTTCCGCGCGGCCCTGCGGCCGCATAGCGCCGGGGCCGCCGCCGCCCCGGCCGCGGGGCTGCGCGTCCACCTGCAGCGCGTCACCCTCCGCGCCCGGGGCGCCGCCCTCGACCTCCACTTCGACGGCCAGGTCGACACCCCCCTCGGCGTCCGCGTGCCGTTCGCCGGCGTGCGCCTCCCCCACGCCGTGGTCCCGGCCCTGCACGCCGACCTCGAGCGCCTGCTGTCGCCCCGCCCGCTGGCCACCGCCGAGCTCTTCATGGGCGCCGTCCAGGCCGAGCCCCTCGTCCGCACCTGCCTGCGCGCCGTCGCCCGCGCCGCCGGCGAGGTCACCATCAGCGGCCAGGCCCCGCGCCTGGCCCTCGAGCTGCGCCTCGGCGGCGGCGGCCTCGTCCGGGCCAGCCAGGCCCCCCTCGGGGCGCTCGCCGGCCGCGCCCAGCTCGCCGTCACCCGCGAGGGCGACCTCGTCGCCGTGGACATCGAGCGCGCCGTCGTCGAGCACGCCTCGGGCCGCCTCCAGCTCGCCGGCGACGTCGTCGTCGACCTCGCCGAGGCCGGCCCCCCCGTCATCGGCGCCGTCGACCTCACCCTCGCCCCCGGCTCCCACATCGGCGGCGCCCACCTGACGCTGCACCACCACCACCCCCTCGCCACCGGCGCCGTCGACCTCGCCGTCGCCGTCGAGCGCCTCGCCGCCGTCGGGACCCTGGGTGCGGGCGGTCCCCACGCTGGCGCCGAGCTCGCCATCGGCCTGTCGGGCCACCTCCTCGCCGACAGCCGCATGGCCAACGCCGAGGCCACCCTCACCCCTGAGGGGGCCGTGCGCGTGGACGCCTCCATCGATTGGGATGGCGACGTCGGCGCCGCCGCACGAGTCTCCGGCGAGGTCGCGCTGGGTGCCGCCGTCGAGCTCGCCGTCGACCCGCTGCCGGAGCTGGCGATGCAGGGCGACCGCGTCACCGCCTCGGTCGACGCCGAGGCCAGCTTCGACATGCGCCTCGAGACCGGGCGCGACGAGGCGGGCCACGTCTACGCGGCCCTGGACGGCAGCCGGGTCTCGGCTCGCCCGCGCCGCCTGCAGGTCGAGTGGGCGCCGCTGTCCCTGAGCCTGCCCGCCGGCGCCCTCGTCGCCGCCGATGTGGACCAGGCCCGCCTCGCCGCCGACGGCCTCGGCAGCGCGCGCCTGCACGTGCGCTGGGAGGCGCCCGCGGGCGCGCGGCTCAGGGGCCCCGGCGCCGAGGTGGAGCTGCTGCCCCCGCGCCTGTACGAGGGCGGCGTCGTGGTCGCCGTCTCGCCCCGCGGTGGCCTCACCCTGGCCGACGGTGCCGGGGATCTCCTCGCCCCGGCGCGCCTCGGGGAGGTGCTCGACGATGGGCCCCTCGTCGACCGGCTGCTCGCGGCGTCGGCGCTGCTGTCGCCGGAGCTGGGGCGCCTGGCGCGGGCGGCGCGCCGCTTCGAGCGTCGGCTGCGCGCGGCCCTCGACGCCGAGCGCGTCGAAGCCCCCCGTGACCTCATCCCGCGCGCGGCGATGGCGCGGGTAATGTCGCGCGTGCTCGCCGAGGACCTGAGCCTCGTCGACCGCCTCGAGCCCCTGATCGCCGGGGTCACCGAGGGGGAGGGTCTCGACGTGCACGCCGCCGGCGGGCTCATCGAGGGGGCGCTCCCCGCCGGCGACCACGCCTATGAGCTGGATCAGGGGCTGCGCTGGCTCGCCGACCTGCTGGGGCCGACGGCGTGCATGGAGCCCCGCGAGCGGGTCCACGCCGAGCCCCTCGCCCAGGACCCGCGCTTCGCCGCGCAGCTCGCCTCGCTCCCCTCGGCGGCCGTCATCTACGCGACCGTCGGCGACCCCACGGCCCCGCTGCCGCCGGGCTTCGCCGACACCCTCGCCCGGGTCGCGCCCTATCTGACCGTCGACCAGCTCGCCTGGATTCTGTCCGTCGAGCGCCGCGACTGGCCCCAGGCCGCGCGCTCCCGCCTGCGCTACGTCCTCGCCCTCAAGCGTCGCGTCCGCGTCCTCGAGCGGGGCTATGGCGGCCTCGACCACCTGCCCCAGGCGCTGGCCATCGGCTTTTTCCTCGGTGACGCCCTCACCGTCGCCCGCGCCGAGGCCGCGCGGGACGAGCAGGCGATGGACGCCCTATCGCCCGGGTCGGTGGCCGCTCACGTCCTTGGCCCCGAGGAGGTCGCGCTCCTGCTTCAGGCGGGGCTGACGCCCGTGTGGCAGGGCCACGCCGTGCAGGTCAACCAGCGCCTGCTGCTCGACTTCATGCTCGACCAGCCCGCGGCCTTCACCTGGCAGGTCATGGCCGAGCTGGGCGGCGGCGGCGGCGCGCCGGTCCTCGCCAGCGCCCTCAACGCGCTGCTGGACCTGGAGCAATCCCTGATGAAGGCGCCCCTGGACCTGCGGGCCGAGCTGTCGGACAGGCTCGGCGTGGCGTTGCCGCGGCGGGCGGACTTCATGGCGGGCGGCCCCAAGGCGCGCCAGAGCTACTACGGCGCGCTCTACGACGTCGCCGAGACCCTCTTGGCCGAGCTGACCCCCTACCGGGCCCTCGAGCAGCACCTGCGGGTGGCTTGGGCTCCGGCGCCGGCGGGCGACCCGGTGCCCGCGGCGGCGCAGGGCCTGGAGGCGGCGGCCCGAGCGGCGGTCGAGGCCGCGGACGCCCAGGCGGCGACGCTGTCCTTTGACGACGAGGGCGCGGCCCACGAGTCGGCCCGAGGGGCGTATCGCGGGGCCTTCGAGGCGTGCGCGGCGCTGTTGGTCGAGGCGCCGCGCGCCTTCGAGCGGCCGTGGCTGGCGGACTTTTGGCGCCGCAACCACGAGGCGCTGATGGTGCGCTCGGTGGTCGACAACCACCGCGAGGACGTCGACGAGGTGCGCCGCTGGCTCGACGTGCGCCTGGGCCGCGCGGTCGGCGAGGCCCCGGCGACCCAGGCCCTGGTGGACGCCGTCGTCGAGGCCCTGTACTGGGACGCGGACGACCGCGCCGCCGTCGCCGCCGACCCGCTGGTGAGGCTCCTGATCCCGCACCCGCCGGGCCAGCTCGACTTCAGCGTCGTGAGCTGCATGGGCGTCATCACCGAGGGGGCCGAGGGGCGTGAGCTCGAGGCGGCCTACGCGCGCCTGGCCCGGACCCGCGGCGTCCGCGTCGTCCGCGCGGACACCGAGACGATGCGGCCCCTACAGGCCAACGCCGCCCACGTCGAGCGGGCCATCCGTCGCTGCCAGGGGCCCTGGGGCTACATCGGCTACAGCCAGGGCTGCGCCAACGGCCTCGCCGCCGAGGCCCGCCTGATGAGCGGCACCCCCGAGCAGCGGGCGCTGGCCGACCGCCTAGTGTGCCGCAACCTGCTGTTCAGCGCGGCCAACGGCTCCGCCCACGGCACCTGCAGCGACGCCAAGCTGCGTCGGGCCATGGTCGACGGGGACATGGCGCTCAAGCACTACCAGGCGCTCTTTTCGACGCGGCTCATCGATCTCGGGGTCCGGGCCCTGCGGCTGGCCCTCGACGCGCGGCCGGTGGTCCTCGGGATGCGCGGGGCCAAGAGCCTCACCCACGACGGGGTGGTGGCGCTGTTCCGCGACGGCCGCTTCCGGGCGGGCGTCCCGACCAGCGTCCTGCGAGGCGTGGTCGATCCCAGCCACCTGCCCGAGGCGCTGGAGCTGTTGTCGAACCTGCTGACGCGCCAGACGGGCGATCCTCGCCACGACACCCAGGTCCACGTCCACGAGGCCGTCGGCCACCCGGTCTGGGTCGACAACGCCGAGGCTCGGGCCTTGGCGCGCGCCGACCTCGGCACCCGCCCCCAGGCCTCCCACCACTGGTCGCCGCTGGTCCACGAGGTCGGCCTCATCACCACCGAGCGCGACCGCGAGCGCGCGGTCTACGACGGCCCAAAGGATCGCCACGTCTTCCCGTGGATCGAGGTCAACGCGCGCTTTGGCCTGATCCGCCCGCGGCGAGACAGCGCACGCCAAGAGCGGCCCGCCTAGCGAGCCCCGAGGCGGGCGTCCACCTCGCCCAGGCGGGCGGACAGCTCGGCCATGAAGGTGAAGGTGGGGCGCCAGCTGCCGCGGCGGCCGGGGTCGTCGGCCCCGAGGGCGTTGCAGGGGCTGGGGGCGCTCACCGGGCCCACCGCTCGCTCAGCAGGCGCCGGATCTCGGTGAAGCGCAGCTTGGCCGTCGACGGCCGCACGCCCATGACCCGGGCCACCTCGGCCCAGGGGAGCCCGGCGTCGTAGCGCAGCGCGAGCAGCTCTTGATCCTCCTCATCGAGGGTGGCGATGGCGGCGTTGAGCCAGATGGCCTGCTCGTGGGGGGAGAGGCGACACCAGCTGGCGGCGTCACGGCCGGCGCCGTGGAGATCCTCGCCGATGCGGCGCCGGTTCGAGGCGAGGAGCTCGGCGCGGCGCCGCGAGGAGCGATAGCGATCGGCGCGCAGGTTGGCGGCGATCTTGAAGATCCACATCCCGAAGCTCGCGTGCGCGCGGAAGCGGTCGTGGCGCAAGGCGTCGTAGACGCGGACGAGGACCTCCTGCACGGCGTCCTCGGCGTCCTCGGGCCGCCAGCGCGCGAAGAAGCGGTGCAGGCGCGGGCCATAGGCGCGGGCCGTGGCCTCGATGGCGGCGCGGGCGCGCCCCTGGTGGATGAGGGCGACGACGCGGGCGTCCTCGGGGCGCCCCGTTGGGCCCCAGCGCTCAGCCCGGTCGTGGTGGACGATCGCCCGGGT
>PDWJ01003662.1_pt1 | contig 14439 bp, 13 predicted proteins | sample 1430881 | NCBI WGS metagenome assembly PDWJ01 (sample SAMN01162460, study PRJNA174530) | Oral metagenome, whole genome shotgun sequencing project. | biome: Marine environment; feature: Marine mammal; material: Swab sample of the gingival sulcus; isolation source: swab sample of gingival sulcus... | reverse complement strand
GCGGACACTGCTTGCCCACAGAGCTCTATGGGGTGTTGAACCGCGGCCTGAAACCGCCGCTCTTTGCCGGTTAACTCATCAGGAGAACGCTCTTTACAATAAGCTGCGCGATAACCACTGGGGTGAACGACTTCGTCTTGAGCAGGAGAGGATCGGCTTTGATTTTCTCAGAGATGTCCTCGACACTATATAAGCCGCTGAAGTTACATTTTTATTCTTTATTATGAATAAAGGTTAAAAGTGTATCAAATTGAGAAATCGGAGAAAGGTATACCTGACGGAGCTCAGGTGGTTGGCATCTATTGTTTTGCTGGCAGCAGCGGCGGGAAGTTCGGGGTTGAGACAATACGTAGATCCGGCAGTACCCAGAGCGCCGCAGCATCAGGGTAGTGCTGCCGCAGAAAGTCACGTCCGTCGTCAGGTCCCATGATCATAAGCGTTGTTGCCAGTGCGTCGGCCAGTTCCGTGGTTTCTGCCACAGTGGTTACCCCGATGCTTTTTCTGGCGGATTTTCCAGAGTTGATATCTATAATATGGTGTTTGCGGGGACTGCCTGCATCCGTTACGATAAACTGGTAATAATCACCCGAGCCGCATACCGCTTTATTTCGAACTTCAATAATGCCAAGGAGTTCATCTTTACGGGGATGCTGGATACCGCAGTGCCAGGTTTTTTCACCAAAACAAAAGAAATCACCGCCAGCTTCGACAATACCGCTTCCTATTCCCTGCCCGCGTAGTACGGTGACCGCAGCGTCGATAATAGTTCCTTTTGCCAGGCCGCCCAGGTCAAGCGCCATTCCCTCACGCGGCAGATATACCTGCCGGGAGATGGAATCAAAGGCTATTTGCCGGTAATCTACAAGTTCCTTCTGCTTACTGCTTGGTTCCTGACGAAAATATTCAGGCACCCTGGTGATTGCACCTATGGAAATATCGAAAACGCCACGGCTTTGTTCACAGAAGTTCAATGCCCTGCTGATCAATGCACCTGCCTCCTCGGAAACAATAACAGGTTTATGTCCGGCAGCTTCGTTGACACGGCCAATGGAACCTTGTTGATAACGGTGATCGAAGTCCTGCTGCAAGATCTGTATCGTTGAAAATGCCTGTTTGGCGGCAGTGTCGGCACGCTGTTCGTTGTCATGCTCAAGGGTTAGTCGAACAATGGTTCCCATGGCCAGATCGGCATAGGTGAAATGGCTGTTGTCAGAACCTGTTTGCTGTTTTGTTAACGGTGCCGCTGGCAGTGATATGGCAGAAAGACAAAGCAGTACTGTTACCCCGGCAGCTATTACGCTAAAACGTTTTTGCAACCGGCTGCCCAGATATTCGAGAACCAGGGAGACATTATAGATCAACTCGACTGCCCTCAGGGGCGACAGAAAAAGACTCTGGACAGGGAATGGATATTTTTTCATGGTAACAGTGACCCTTCTGCAATAATGTTGGAAAAAAGACTGAATAACGGCTTTTGCTTTTCTGACAATTTGCCAGGGCAGAAGATGTATAGGCATGTTACGGTATCAATATGATTCTACGGCCAGTATAGGAAATACCTTTTGGCAGGTAGTACTAACGTGCCTGTGCCAGGGCTCTGGCAACTGCCAGTTTAAGACCGCTTGACGCCAGGGTCGCTCTGGCAACACTGTCTACGTTAAAAGACTGCTTGGCAAGAATTTCAGCTGGTATCTTGTTTTTGGCCTTTGTTACAAATTTACTGTATCTCTTGTCATCAACGCTCTGTTCATATTCGAGCACCTTGATATCTTCGATCTTATTCTCAGAAACCTTTATCTCAACCGTGATGGTTCCGGTGTGCTTTTCGTCACTTCGTCCTTTTGCTGTTCCCTTGTACGTGCCTGGCTTATAGGAAACAGTGGCCTGATGCAGGGCATCGGCAACGGCAAGCTGCAGGGCGCTGGACGATATGGTTGCCCTGGCGATTGTGTCAACATCTACAGACTGTTTGGCGAGTATTGCTGCCGGGATTTCTTTTTTAGCCTGACTTACAAAGGCACCGTATTTCCTGTGTCCGATGCTTTGTCCATAGGTAAGGACTTCAATATTTTCTATTTTGTCTGTTGACACAGTCACTTCAACTTTGACCAGGCCGCTCTGGTTCTTGCTTTTCTTGCCGATGGCCTTTCCTGTGTATGTTCCCGGTTTGTAATCAGCCAAAGCGGTGCTGCAGAGGAACAGGCTTGCAAGAATCAAAACAGGCAGGATTATGTTTTTTTTCATATCTTTCTCCTTTTTCAAATAAGGGTGGGAGTAAATTTTTTTTATTAAAATAAGGCAAAAAAGAAATTGATCAATGAGTTACATCGATGGATTCCCTGATACTGCAGAAATTGTAGATATTTATAAAAGAGTCTTTTCCTGTTCTGGCTTCCGAGAGTAACAGCAAAACAGTACATTTATAACACGGATTACCGATAATCCCGGTCATCTTTTTAGGCACCACCGTATGTACCATCGCCTGTTTATCGTTTATCAGTACATGAAAAAGCGTACAATGGCCACAAAGCCCATACCCGCTGCTACCGTTCCAAAAAAACTCTTCCAACGCCAGGCTATGAAGAATGTAGGAAAGGCAGCCAGCAGGTAGATATTATCCAGGCTGAGATTGAGCCCTGTATCATTTAAGAAAAGACCTGGAGCCAAAAGTGCTGCAAGCACTGTAGCCGGGATAAAACTCAGCCATTTGCTGATCCAGGGAGACAGTTTCCGCTCAGAGAGCAGCAGCATAGGCAGGACCCTCGGGATATAGGTGACTATTCCCATTACCAGTAAGGTCAGGAAGACGATCGATTCATCCATTGTTCAACTCCAAGTCCAACTGTGGAAGCAATTATTGTTGCTGCAATAACATGTGATTGACTGAATCCTGTAAGAGACAGTGTTACAGAAAGCACAGCAGCAAGAGATGCCATCATAAGATAAACGGGTTTTACCACCTGAGGAACCAGCAGGGCGATAAACATGGCGGGAAGCGCATAATCAAGGCCAATAGGTTTTACGTCAGCTATCTGCCCTCCTGCAAGATATCCAACCAGGCTGCCTATGACCCAGGAGAGGTGAGAGGTCATATTGAGGGCAAATGTTTCAGCACGCGGCGGCCTTTTTTTTGCCATGCGCATGGTGTGCAGGGCAAAGGTCTCATCGGTGAGCTGGAAGCCAAAAAGGGCAATTTGCCATTTCTTCCATCCTGTAAGTTTTTGTGCAAGGGTTGCGGACATAAGCAGATGGCGCAGGTTTACAATAAAGGTTGTGAGTACAATGGATAAAGGTGCTGCTCCAGCCCCGAAAAGCCCGGCTGCAATAAGCTGGGAACTTCCTGCAAAGACAATAACGGACATGCCTATCCCGGCAGTCAGACTCAGCCCGACCTTTTGTGCCAGAACACCGTAGGCAAATCCTACAGGTATATATCCCAGTACAATGGGCAGGGCCTGCCGCATGCCTGACAAAAATTTTCTATACATACTTTTTTTAAATTATTCTTTTCTGGTAAAAGATACTCTCGTTGGCCATGACTGTCCAAAAATGTATCACGATTATTTTATCCCCGGAGGCTTTCATTGGTCACAAAAAATTGTTCTTTGATCGTTAGCCTCAGCTGAAGTTTTTTGAGTATACAATAGAAGGGATTTTTTGCACGTGTATGTGTAGAACCTGTTTATACCATTTTCCATGCAGGATGCAGAAGAAAACACAAATCGCCTGAATTCTTACTTATAAGGAGAAAAAATGAAAAAGCATGCTCTGATTTTTATTGTTTCGCTGGTATGGACATCAACAGCATTTGCCCATTCAGTATGGATTAACAACTTTGAGTCACACGCCCATAAGCCGCCTCATACTATGGTTTCACTTGGCTGGGGGCATTTTTTGCCAATGGATGATATCCTCAATTCGCCCAATGGTAGAATTTCTGTGGAAAGTTTTGAACTCTATGATCCTGCCTTGAATAAAACGGATTTGATCAAACCACCGTTTGAAATAGCAAAGGCTGTAAAGGAAACCGCAAATTTTGATGTTTTTCCAGCTGATCTTGCTGTCCAGAAGGTGGCGTTAAAAGATGGAAGTCAACAGGGTGTTTATCAGTTCAGCTTGGCCTCCACACCAAGCTTTTATACCCAGTATATTGATAAGAAAGGTAAGGAACGTCTCCAGATGAAATCCCGGGATCAGATAAAAGATATTGACAGGGTTTTGATGTCAGTCAAATATCAGGCCTTTGCCAAATCGTATATGACTGTAGGAGAGTGGACCAATCCGAAACCTCTTGGTCATGGTCTGGAAATTGTTCCCCGTACTGATCTGTCAAATCTCCGTGTTGGTGATATGGTGGAAGTTGATGTGCTCTTTTATGGCAAGCCTTTAACAGCAACAGCCAAAAGTATGGAATATATCACTGCTGCCTCAAATAGCTTTGGTCAGCCGGACGGCTTTGCCCTTTTTTCCTATGTTATGGGAGGAAAGGCGCAGTTTCGTGTGCAAAGTGCCGGGCAGTGGGTAATTTCAGTTAACCATAAAGACGATGTTACAGAAGACGGCCCCCTTAAGGAGCTGTACGGTAAGGCAAATCAGGTTTATCACGGGGCAAGCTTGACGTTCACTGTAAAGTAGAAACCTATATTGATCTGTTATTTTTCCGTTTAACTGAGACTGGATAAGCGGAAGAGGGAAACTAAGCATCTAGCCGGCAACTAAACACTGAATTGGTACTGTGTTTATGTTGTCAATTTAAAAGAAAATCCTTTGACCTGCTCTCACCTCTGGATCTTTCATTAAAGACATCGGGGGTGAGAAAGGGAAAAGATATCATTTTGCAGTCCGAATTACGGTATATTCTTTCCATTTGTCGTTTTACAGCATAGTTGACATATATAAATTTTACGCTATAGTAACTCACTTAGGAAGGGCTAGGATTTGTTGAGGGAACTAAATATTTGCCGTTCGTAGAGTTATGCACAGAGTAGTATATCAAAGGGAAGGAGGACTCAAACTGTCCGAGAGCATGTTTTTTACATGTTCTGCACCTGGGCCCAAAGAAACGTGTTGGTTGTGTTCTGAGAAGATAGGCAATGGGTACTTTCATCAAATAATAATTCGCCAGGGGTTTGAAATCTGGATATCGGATTACACATTTCTTACCGATATAATCAGTGAGTATGTGGATGTTCCTCCTATGCTCCAGTTTACCATTGTTGAATCCGGTCATTTTCAGATCCAGAAAACCGGGGCCTCGGCAGTATATGAATATAGTGGTGAGCATCAGGGTGTTTCATTTTTTAATGATGCACGTTTTACCCGTTATACCACAGGAAATATACCTGTTAAAAGTGTAAGTGTTATTGTTCGTCCAGAGTTTTTTCACACGTATCTGGAAGAAGGTTACTTTACTTTCCCGCAGCTGCTTGCCTGTATTTTTGCTCCTGACAAGCATGAAGGTTTTTATTTTAAGTGCCCATTGTCCCAGAGCCCGCGGAAAATTGCGCAGCAAATCGCAGCGTGTCAATTGACCGGCATTAAACGAAAACTGTTTCTTGAAAGTAAGGCATTTGAACTCATGTATTATCAGTTCGAAAACCTTTCGAATCCACAGTTATGTGGTGAAACAACATGCAAAATGCACCCGCAGGACAAAAAGCAGACCGAACGTGCCAGAGATTTCCTGCTCAGCAATCTGGAAACGCCACCTTGTCTGCAGGAGCTTGCCCGATCTGCCGGAATGTCACATCCGAAGCTGAACCGATGCTTTAAGCAGATGTATGGTATGACAGTATTTCAATGTTTACGGTATGAACGGCTCTATAAGGCAAAGACTATGCTGGAAGATGAAGGCCTGTCAGTTACCGAAACAGCATATCTTGTTGGATATGATTCTCTTAGCCATTTTTCTCAGGCATATAAAAAACAGTTTGGCATATCTCCAAGCAGCAGCCTGAGAGTCGTTTAACTGTGATCATGAGAGTGTTTCTTCGTATCAGTTTTGTTCCCGGGAAGCGCAACAGCAACGGTCTGTTTTTTTTATCAAAATGTTCATTGGCCGACGATAATTTTTCAGTTACCGATTGTCTGCCGTTATTCCGCCCTGGTATAAAACGTGTTTCCCAGGAAGATTCCGGTCTGGGATTATTTTGCGAATCCAATAATTATAAACAGCAATGAACGTCCAGTTTTCAATATTTTAAAGGGAGAAGAGGTGATAGAGTGATAGCAGAAAATGTAGGGATATCCTGCCATAATCGACGCGGTGCTTTTTACATTGCTTTGTGTCTGGTAATACTGTTTATGCCGTGTATTTCGTCTGCCAATACCGGCTCAGAAGTGAAAAAAATGTCAGAGAAAGCAGTTGAGATTGGTGTTACAACGCAAGGTGTCCATGAGTCCTGGGTGGAGGAAGAGCACAAGCTGCTTGAAGAGATTGAAGATCTGGAACAGGTGCTTGAGCATACGCGATGGCAGCGCAAAAAGTTTTTTGTGTACAGACAGGATCTTGAAAAGAAGATTGCTGGTCTGCAGAAAAAGGCAGAGGCCATGGAGGCTGTTAATATGAAACTTCTTCCTATCCTTGAGGAGAATCTCGGGCAGCTGCAGACAGTAATGGATGCTGATATTCCCAGCAATCTTACGGAAAGGCGCAAGTCTATCCATCATGCAAAGATGGTTCTTGCTGATTATGATATGGGATTGCTTGATAAAACCAGGGCTGTGCTGGATGCAATCGCCAAAGAGGTTGATCTGGGGCACCAGGTGAATGTACTTGAAGACGAGATTGAAGTGGATGGTGTGGGACGACGGGTGAAAATGCTGCAGGTGGGGCGTGTAGGCTTGTATGCAATGACCCTTGATGGTGAAAAGGCCTATCAGTGGGATAACGGCTTGGGCCAGTGGGTTGCGATAGCAGATGATGTTACACCCATTCATGATGCTATAGAAATTGCAGAGGGGATTCGACTGGTTGGTTTAAGCAGACTGCCCCTTGCGCAGCCTGAAACCAGCAGCATGCAGGAGGGAACAGTACAATGAGATATTCAATATGGCACATCCTCCTTATGACGGCTTTCCTGGCTTGTACATGTATGACTGTGAATGCACAGGATGTAACAACTGCTGCAGGTGATGTAAATAAAAGGCATGAACAGGCTGCTTCAGAGCAGAAAAGAGAGGGGGCGGAGATTGCAAAAAAACGAAAAAAATTACAGCAGAAGCTAGCCAGACTTCAAGATGAAGTTGCAAAAGAGCAGAAAAACCTGGCTGCTGATAAGGCAGAGGTAAAGGCACTTGCCGCTAAGAGGGATGATCTGCAGCATGAGATTGCCACCCGTCTGGCCAGTAAGGAAGAGCTGGATAATATCTTCCTGGATCATACCAGAAACTTTCTGAGCCTCACGGAAGACTCTCCCTCTTCAAGCCAGGAAGGTGAGCGACTGGATCAGCTTAAGGGATACCTTACCGGTAATCGCATCTTTGACCTGGAAGATATGACCCGTCTGCTGGCTATGTATTTTGATGATATCGAGACAGGAAAGCACACTGTCAAATATCAGGGTAAGGTTCTTGATCGCAGCGGTGAAGATAGAACGGCCGATATTATCAGGTTTGGTCATATGAGCGCGCTGTTTTCAACCGAAGAAAACAACGGTTTTCTCAGTTTCAGCCCAGGCTCGAGGAGACTGCTGATGAGCGGTGATCCCGGATTTTTCACCGGTAGGGATATCGCCTCTTTTTTTGCAGACGAAGCAAATATTGCTCCAATAGATATTTCAGGAGGAGCTGCGATCAGCCAGCTGGCCAGAAAGGAAAGTCTGGAGGATAGGCTGCGAAGCGGCGGTATACTTGTTATCCCCATTTTACTGGTGGGCCTTGCCGCAATTATAATAGCACTTGAGCGCTTATTCTTCCTCTCTCGTGTTCGTTCCAATACCGATGCCTTGATGACCAGGGTGACAGAATTGGTTTTCCAGGGTGATTTTGAAAAGGCGCTGCAAATAACCATCCCCCATAAAAACAGACCAACCGGGAAGGTGCTTATGGCCGGTCTTGTCCATAAAAACGAAAAACACGAGGTTATTGAAAGCGTTATGTCTGAAGCCATTCTGACACAAATACCACGGCTTGAGCGTTTTATCGGGGCACTCAAGGTGCTTGCTGCCGTGGCACCGCTTCTTGGACTGCTTGGTACGGTTACCGGTATGATAAACACCTTTCAGGTGATAACCACGCATGGTACCGGTGATCCGCGTCTTATGGCAGGTGGTATTTCCGAGGCGATGGTTACAACGCAGGTGGGTCTTGCTGTGGCCATTCCGATAATGATGGTGGCTTCTTTCCTTGGTGGCAGGGTAAAAAATATTGCCCGTGATATGGAAGAAAAGGGTATTGCCCTGATGGGAGCCATGATGAAGCATAATGGCAACCATGCGTAATCAGGATTAAGGCAGGGGAATAGCGTATGGAATTGTACAAAAACCTTTGGATGCTGATAGAGATGGGAGGGCCGGTTATGGTGCCCATCTTTCTCGTATCCGGCTGGCTGTGGGCATTGATTATGCTTAAGGCTGACTGGTTCTGGCGTGCCAAAAGAGCCCAGATCACACTGGGGGAGGCTTTGGCCTGCCTGAAAGCGGGGAAACCTTCAGAAATGTCCGGTCCCAGAGCCCTGGCGCTCAACCAGTTTATGAAAACCCTCGGCGGCTGCAAGTGTAGCCAGGGGCAGGCTGATAAAATGCTTCTTGATGCGGCAATCAAAAGACAGACCGGCGCAATTGAACGGCATCTTCCTACCATTATCATTCTGGCTGCTGTGGCGCCGCTGCTTGGACTGTTCGGTACGGTTTCCGGCATGGTCGAGACCTTCAAGGTTATTGGAATGTACGGGATGGGCAATGCCCAGGCCATGGCTTCAGGGATAAGAGAGGCGATGATTACTACCCAGGCCGGACTTCTTGTCGCAATACCAGGCATTTTCATCGGACAGGTTTTGAAAAAGAAGGCCAACAATATCCAGCGGGATCTCCTGGTGTTTCAACGGGGTATCGTTCAATGGCTGGAAAAGGAATGTGAAATATGAACAGAATTGGGTCATTCAGAAATCCAACAGGGATGGATGATAGAACGGATATTGAAATAGATATGATGCCGTTGATCGATATGATCTTCATCCTGTTAATCTTCTTTCTTGTCACGGCAAGTTTTGTCAAGGAATCCGGAGTTGAGGTGAATCGCCCTGAGGCTGCTTCTGCGGAGATGAAAGAGGCTACCGGGATCATTATAGGCGTCACCGCAGAAGGTCATGTATTCATAAACAGAGAACAGGTGGAGTTGCGAAGGGTTCGGGGACTGGTTGAGATCTTTCTGGCAGAAAACCGTGATGGAGGCGTGATTATTGATGCTGACGGTGACTGCGCTACAGCCAGGTTGATAGCTGTGCTCGATCAATGCCGACTGGCGGGTGCAGAAAATATTGCGGTTTCAGCGACGAAGTCAAAGGGATAGTATGAAGGCAAATCTGTTTATCAGAAAAAACCTGCTTGTTGTTGTTGGTTTTACCCTGGGGCTTCTGATCCTGGCTCTGGCTAATATCCTGCTGCGGCAAAGTTCCTTTGATGCCAGAAGGCTGGATCTGGAAAAAATCCGGCTCATTGCCATGCAGGAGGAGGAACTCCTGGAATCGGATGAGGTGGAAGAAGAGCCGGAACCGCCTCCGGAACCAGAGCCTCCTGAACCCCCTGAGATGGAGATGCCTGAGGTGGAGATGCCTGAAATTGAGACACCTCAGACCAGTTACAGCTCTACATCAGCAGGATATGGGAATACTGTCCAGTTGCCAAATCTTACCGGTCTTGGTGTGAAAGGGGTAAAGGTTTCAGGAGCGAACTTCTCACGAAAGCTTGCAAAAGCGCCGATGCCGGGGTTGCCAAAACATGGTCCTCCCAGAAGCAGATTTAACCCTGATGAAGTCGATAAAATGCCTGAACCTGTGGCTACCAGCCAGCCAATGTACCCGTACAGAGCAAAACGGCTGGGTATTGAAGGTATGGTCAGAATACGCTTTCTGGTCAATAAAGCGGGAAAAACCGATCTGTTTAAAATTCTTGAGGCAAAGCCTCCGGAAGCATTTGATAGTACAGTGGAAAGAACGGTTAAAAACTGGAAGTTCAAACCAGCCATTAAAGATGGCCGGGCAGTTGAAACCTGGGTGGAAACCACTATTCGATTTGAACTGAAATAAGTCTTTTCCAGGATACAGCAATGGTGCTTTCAGAAAAACGGTGCTACGTGTTACACTTCTTCAAATTTTTGAGTTTACCTCTTTGTTTGCTTTTTGTACTGGTGTTTTATGCCAATGCTCAAGATCTGGATGGACTACAGGCATTCAAAAAACCTGGTCCCGGGCTGCATGCGGTATTGGGTAAGGCGGAGGAGCTTGCTGAAAAAGAAAAGTATAGTGAGGCCATGTCCGTGCTTGAGACCTATGCCGCTGCTCATCCATCTGAAACGCACCCTCTTTTATATTATGAACAGGGATATTTTGCCTATAAGGCTGGAAATCTTCAAAACGCGATTTCCAGTTTAAAAAAGAGTGTTGCTATCGCACCAGAATTTAGAGACGGCTGGCAGCTCCTCTCACTTGCCTGGCAGGAGAGCGGGAGTGGTTGGTCGAAGGAGAAAAAAGAGGAGCGGCCGAAGAGACTTCAGGCCATGCAAAACAGTGCCGTTGCCATGGAAAAGGTGGTGCAGCTGAAGACAGATGATGATCTTCTCTACCAGAGTGCAATGTTGTGGCTGGAAGCTGAAAAGCCCAAAAGAGCTCTTACTATCCTGGAGGCATTGAGTAAAAAAGATTCTCCAAAAGAGGAGTGGCTGGTGGGGCTGTCAGAGGCACTGAAGGCCCTGAAAAATAGTGAAGAAATGGCAGAATCCATGGAAAAAGCTGCCAGAATAAACAATAACCCGGAGCTGCTTTTTCATGCGGCCTATCTCTGGGCTGATCTGGAGAAGCCAAAACGTGCGCTTCCGCTTCTGGAAATATTGGCAAACAAGAAAAAAGTAGAGAAAAACTGGTTACTTCTTCTGGCATCAGTCTATAATACGCTCAACCAGTTTATGAACGCTGCAATGACCTTTGAGCGTGTTATTGAAATTGATCCGGCACCGGATTATCTCTACAGCTGTGGTGTGCTGTGGCTGCAGGCTGAAAAGCCTGATAAGGCGTTACATTCGCTCCTCCGCCTGAAAGAAGTGGTTCCTCCGAAGGCTGACTGGTTTGTGGCCACAGCGCAGGCTTGGCTGGTAAAGGAAAAGATAGAAGAAGCAGCCGATGCGATGGAAAAAGCGGCTTCCATCAGTGGAAACCCCCAGCATATCTATCAGGCTGGTGCCTTGAGGCTGCAGTTGAAACAGGCAGACAGGGCAATTGCATTACTCACGCCACTGGCTGATCATAAGAAACCTGAAAGCAAGTGGCTGGTGGCTCTTTCCAATGCCTGGCTGCTTAAGGAAAACTATGTCAAGGGCGCAACCTATATGGAGCGGGCCGCCTATATCTCCGGTGAGAGCAAACTCTTTTACCGGGCAGGTATGCTGTGGCGGGTAGAAGAGCAGCTTGAAAAGACTATCAAGTTACTGCGAAAAAGTGTTGCGGGTAAAAAAGTGGAGCAGCTATGGCTGATAGACCTCGCTTCAGTATTACTTGATGCCAACCGGGAAAAAGAGGTCGCCCCGGTGATGAAGCGTACCCGGCTTGCAGACAAGACGGTTTCCAACCAGCTGCGGTATCGTGGAGCGGTTATCTGGCTTAATCTGCAGCAGCCGGAAAATGCCTATCCCCTCCTGAAAATTCTCGGTAATACCGAAACGCCTAAATATGCCTGGCTGAGTTCCCTGGTAAAGACCTGTGTTGAACTGGACAAGGTGAAAGAGGCCAGGGCCGTACTGAACACCACCTTATCAACATATCCGTCCGAGGTTAAATCATGGAAACTTGCTGTCTGGTTTGCCTTGCAGCAGAGCGAATATGTAGAGGCAGTTGCCGCCAAGGAGGTTGTCCTCCATTTTGAACCGGATCAGGAAAAACATCTGAAAGACCTCAGCAAGTTGTATCTGCTGGCAGGGGTTCCCCAACAGTCTGCCCGCTATTATAAGCGTATGATAAAAAATAACGGCACATCTGAAGAGCTGAAGCATCTGGTTGATATCTATTTCAGCGGCCGCCGTTATGAGCAGGCGCTTCCTGTGGCTCTGAAGATGGCTGAGCTTGAAAAAACTGCGGTAAATTTCGAATCACTGGGAGATATTTATTATGCTATGCACCGCTATGATGAAAGCTGCACAGCCTATGAACAGGCCGCAGCGCTCAGTGATAACAAAAATGCTCCTGATATCCTGATGAAGGCGGCCTATGCTGCAATGAAAAAGAGACAGTATGAGCGTGCTGCAGTAAATTTCAACAAGGTCATAAATTCAGGAATGAGTGAAGATGATCAGGTGCAGTTTGCAATGCAGAATCTTGCCTATATAGAGAGGATAAAGGAACAGCATATTGCTCAGTGATTTATTTATCAACAGGAAGACTGTCTTTCCGAGAAACAGGATATAGTTGCACACTGCTGGATACTGTAATTTTTTGCTGGCCGTACTATGCAGGAAACAGGGCGGTATTATCAGGAAGAGGCAATGAAAAATCAAGATGAGAAAACTCGACCAAGACAAGAGAAAGAACCTGAAAAACATTTTGGCCGGGGGGTAAAACAATTCACTCTCAGGCCTGGTCTTCGTCTCAGTCTTGTTGATATCCCTCCGATAGAGCCGATACGACTTGATTTTGAATTGAACGAAGCCCCGCTGGAGTTTTCATATCACTTGGCAGGACAACCGCTCTATTCTATTGGCCATGAAACGGGTGAAACTTCTTTTAAAGGTAAACCGGGACTGAATGTCGTTTCGGCCTTTCCTCATTCTTCAGGGTTTATGGAAATAGGGGGGGCTGAACGAAATCGCATGCTCGCCATCCATCTTGATCCTGTTTTTTTCTCAAAATATTGTAAAGAGCATCTTGTTAACCTTACAGATCCAATATCTCCTGTTATCGAACGTCTGGTCAATGAAGAGAGTTTTTTTTATCTCTGTCGGCAGGCGCAGCTCAATCCCTCGATGACAATGGTTGTCAATCAGATTTTGGCCTGTCCCTACCAGGGTATGCTCGAACAGATTTTTCTGGAAAGCAAGACGCTGGAACTGATAGTCCTGCAGCTTGAAATGATTGCCTCCTCATCGCAAAGCGTCTGCTCATTGACACCCGGGGATATTAAACGCGTTCATACAGCAAGAGATATGCTTATCAGGGATCTTTTGAATCCACCAGGCCTTTTCCAGCTGGCACGAGCGGTATCTCTTTCTCATACCAAGCTCAATCAGGGATTTCGGCACGAGTTTGGCGTCACTGTCTTTGAATACTTACGTCAGCATCGAGTGAGGCAGGCTAAGGCGTTGCTCGATACCCTGGAGATGAATGTCACAGAGGTTGCCTATGCTACCGGTTTCAGCAGTCCGAGTCATTTTACAAAAGCCTTCCGCAGCCATTACAAGATAAACCCTGGCTCGTATCTTAAGGAAATACAGCAGCGCAAAGTAATCTCCCTGGCAAAGTTTTAGTTTTCTTGTCTTCTCGTTCAGCAAATACCAGTATTTGTTCAGCATGTGTTAGCCCAATCTAACAGGTTCAGGCTACCCTGTTCCCAGGAAATAGAGTCAATATCCCTTTTTCACAGGGGTAATGGTTGAGGGACCTGGTTTTTATATCGGAGTTGTTCGATAAAACAATTCGTAAGGAGTAAAAATGTTCACTCGTTATTCAGTGGTATCAGGATGTAATCAGCTAATAATGATAGTATTGTTCTGTTTTTTCTTTGCAGGTTCAGCGGCGGCTGGGCAGGAAGAAAAGAATCTGCTTGCACTTGAACCGATACTGGTTACTGCAGAAAAACGATCAGAAGATGTTCAGGATATACCTGCAAGTATTGCTGTGCGTTCGGAGCTTGAAATATCTGATGCCTGCATAACGACTATCCATGACCTGTCCAATCTGACACCTAACCTCTATATCGCCAACTGGGGCATACGGGGCACATCGTATATCTTTTCCAGGGGAATTGGCGCAGTGAACAATGAACCTGCGATGGGATACTATGTGGATGATGTCGGTTACATGGATCCAAGAACTTTCGATTTCAGTTTGTTCAACATTGAGCGAATCGAAGTGTTACGAGGGCCGCAGGGAACCTTGTACGGCCGGAATACCCTGGCAGGCGTTATCAATATCGTAACAAAAAAACCTGACAATAAATTTAACGCTGGTGCAGTATACAGGTATGGCACGTTTAATATGCATCAGGGTGGTGTTCATCTCCAGGCTCCGCTGGTTGC
>PDWJ01003659.1_pt1 | contig 14446 bp, 13 predicted proteins | sample 1430881 | NCBI WGS metagenome assembly PDWJ01 (sample SAMN01162460, study PRJNA174530) | Oral metagenome, whole genome shotgun sequencing project. | biome: Marine environment; feature: Marine mammal; material: Swab sample of the gingival sulcus; isolation source: swab sample of gingival sulcus... | reverse complement strand
CTCTTTAATAATGCCACTGCTAATTTTAGATTCGCCTTTGGTTCGGTCTGTAAAGATAATGGAAATTTCGCTAATTTTAAAATTATGTTGCCACGCTTTGAATTTCATTTCAATTTGAAAAGCATAACCTACAAATTTAATATTTTCTAAATCAATGGTTTGTAAAACTTTTCTATTCCAGCAAACGAAACCTGCTGTGGTGTCATAAACAGGAATTCGTGTGATAAAACGCACATATTTTGAGGCAAAATATGACAAAAATACACGTTTAAAATCCCAGTTAATCACGTTGATTTTGTTATTAACATAACGAGAACCGACTGAAACATCGGCATTATTTTGCACACATTCATTATATAAACGAACCAAATCTTTTGGGTTGTGTGAAAAATCGGCGTCCATTTCAATAATATATTCGTAATTTTTGGTCAAAGCGTACTTAAATCCATGAATATATGCTGTTCCTAATCCATTTTTGCCCGTTCTTACTTCTAAAAATAAATTTTCTGTAAATTCATTTTGTAAGTTTTTAATAATTTCCGATGTTCCGTCAGGTGAATTATCATCAACCACTAAAATATGAAACTCTTTTTCTTGGCTGAAAACCGCTCTGATGATGTCTTCAATATTTTCTTTTTCGTTATACGTTGGAATTATGACTAATGTATCTGACATAGTTTGATTTTAATTTCGCACAAAAATACGATTTCATTTTTTAAATATTAATTTTTAGATAAAATTTCATTAATTTCGCAAAAAAAATCCGTTTAAATGGGTGCGATAGAACGCCAAATAATACACCAAAATTGGATTACATTATTGCTTTTAGTTGCTTTATTTTTATTAGCAATATTAAAATATAATAAGCCAAAATACCTTTTTGGCTATTTTGTGGCGTTTTTTTCGGAAGGAATTATCAAAAAAAATGTAGAGAAAGATAACCTAATTTTATCAGGATTTAATGGTGTATTTTTTGTATTTAGTAATCTTGTTATATCCTTATGTTTAGGTCTGATAAAATATGGAAACTCGTTAAGTTTTCTTGAATTTATTATAATCTTTTTCTTGACCTTATTTTACTTTATAACACTTTACTTTATTGACTTCGTCCTAATAAAATTGATTGGCGAAAGTGAAAAAATAAAACATTTGAGATATGGTAAATTAGGGTACTTATTTGCTCTTTCTTTATGGTTATTTCCTATTGTAATTTTTTACCAATTTGGAGTTAAAAACCTGTATATCTTAGTTTTAAGTTTCATTTTTTTGATACTTGTTAGAGTTGGTTTATTAACCTTAAATAATAAAACTTTAATTTATAAAAACTTGTTTTATTTTATTTTGTACCTTTGCACCCTCCAAATAGCACCCCTGTTGATTTTATATAAATTAACAAGAGTATAATTTATTGATAATGAGTGTAAAAGTGAAAAGTATTTTAGTTTCTCAGCCAGAACCAAAGAGTGAAACTTCGCCTTATTTTGATTTGGCTTCCAAACTAAAAGTAAAAGTAGATTTTAGGTCTTTTATTCATATAGAGGGAGTTCCCGCAAGAGAGGTTAGGGCTCAAAAAATAGATTTAAAAAATTTTACTGCAATCATTTTAACAAGTAGAACCGCTGTTGACCATTATTTTAGGATAGCGAAAGAAATGCGTTTTGAAGTGCCAAATGATATGCGTTATTTTTGCCAATCGGAGGCAATTGCTCTGTATCTTCAAAAATATGTTGTTTATAGAAAACGTAAAATTTATTTCGGAAATAAGATGTTTTCTGACTTGGTAAAGTTAATAAAGAAACATAAAACAGAGACATTTTTATTACCAAGTTCAGACAAATTAAAACCTACCATTCCTGAAAAATTAAATAAATTAGGAATAAAATGGGAACGAGTGGATTTATACCGAACAGTTATAAGCGATTTATCTGATTTAGAAGATGTTACTTATGATATTTTGGTATTTTTTAGTCCGTCGGGGATTGAGAGTTTATTTAAAAATTTCCCTAATTTTAAACAAAATAAAACACGAATTGCTGTTTTCGGAACTTCCACAGCAAAAGCGGTAGAGGCAAGAGGTTTGCGTGTTGATATTGCTGTACCAACACCTGAAAATCCGTCAATGACAATGGCTTTGGAAAAATATATTAAAGAGGCTAATAAACGATAAAAATAATAAGAAAAATGCTCGTAAAACGGGCATTTTTATTTTGAAAAAAGGTTAAATTAATCGTACTTGTCCAGATTCTACACAATAAATTCCGCCAACAATAGCGATTTCTTTGCTCTGTTCCATTTCTCTGAGAATAGAACTTTTTTCACGAATACGTTTTATGGTTAATCTAACATTATTTTCTACAACATTTGATATAAAATCTTCATTTTGAGAATTTTTATCGCCTTGAAATTGTTTTTCTGATAATTCTACCGCTGGTTTTAAGTTTTCTAACATTTTTGTAATATTCCCTAGTTGGATATTATCGCAAACCGCTTTTACTGCTCCGCAACCTTCGTGACCCAACACAAAAACCAACTTACTTCCTGCAACTTTACAAGAATATTCCATACTTCCTAAAATATCGGTGTTTTCAAAATTTCCCGCCACACGAGCCACAAAAACATCGCCAATTGCTTGGTCAAAAACCATTTCAACAGGCACTCTGGAATCAATACACGACAAAATTATGGCTTTCGGAAAGTGCTCTTCGGCGGTTTGTTCTATTAATTCCGACACGTGAAATGACGTTAAATTATTTTTAGTATAACGCTTATTTCCTAATAATAAATCCTCTAAAATCTTTTTTGGCGTTAAATTGTCTTGTATTTTTTCAGTTATGGCTTTTGTTCTCATAATGTTATTTACATACGGCTAATTTCTTAGTTCCAAATATATTGATTTTTTAGATAGAAACCTAAAAACTAAATTTCAAATTTACTAAAAATTGTCTTTGCCTTAGTGCATAAGTACTTTGTGAATACGAAAAATCATCAATAAAAACTTTTGTAAAGTGTTTAGTATTGAACAGATTATTACAAATAAATTCTAAATCCATATTATATTTTTTTAGAGTATATCTGTATTTTAAGTTTAAAAAATAATTTTCCTGATTTGAATTTGATAGATTATTTTTATAATATTCTGCATTTATATTAAAATACTGATTTATAGATGGATAAAGGTTAATACCTAATAAATGTTCTTGCGTTACAATATTATCAAAAGTGCGTTGATTATTAAAACTGGTGTTTGCAATAAAAAGTTTATTTTTATACTGAATGCTAATCCAATCTGAAAGTTCAGTATCTAATTTTCCCCCGAATTGGATATTTTTAGACGTTACATCTATATATTTTTTGTTTAATAATTGCTCTTTATCACTAAATGAAATATTTGTGGTTAAAGTAAGTGTGCTTTTTAATTTGCTAAAATATTTACTTCCTCTTAAATTAATATTATGTGTATTACTGATATTATTTTTTTCAAATAATCCGAATGATGTAACTCCATTTTCATCTATCGTGTTTCCAAAAAGTAAATTGTGATGCGATTTTGAATAAGAATAAAATCCGTTTATAAATAACGCTTTTATAGGATTTCTATATGAAATTCCAAAAGCAATATTCTTTCCTAAAACCTTTGAAATAGGAGTGTTATATTTTTGAATATTTCTGTAGTTATTTAAAATATAACTATAATATAGTTGGTTTATATCGCCAAAAATATTTTTCAAACTCGCTGAAAAGGTTGTTTTCCAAAAGGCGTTTAAGTCTTTTTTTATAGATAATTTTGGTTGAAAATTAAAGCGATTAAAAGCCTCGTTTTTGTTTAAATGATTATCTATTCTCTTAAAAGTTTGATATTTTAAAGGAATATCAAAGTTTATTATCCAACCATTATTTCTATAAATTGTATTTAAAGTTGTGTAGAATGAAGATTTATTAAATGTTAAATTATTTTGAAAATCATCATTATTTAATATGCTTTCAGTTGTTGAAATATGACTATTTAATTTCTGATTTTGAATGTTAAAACCAATTTTTGGTGTGAATGTGAAATTTTTAATTCCTTTTGTAAAACTTAAATGATTATTCGTATAAAAATTAGAATGTTCAATATTTTGATTAAGTGTATTAAAATTGGTTTTGATTAAGTTTTTAAATTTATTAGGTGTAACTTCTAAGTTTTGTTCGGATTTAGAATAACTTACAACAGATTTAATAGTTATCAATTTTTTACCAAAAGGTTTTATTAATTTCAATTTATTACTAAACGAAGTGTGTGGTATTTTTGTTTTTTGACTTATATTTTTATCGTTTAAAATGATTTCCCCATTTTGAGAATCCCAATATTTTTGTATTTCAAAAGTATTTTTTAAATATTCTTTATTTACGTTTTTTGTTACAATAAATTTACTTTGCAATGAATTAAAAAATAAATCATTTTGTGTGTTTTCTGTTATATTTATGGTATTATTAGGAGTTAAAAAAGTAGTTTTTGTATATCCGTTTTGCTTTTGATAATCATTTATATAAGACGCATTAATTTTTAAATCTAAATCTTTTTTTAAACGGATTAAATAATTTGTTGTTAATAAATGAGTATTATTATTCAGCCAATATTTTTTTGAAAAAGGCGGTGGAGATAATTGTAAAATATTAACCCAATCTTTCTTTTGATTGTTACTTTCAAATTGCTCTAATAAGTCTTCTATGGTTAAGGTTTTTATTTCATTAGAAATGTCATAACCAACATTATTAGTCTTATATGAACCAATCAGTTGCTGGTTTTTGGAGAATAACATCGGCGTAATATTAACATTCCACAAAGGCGTAAATGAACCAATTCCAGTGCCTAATTTTGCAGTTCCTGTGGTTGTAATATTATTTTTTAGTTTAATGTTTAAGGAGGCTTTATCCGAAAAAACTATGCTATCCAATAACTTTATAGGTTGATGATTTTCTAATATTTGCACTTTTGAAACTGAATTTGCAGGTAAGTTATTATTTGCTAAATTATATTTTCCTTCTAACAAATCTAAACCTTCAATATAATATTTTTGTATCGGCTTTCCTTGATATAATATTTTACCATTATTTTGCACTTCAATACCTGGCATTTTTGCCAATACATCTGCAATAACTCTGTCTTTCTGTTCTTTAAAAGCATTAACCGAATAATTAATAGTATCTCCTTTTTTAGTTATAGGAGCACTTTTAATGATAACTTCTTTTAGTTTCTCTGATGATTCTAAAAGTTTGAAATTAAGAATTTGATTTTTGTTTGAAATAGTTTTTGATTGTTTAACATAACCAATATAAGATACGCTAACTTTTAAGGAGTCTAACTTTGAATTATAATTCAAAGAGTAAACTCCTTTATTGTTAGATATTGAATATGTTAAAATAACATCTTTATCAGTTTCTGTTACAATTATATTTGCACCTTGTAGTATTTTATTGTTTTCATCAGTTATTTTTCCTGTTATTTTTATTTGAGAAAAAAGAAAAATAGGGAGTAACAATAAAGAAAAACAAAAAATATAACGCATATTTATTTTATTTCTAATTCAATAGGGTTATTTCTTTTTTTAAGTTTTTCTTTAACTCTTTTCATCATTTGTTCGTTCAATTTAAACCCTGATTGTTTCACATTTTGAAGCTGATTTTCTCGTGCTTTTTTTATTTCAGACATTGAAGCATTTACTATTCTTCTATTGTTTATAGGGAACTTACCTTTTTCTTTTTTAAATTCTTTTAAAGTAAAATGATGATGATTTTTGGTATCTTTTATATCAATAATTAATCCTGGTAATCCATCAAACTTATGAGGACCATTTGATATTGGTATTTCAGTTGTAAACCAAGCTATGTAGGTTCTTCCTGCAAAATTTGTTGTTGCTTTTTTACAAGAAAATTTACCTATTTTTTTAGTTTCATTTTGTATAACCCAGTTTAACTTTTTATAATTTTCTTCTGCCTTATAAGTTGTAAGAAATATTTTTTCATAATAGTAAATCTTTGATGTCTTAAAATTTTTTTGAATTTCAAATTTCACTCTCTGTTTAGGAGCGTTTTGTCTTAAAATCAATAATTCTTGTAAGCTTCTGTTCTTATTATTATTTTTTAAAGTATCTAACACATACTTTGAAAAACTATAAAAATGACTTTTATCCTTATTTAATAAAAGTATCATATCTTCTTGTTTTGAACTATAGATATCTGTCGAATCAACTTGAAATTTATAATTATAAATTAATTTATAGTTATAACTATTTTCTTGTGAGTAGCCTAATGAGGTAAATGTAATTAATAAAATAAATGAGATTAATTGTTTCATTTTTAGTGGTTTTTAAGATTGATAATACTCCGTCTAAGTTTTATTCAAAACTTAGACGGAGTAATTGATTAACATAACAAATCATCAAAATATTGAACAGCGTCTATAATATCAAGTGTGCTTGGGTTTCCTGTCCAAGAAAGTGTACCGCTGACACCACAAGAAAGAGTAACTTCAATGTTACCATCTACTTGATTTAATACTTCTTGACTTTCATTTGTTTTTGTATTTGCAAAACTTAACGAAGTTCCTAAAACAAACACTAATGCGAAAAATAACTTTTTCATAATAATAAAGATTTAATGCTCCATTTAGGTCTTGAGCGGTTAGTTTTCGACCTTAAAATACTAACTTTATAAAAAAGTAACACCACAAATATATAAATTATATTTAAAAAAACAAAATAAATGTTGTTTTTTAAATAAAATAATGGTTTTAATTATTTGTTTTTTTAGTGTTTTTCTTTAAAATTATGAATTTTTAACAATATATAGTTTTAATATTTTTCTAAATACATAAGACTTTAATTTTACAATTCTTTTAAATTTTCCGATAAAACCCAACCTATTTTTCCGTTAGAAAGTTTTATTTTTTTCCAATTATCTACACTGTCTAATACTTTTACTTTTGTTCCTTCGTGGAGTGTAAAGTTTTTTGAGGAATTTTCAATTGGTTCGCTTTGCACATCAGTTTTCTGACTAAAAATAATTGCAAATTTTGTATTTTTATCGTAGTTATATTGTTGTATTGCTATTGCAAAGAAAACAAGCAAAAGAAAAATCCAGCTCAAACTTCCAATAAAATAAAAACGTTTTTTAAAAGACGATTGAGCAAAATAATACAAAATAAAAAACAGAGCCACTAAAAACGAACTCAAAATCGCTAAAATTCCCCACGTTTCAAAGTGTAATTTCTGTAAAATACTTTCATTTATTTTCTGAAAAAATGATTTTGGTAAGGGTTCAATTCTGTCTAATGTCAAACGTTTTGCAAACACCAAATTGTTTATTGCATCGGCGTTATTTGGGTCTAATTGCAAAGATTTTTCATAATTGTAAATCGTTGGTGCAACTTTGTTTAACTTATAATAACAATTTCCTAAATTGTAGTATAATTCAGACGAAACCTCGCCGTTTTTAATAATTTTTTCGTACGATTTTATTGCTTGTTCGTATTTTCCAATTTTATAAAAACCATTTGCTTTGTCAAATAATCCTCCCGAATTTTGAGCCGAAACCAAACCTGTTATCCATATAAATAATATCAAAAATTGTGTTTTCATAATTGCTTGTCTAATTCAGTTAAAATAGTCTTTGTTTTTTCATATTCCGATTTCATTTCTACGTCTGTAATCGGTGTGTAACGTGCAAAATCACAATTTTTTAACAAGTTTATAAACTCCGAAATTGTTTTTGTATTTACGTTTTTCTTTTCTAACAATTCTGTAATTTTTTCTCGGCTAATATCCGATGTTTCTACGGCTAATTTTGCTTTCAAATAATTGTGTAAAGCACGTTCTAAACTTTCGTAAAATTCTTGTTTTTTTCCTAAATTCTTTTTCGCCTCGCTTAAATATTTTTTAGCTAATCGGTTTGCTGTTCGCAATTTCAAACCTTGAACATCGCCTTTACGAATTCTATTTTTTCGGTCAATAAAAATCACAATAGGAATAACAACCAAAGGCAATATCAACAACACATAAAACCATAACGAATTAAAGAAAAATTCACGATTTTTAGGCTTAAATTTACTTGTTGTTTGAATATATCTAAACGCATTTCCTGCTGATTTTACCTCTTGTTTTATAACGGGATTTACAACCTCTTTCGGCAATTCTTTTCCTTCCAAAACATTCACAATAAGTTCTTCGGAATTAATCGTATGATATTTTTTATCTTTCGGATTAAAATAAGAAAATGATGTATTTGGTATTTTATATTTTCCTTTGTATTGCGGTACAATCGTGTAGGTTTCAGATAAATATCCTCTCAAACCTGACGTTGTTACTGCCGATTTTTCTTTGCGTTCAGGTGCATAAACTTCCAATTCCGAAGGCGTTACAACCTTTGGCAATTTAAACGATTTTAAATTTCCGTTTCCTGTTACTTTCACTCGGATTTGCGAACTTTCATTGGCTTTTAATTCTTCTTTGCTTAATGTTACCGAATAATCAAAATCCCCAACTGCACCAGTGAAATTTTTAGGTTGATTTTTAACTGGTAAGGCTTGTACATTTACGACTTGTTTTGGTGTAGAAAAGGTTTTTCGCACACGACTTCCAAGCACAGTGATAATATTACCAAACAAATCACGTCTTTTTACGGGAATGTCAATTATTCCATCTCTTGTCATTTCATCAATGTACAATTTCCCCGATTTCGTAGGTATTAATACTGCTTTTTCCAAAACTGCATATTCGTAATCTTCGCCTTTATATTTTGCTCTTTTCCAGTTGGAATTATCATCAATTTTTTGACTCCAAAATCCCTCGTATTTAGGTTTGTCATAATCTCCTAATTGACTTAAACCTAAATTTTTAAGATAGATACGATATTCAACCAAAACAGCCTCGCCAACATACGGATTTCGGTTGCTAATATACGTTACTAAATGTGCATTTTCTTGTGCAATATAATTGGGGTCATTTGGGTTTTTAGGGATTTTTATAGCATCGGTAACCGTTATTTTTATAGGCTCAGAGTAAATTCTTTTGCCTTTAACAACAATACTCGCAGGTTCAATCGTTAAAATACCTTTTTGTTTTGGTTCTACAACATACGAATACGACATTTGAAAAAACTGGGTTACTTTTCCGTTGATATATGTCGAATGACTTCCCACAGATTGATTTGGTCCAAAGGCTTTAAAATTTTCAAATTTTGGCGGTTGAAAATTGTCTGCTCCTTGTGTATTTATTGAAAAAATTACTTGTAACCTTTGGTTTAAACCAAGTTTCGTTTTACTTACTTTTACTTCCAATTTTGGTGTTTGTCCAAAAACCGAAAAAGTTATAAATAATAATGTGAAAATGTGTAATCTTAGTTTCATAAACCTTGCCTATAAAATTTTTTGTAAAATTAGAAAGATATTTTGGATTGAATTGTAAAGAAAATCTTAAAATTTAATATAAAAACGTTTAAATATATGAAATATAAACAATAAGATGTAGTGATATATAGAAATATATACATAGAATACGTCCATATGTACATAGAATACGTCCATATATATAATTATTGTTTCTTCTTATAAAAGTGTTTATACTTTTGTTCAAGAAATTTAAAAAAAAACAAAATTATGGTCAAGTTAAGAGTTAAAAGAGTAGTTTTTTTGGTACTATCAGTGTTATTGTTGTCATGTAGTGAAGATGAAGGCAATATAGTTATAGATAGCCCAAAAGAGGATAAAGTTGTTGCGGAAATAGATTTTAGCATTAATAAGATAAATATTCGCAATAATATTCAAGTAGGAGATAAGATTTCTTTGGTAATAGAAAATATTACGGATAGTAACCCTACTGAAAATGTAATTTATAAATTAATACCTACTGGAAGAGATAAAACAAGACATCAGGTGTTAAATGAAAGTTATACTTTACAAGTTAAAACTAAGAAAGGGATGGAAGATTCTTCTTATGAAGATATAAGTCAGTTAGATATTAAACCTACTGAAAGTGTGAAGGTGTTTTATGTTGCTCCAAAAGAAGCAGGAACATATCAAATAGATTTTTCATTGCAAAAGTATAATACTCAAACTAAAAAATTTGTTGGTAAGCCTGTAGTAAAACGAGTTGTTTTTAATGCAGTGAAAATAAATTTTTTATTTCCTGCGAGACAAGTACGAAAATCTAATTTTTGGCGACGTTCAAAACACGAAAGGCGTTGGAAATTTAGTATTGATGATGGGAATAGAAAATACGATAATTATTTGAGTAATAAGAATACTACAAAACGTTATACGTATAAAACGTATTATGATAAGCAGACTAAAATGGGTAATTTTGTACCAAGTTCTCAATATTATGAATTTAGAAATCCTTATGTTCAAAAGAGAAGTACTCCAGACCTTAAAGACTTTCCACAGACAATGGATATTACGATTATTCAATATTTGAAAGATGGTACTAAAAATATTATAGAGTATAAAAAAGTAAAACTAATTTATTAAAAAAACATATACAAAATGAAATTACAAATTAAAAAAATATTATTTCTATTTGTTTTAGGAATAATGGTTGTGGCTTGTAACAGCAAAGAAGAAGAGCAATTATCAATAGAGGATTTAAAATCGGTTGAATTTACTGATAATCCAGAAAAGATAATAAGTACTAAAAAAACAGGAAATATAGTTACTGACCCTTCAACATCAACTGATAGGTTTGAATATTTAACAACAATTCAAAAAACGTATTTGGTAAAGCCTATTTTAAATGTGGTTCAAATGAATAATGATATTATATTTCCAGGAAGTATGTTAAGAGGAGATACTTTTATTAAAGGAAAATATGACCCGCTTGTGTTGTCTAATGAATTTAATCCTGTTACATTGTCTATTACATTACAAGGGGATGTTAATGTTTTAGAATCTGTTAAACCAGTTTTAAGTCAGGTTAGGAGAGTTAAAAATGATTTAATTGCACAACAAAAAGATAAAATTGACTTTACTTTTGTGCCAACGATTTATAACTATGAAAGTAATAGTGTAACCACAGAAGAAAGTTTTAAAAGAGCCTTAAAAATTCACGTAGATGTAAATGTTTTAAAAGGACTTGTGAAGACAAATTTTGATTATAAACAAGATAATAACACAAGCAATACTAAGAAATATGTAATGGTGTCATTTAGACAATCGCTATATAATGTTTCTATTGACCCTAAACATTACTCTGAATGGATTAAAGGTGATATTAATGTAAAAGATATGGGAGAGTATGAACCTGTTTATGTAAGTAGTGTAGATTATGGACGTATTGGGTGCATTTTAGTAGAAACTGAAAAATCAGCAAGAGAAATTAGAGAAATGATAAAAGCGTCATTAGAATTTGCTGTTGGTTATGTTGATACAAACATAAATGTAGAATATACCAAAGAGTTTAAAAAATTATTTAAACAGGAAAAAATAAAAGTGATGATTAATGGTGGGCCTCATGAGTTAGCTGGAAAGATTGATAGTTATGATAGTTTCAAAAAATTTGTTCAAATGCCTAATCCACAAACTTTGGTAAAAACTTCAGTACCTATTTCTTATAAAGTTAGGAGACTAAGAGATAATACAGAGGTAGAGGTTCGGGATACATATACAGAGACTATATTTGAGCTTAAAGATAATTAATAAATATTTGTAAAGAACCCAAAAAAACCGCAATCAGCGGTTTTTTTGGTACTAAATAAAAAAATATTCAAAAGCCTAATTTTATTATCTTATCTACGAATTTTCATTGAAATTCTATCAATAATTTGGTTTAAAACATAACCAATAAGCCCCACAATAATAATAACAGAATACACTCTTTTATAATTAAGTTGTTCCATTTCGGTATAAACTAATGTTCCTAAACCTATTTTGTTTCCCATTTGCATATATTCCATAACCGTCACGATTACAATAATATAAGACAACGCGATTTTAAACCCTGCAATAAAATATGGTATAATTTCAAAGAAAGTCACTTTGCGAAATGCCGAAATTTTACTTTGCTTTCCTGACATTAAATAATACTGGTGTAATCGGTTTAAATTTTGATGTTTAACTCCGTAAGAAATATTTACTAAAAGAATTAATGTACCTGGAATAACTGCCAAAACCCAGTTAATATTCGCCGATGACACACCTAAAATTACAGCAAATGCAGGAATAAAAAACGTCACAGGAATTGACCTTAAAAAATCCAAAGTTGGCTCAAAAATTGACCGAATTGTGCTATTAATATTCAGTAAAAAACTAAAAATAACACCAAAAATCACCGAAACTACCGAAGCAATCAAAACGAGTTTTGCAGTTGAAAGCATTGCTCCTAAAACTAATTTATCGGTAATTGCTTTGAAAAAATCGGCATAAATTTCAAAGATATTTGGAAACTGAATTGTCGCTGGTGTCAATAATTTTAACAAACTAAAAAGTATTGCCAAAACAATAGGAATCATCAAAAGTCCTAAAACGAACGTCTTTATTTTTTGGTTATATCGCATTGGTAATTTCTTTATATAATTTTAAAGTTTGCTCTTTGGTTTGCATAAAAGATGGTTCAGACAAGGCTTTCTCAATAGCAATCGTATCGGTTTTATGCACGATAACTTGCTGTTTGTCAATCTGTTTTTCGGCATTTAAAAATACTATTCTGTCTGCCAAAAATATACCTTCGTCAAAATCGTGAGTAATAACTATTGCTGTGGCTTTCAAACGTTTAATTTCCGTACGAAGAAATGACCACAACTTCCATTTTAAAGAAAAATCAATTCCTGTAAATGCCTCGTCAAGCAAAATTAATTTCGGCTGATACGTCAATGCACAAGCGAAAGATAAACGTTTTTTTTCGCCCCCTGAAAGTTGGCTTGGATAACAATTTTCGCCTAATTTTTTGGTAAGCCCTAACATATCGGTCAAATACAATATGCGTTCTTTGGCTTTTTCATCTAACTGATTGCGTTCTTTTAAGGCAAATTCCAAATTTTCTTTAACCGTTAGCCACGGAAAAAGCATATCCATTGAATCTTGTCGGATATACGAAATGTCAGTTGGTTTAATATCTAATAATTCAACCGAACCACTTTTTGGTTTTATAAATGATGTGATTAATTTCAGCAAAGTTGATTTTCCCGAACCACTAACACCAAATAGCGAAACTATTTCGTTTTTTTTGATTTCAAAACTCAAATTTTGGATAACAGGCGTAGCACTATTTTTATGCTGATAGGTCAAATTTTTAATACTAATCCCCATATTTTAGTCTTGTTTGATGCAAATATCTTTTGCTTTTGGCGTTGCTTTTATCTCGCCTAAATCTTTTAATAATGCTAAATAATTATCCAAATTTTGCAAGTTAATATTATCCGATTTAGACAATGGTAAAATGTTCATATTTTGAGCAATAGACGGCTTGATTTTTGTCGCTTTTGCTAATATTTTTTTAGCCTCTATTGGATTTGCTTTTATGAAATCCAAGGCTTTGTCAATCGCTTTTAAAAACGCCTTTGCTGTGTCTTGGTTTTCGGCAAACCATTTTTGATTTACAGCACCGACACCGATAGGATTTTGCTCAAATTGCGTTCCATAAACCGACGGAAATATTTTTTTAAATTTATGTTCAACAATTCCCGTGCTTAATACTGGTTCGTAGGCAAAAAGAGCGTCAATTTCGCCCGTTAATAACGATTGAATATGTAAATTCGGCGTTAGTTGAATAAATGTTGGCGGTTTTAAATCAGGATATTTTGTTTGAAAAAGCTGTAAAAAAGACACCTTTGCAGTTGTCCCTGGAAATCCCCCAATTTTTTTACCTGACAAGTCTTTTAAATCGCTAATTTTAGAATTTTCGCTAACCACTATCGCATCAAAGCCGTTTTCAACAGAAATGGTACTCGTAGAAAAAATCTGAATTGTATTTGGAGATTTTTCTAACTGTTTTAAAACAGGAATTATCGCTAATTCAATACCAAAATTGATGTGTCCCGAAACAATTTCTTGTGCTATTAAATTGCTCGTTTTAACCACATTAGCCTTTACATTAAGGTTTTGTTCTTTGTAATATCCTTTTTCAACCGCCACAAAATGCGTCAAACTTGAAACCATATTCAAATAGCCAACTTTTACGGTTTTCATTCCGTTTGAATTGTCTTTTTTAGGCGTATTTTTACACCCAAAAAAAGCAAATAATATAACTGAAAATAGTACGATTTTTTTCATCTCTTTAATTTTGATATGCGACAAATATAGGTAAAATAGTGTTAATTTTCAGTATTTTAAAACCCGATATTATCAATTAAGCGAATTTTACCTGCATAAACCGCAATAAACCCACGATATTTTTTGCCTTTTTCTTTTTTTGTTGCCGAAATCAAAGTTTTTTCATCGGCTATGGTAAAGTATTCTAAGTCTAATAATTCGTTTTTCTTG
>PDWJ01003657.1_pt1 | contig 14452 bp, 13 predicted proteins | sample 1430881 | NCBI WGS metagenome assembly PDWJ01 (sample SAMN01162460, study PRJNA174530) | Oral metagenome, whole genome shotgun sequencing project. | biome: Marine environment; feature: Marine mammal; material: Swab sample of the gingival sulcus; isolation source: swab sample of gingival sulcus... | reverse complement strand
CTTCGAGCTCAAGGTCGGGCCCCGGGCCCACACCGCGGCGGAGGCCCTCGAGCAGATCATCGCGCGGGGCTACGCCACCCCCCACCTGGGCAAGGGGCTGCGGGTCGTGGCCATCGGGGTATCCATCGACACGCGGGAGGAAACGCGCGGGGATGTGGAGTGGACCAGCCGGGAGCTGGGGTAAATCGGCCAGATCCCCACCCCGCAATTCCCCCCGAATTTGCTACCTTTGCCCTAGGAAATCGGAGCATAGCCCACCGGCCGGGATACCCCACGAGCCGGGCCGGGCGACACACTAAACATCAATACGCACCATGGAGAACTTCCAGCTATACAACCCCGTACGCATCCTCTTCGGCCAGGGGCAGACGGCCAGCATCAACACCTACATCCCGGAGGCCGCCCGGGTGCTCATCACCTACGGCGGGGGCTCTATCAAGCGCAACGGCGTGCTGGAGCAGGTGGTCGTCGCGCTGGGGAGCCGCCACTTCGTGGAGTTCGGCGGCATAGAGGCCAACCCCCGCTACGAGACCCTCCTCAAGGCGCTGCCCATCATCGAGCAGGAGAGGATTGACTTCATCCTGGCCGTGGGCGGCGGCTCGGTCATCGACGGCACGAAGTTCATCGCCGCGGCGGCCAAGTACCCCGACGAGAACAAGTGGAACCTCATCCGCAAGGGGCGCGGCGCCTCCATCCAGGCCGCCCTCCCCTTCGGCACGGTGCTGACCATCGCGGCCACCGGCTCGGAGATGAACAACGGCGCGGTGGTCACCAAGGGCGAGACCCTCGAGAAGATGGCCTTCCGCAGCGAGTTCACCTACCCGCAGTTCTCGGTGGTCGACCCCGCCTTCACCCTCAGCCTCCCCGAGCGGCAGGTGGCCAACGGCATCGTCGACGCCTTCGTCCACGTCCTCGAGCAGTACCTCACCTACCCCGTGGGGGCGCACGTGCAGGACCGCTTCTCCGAGGGCATACTGCAGACCCTCTTCGAGCTCGGCCCGCAAATCATGCGAAACCCCCAGGACCTCGCGCTGCGCACCAACCTCTCCATGTGCGCCATGATGGCCCTCAACGGCCTCATCGCCAGCGGCGTACCCGAGGACTGGTCCACCCACATGATTGGCCACGAGCTCACCGGCTTCTTCGACCTCGACCACGCCCTCACGCTGGCCATCGTGCTGCCCCACCTGCTCCGCGACCAGCTAGACATCAAGCAGGCCAAGCTCGCCCAGATGGGCAATCGGGTCTTCGGCATCACCCTCGGCACGGAGCAGGAGCGAGCGGCCGAAACCATCGACACCATCGAGGCCTTCCTCGAGCGCATCCTCGGCAAAATCCGCCTGAGCGACCACGGCGTGAGCCTCGAGCAGGCCGCCAAGGTGTGGGAGCGCATGGAGGAGCGCGGCTGGAAGCTGGGCGAGCGCGCCACCGTGGATGCCGCCGCCGTACGCCGCATACTCGAGAAAGCCATCTAGCACGCATGCTGGAGATGCTGCAACCGGAGCGCCATGGGGAGCAGCTCATCCCCATGGCCCCGCAGGACATCCCGGCCGGCTTCCCCACCCCCCTAGACCACGGCGAGCGGCTGTCCATAGACCTCAACGCGGAGCTCATACCCCACCCCGAGAGCACCTTCTGCGGGCGCGTACGGGGCGAGTCCATGGCTGGGGAGGACATCCACGACGGCGACATCCTGGTCATAGACAAAAGCCTCGAATGGCACGATGGCAGCACCGTGGTGGCCTACATCAACGGCGAGTTCACCGTCAAGACCATCGCGCGGGTCGACGGCCACTACGCCCTCATGCCGGCCAACCCGGAGTACCGCCCCATCCCCATCGTGGAGGGCGACGAGGTGCGCATCTGGGGGGTGGTCAAATGGGTCATCCACAGGAAGTAGCCCGGGGCCCGAATGATGCATTCGTCCTTTTTTCGGAATGCTCCATTGCCAATTGGGGAAAAAGGCCTAACTTCGCGATGCTCCCCGGGAGCTAGACTGTCCTGTGGTGTAACTGGCAACACGTCTGACTCTGGATCAGAAGAGTCCAGGTTCGAGCCCTGGCAGGACAACAGGGGCGAGAGTTCTTCGGAAATGCTGCGGATATGGCGTAATTGGTAGCCGCGCTAGACTTAGGATCTAGTGACGAAAGTCGTGAGGGTTCGAGTCCCCCTATCCGCACCCCGAGGCCCCGATGGAGCACGGCGCTCCGTCGGGGCTTTTCGCATGCTCAGAAATTGGGTTGGCTGGCACGGGCATGCCCCATCACCCGCAGCGGGATACGTCCGTGGGCTAGCAGCCCCGCTCCCAGCACGCCTCCCGTAGGAAGGGGTACTTCTCCCGCACCTGCTGCAGGCGCGAGTACGAGAGGTCGGCCAGAACCACCCCCTCCTGCTCGGGCGGCAGCTCGGCGAGGGTCTTCCCTGAGGGGGCGACTATCTTCGAGCTGCCCCGGTACAATATCCCCTGCGCATCCGTCCCCACACGGTTGCATCCCCCCAGGTAGCACTGGTTCTCTATCGCCCTCGCGTCCAGGAGGGTGCGCCAGTTCGGGTCGCGGCTCGCGGGCCAGGATGCCGCGTACAGCAGGAGGTCGTAGCCGTCGTGGTTGCGCGCCGCCTCCGGGAAGCGGACATCGTAGCACACCTGCGGGCATATCCTCCACCCCCGGAATGTCACCCGCTTACGCTCCGACCCGGCGGTAAAACGCTCGTCCTCACCGGCCAGCGAGAAGAGGTGTAGCTTATCGTACCACTCCACTTCACCGTCGGGGAAAGCGAAGTAGAAGCGGTTGTAGAGCTTCCCGCCATCCTCCGTGGCCAGCGTGCCACAGACCAGGGCCCCGTGCAACGCGGCCCGCCGACGCATCCACTCCACGCTGAGCCCCATGTGCGGCTCGGATCGTAGCTCCCCGTCGGTGATGAAGCCATGGTTGAACGTCTCCGGTAGCACAATCAGGCCCACCCGCTCGGGCAAACCGTCCATCATGCGCCCGAAGCCCTCAAGATTTTCCTCACGGGCCAGATGCTGCAAGTCCTTCTGCAGCAGGGCAAGGGTTAACGTTTCCTCGGTCATCGTTCTGCTATATTTTCCACTCCGGCCCGCTCCTCCTGCAGGTGCGCCCTGAGGGTGGTTTGCGTCGCGCTGTCCACCACGACCCGCACGTAGTCGCCGGGTCGGGCCTGCCCCCTGGGGAAAACCACCATCCTGTTCTGGGACGTACGCCCGCAGAATTCCTCGGCATTCCGCTTGGAGGGGCCCTCCACCAGCACGCTGAACTCCCGGCCCACGTCTCGCTGATTGGTGGCGAGGGAGGCCTCGTTCTGCCGGGCGATAATCTCCTGCAGCCGGGCATTCTTCAGGGGCTCCGGCACATCGTCGGGGAGGTGCTTGGCGGCGTAGGTCCCGGGCCGCTCGGAGTACATGAACATGAACGCCCCGTCGAACACCACCTCCTCCATCAGGCTGAGGGTCGCCCGGTGGTCGGCGTCGGTCTCGCCGCAGAAGCCAGCGATGATATCTGTCGTGATGGCGCAGCCCGGCAGCATCCGGCGGATGCTCTCCACCTTCTCCAGGTACAGCTCGCGGGTGTAGGTGCGGCGCATGCGCTTGAGCACGGCGTTCGACCCCGACTGGAAGGGCAGGTGGATGTGTCGGCAGATGTTCTCGTGGCGGGCCATCGTTTGTAGCACCTCCTCGGTGATGTCCTTGGGGTGCGAGGTGGCGAAGCGCACCCGCATGCCCGGCACGGCCGTGGCGACCTCCCCGAGCAGGCGGGCGAAGGGCCACGGCTCGCTGCCCGGGGGGCGATGCAGGTAGCTGTCCACATTCTGCCCCAGCAGGGTGACCTCACGGTAGCCCGCCCGGCTGAGCTGCCGCACCTCGCGGATGATGGACTCCGGCCCGCGGCTGCGCTCACGCCCCCGGGTGTAGGGGACGACGCAGTAGGTGCACATGTTATCGCAGCCGCGCATGATGGAGGTGAAGGCCGAGATGCCGTTCCCGTCGAAGCGCAGGGGCTCGATGTCGCTGTAGGTCTCCGTGCGGGAGAGCTGGGTGTTGATGGCGCGGCCCGACCGCCGGGCGAGCTCCACCAGCTCGGGCAGCTCGCGGTAGGCATCGGGGCCCACGACGATGTCCACCCCCACGGCCGGGTCGAGCAGCTCCTCCTTCAGGCGCTCGGCCATGCAGCCGATGAGGGCGATGAGCAAGCCCGGCTTCGTCTTCGCCCTGAGGGCGCGGAAGTAGCCTATCCGCCCCAGGATGCGCACCTCGGCATTCTCCCGGATGGCGCAGGTGTTGATCACCACCAGGTCGGCGGCCTCCGCCTCCGGGGTCAGGTTGCAACCCCGCGACACGAGCACCGAGGCGACCACCTCGCTGTCGTTGACGTTCATCTGGCAACCGTAGGTCTCTATGTATACGTTCAGCTTCTCCATGCAGGACGAGGGTCAGGAAGGCGCAGGCTAGGCTGCGACAGGGTCATGGTAATCAGTGGCATAGGTGGGGAAATCCGGGGAGGCGGAGGCAGACCGTGATGAACCGTTGCTTGCCACGCTAGTCGCCACGGACCACGCCGCTGTAGTCCACACGCCACCGCTTACGCCGGGCCAGCTCGAGGGTCATGCGCAGGGAGTGGGTCATGCTCTCGGAGGGTATTGCATCCAGGTAGATGACCCCCTGTCGGCCCACGGGCGCGATGTGTAGGCCCCGCAGGAGGGTCTCTATGGCCAGGGGGGAGAGGTTGTTGCCGAAGCAGGCCAGCTGGTAGACCTTCCAGTTGGTGCGGAGCTCGAGGGTGGCCAGCTGGTTGTTCTGGCAGTAGAGGGTCTGCAGCGCGGCGCTCCGTGAGAGGTCGATATTCTTCAGGACGTTCTCGCTGCAGTCCAGGTAGCGGAGGCTGTCGCTGCTCGACACCTTGAGCTCCGAGATGTTGTTGCTGTGGCAATCCAGGTAGCGGAGGGCCCGGCAGGCACTAAGGTCCAGGGTGCTGAGGCGGTTGCTGGCGCACTCAAGCTCCTCCAGCTCCGGGTTGCCGCTGAGGTCGAGCGCCGCCAGCTGGCACCCCTCCACGTTGAGCTCCTCGAGGGAGGGGCACTTGCTCACCTCGAGCGCGCGGATGGCCTTCGGCGCGGAGCTGCAGTCCAGGCCCGCCACCCGGCCGTATATTCGGACGATACCCCCCTTGGGCTGCGGCTTCACCTCCACGTCCGAGTAGCTATCCCAGATGAGCCGCTCCTCCGGGGTACCATGCCCATAGTCGAGGCGGACGACCGTGCTGTCCTCACGGGCGCGTAGGCGGATGGACAAGGGCGTATCGGGGGCGAAGGAGATGCTGATGAGGGGTGTGGGCTCCGCCCCCTTGGTCTCCCCGGGAAGGGCAAGGAGCGGGGCGAGTAGGAGCAGGAGGGAGAATAGGCGACGCGCGCGCTGGATGTGGCCCGAAAAAATACGTATCATAGCTGGCATGTTATGGCTGGCTAGTTATGAACGTTGCGGACGACCTAGTTATTTCCTTTCGCCTTCGGTTTCTCGGGTAGCCCCCAGCCGTACCACTTACCCTGCGCCTCATTCTTTTCGCGGTAGAGTATCTCACCCTGGGTGCTGGCCGGGGCGTGGGGCAGGAACTGGCCATCGCGGTAGACGGCCAGGACCCGCTCGTCCGGGCAGTTCGTGCAGAGCATACGGGCGAGCTGCTCCTCGGGGATGGAGGTGGCCGACTCCGGCATCTGGATTTTCGGGGGAACCACGGGGAGGGCCAGCTCCCGGAGCCGCCTGCAGTTCGTGAAGGCGGTGAGCCCCCACCGCTTGAGGCTGGGGAGGGCCAGCTGCTCGAGGCTCGTGCAGTCCAGGAAGGCCCAGTTGCCGATGCTCTCGGCCACGGGGAGGACGAGCTGCCTGAGGGCGCTACAGCCCTGAAAGGCCCCGACGATGATGAGGCGCGCCAGGGGGAGGGAGAGCACCTTCAGGCTCGTGCAGTTCTGGAAGGCCCAGAGCCCTATCAGCTCCACGGAGGTGAGCTTGGCCACCTCCAGCTGGGCGCAGCCAGCGAAGACCCCCTCCTCCAGCTCGTCGACCAGCTGGTAGTCCACCGTGTTGAGCGAGCGAGCGTTCTGGAAGGCGTACTCCCCGAGATGCTCCACGCGCGGGTACTCGGCCAGCCGCAGGGCAGTGCAATCCTTGAAGGTCTTCTCGCCGATGGTGACGACCTTCGCGGCGCGGAGCACGGCGAGCTGCTCGCAACCCTCGAAGGCGGCATCGCCTATGCTCTCGAGGTCCGGGAACTGGGCCAGCCGCAACGACTTGGAATGGTTGAACGCGAGCTGGCCTATGGCCTTGACCCCGTGGACCAGCAGGACCTCCAGCGCATCGCCGAAGAAGGTGCTGGCGGTGTCTATCCCGTCGGTCTTGTAGCCCCACTTGACGCGCTGGGCGTAGGCATCGAGGCCCGGGATGTCGGAAACCTCCCGGGTGGTCTCCCTAATCTCGAAGTGCTTCAGCCCCACGAGCCGCCCACGCTGCTCCCGTAGCCAGCTCCAGTCCTTCACCTTGAACTCCCCGCCGACGACCGTCAGGCGTTCCACCCTGGGCAGGGGCGCCTTCTCCATGGCCTTCTCGAGGGAGCGGGCCTCCAGCGCCACGGGGTCCTTCTGGCCGCTGAGGGTGTACTGCAGGCTGAGGCCCGCCAGCGCGAGGGGGCTCCCCGCGAGCTGCAGAACGAGTAGAAGGCTTGTGTACTTGGCTAGTGTTCGCATATCCATATCGCTATTTGGGCTAGGCCCCCGCGGCGTAGCGGCACAAAGGTAGCGATTTTGCGCGAGCCGCGCTAGTCTATCCGCTCGGCTATTCCGTAGCGGTTGCGATGCGGGGCGGCCCGGGCTATCAGCTCGCCGATGAAGCCGGTCAGGAAGAACATCACGCCGATGACCACCAGGAGCAGGGCGATGAAGAAGAGGGGCTGGTCCGTGACGTTGCGGTACACCAGGTGCTTCGCGATGGCCCGCACCTTCTCCACGATGAGCCAGACGATGATGCCCCCGCCGATCAGGAAGGTGAAGATGCCCAGGAAGCCGAAGAAGTGCATGGGCTTCTTCCCGAAGCGGGAGACGAAGGAGAGCGTGATCAGGTCCAGGAAGCCGTTGACGAAGCGGTTCCACCCGAACTTGGTCGACCCGTACTTGCGCGCCCGGTGCTGAACCACCTTCTCGCCGATGCGGCGGAAGCCCGCATTGCTGGCCAGGGCCGGGATGTAGCGGTGCATGTCGCCGTAGAGCTCAATGGCCTTGACCACCTCGTGGCGGTAGGCCTTGATGCCGCAGTTGAAGTCGTGGAGCTTGATGCCGGTGACGGTGCGGGCCGTGAAGTTGAAGAGCTTGCTGGGGATGTTCTTGGCGAGCTTGGGGTCGTGGCGCACCTTCTTCCAGCCGCTCACCAGGTCGTAGCCCTCCTGGAGCACCATGCGGTACATCTCCGGCAGCTCGTCGGGCGAGTCCTGCAGGTCGGCATCCATGGTGCAGACCACCCTCCCCCGGGCCGCCATGAAGCCCACCTGCAGGGCGGCCGCCTTGCCGTAGTTCCGCTGGAAGCGTATGGCCCGCACCTGCGTGTGCTCGGGCGACATGGCGGCGATGACCCGCCAGGAGTCGTCCGTGCTGCCGTCGTCGATGTAGATGACCTCGGCGCGCCAGCCCTCCCGGGCCACCACCCGGTCTATCCACTCCATGAGCTCGGGGAGCGACTCCGCCTCGTTGAGCTGCGGAATGACGATGCTGATATCCTTCTGGTACTGCATAGAAGTCGGGCTGGAGGGGGGCTACTCGCTCGGCTTGGAGCCACGGAGCTGGTAGTTACGCTTGCCCCAGAGGGCGGATATGAGGGTGGCGAAGAGGCCGTTGACCATCACGCCGATGAAGCCCGCCAGGGAGAGGAAGGCCGGGGAGATCATCGAGACGATCATGCTGTAGGTCCGCTCGGCCTCCTCCTCGGCCATGCCACGCACCTGCTCCTGGGCAACATCCTTGAGGGCGGTGTGCACCTCGTGGAAGTACTGGGGACGCACCTGCGTAATCATGAGGTAGTAGACCGACGCGTAGACCAGGGCCGCCACCAGGCACACCATGATGCCGATGGCGAAGGAGCGCCCATAGGTGAGCCACTCGCCCCGGCACTCCACCTGGTAGGCCACCATCGCCCTGTAGCCCATGAAGAAGAGCGAGAGCCACTCCACCACGGAGACCCAGACCGAGCCGGTGGAGTCCAGAAAGGTCACCTGGACTATCGCCAACCCGGCCAGTATGGCCCCCAGATACAGCCCCCATACCCTGACGGCCAGCCAGTAGGCCCGGGAGCGAGCCGCCGCTTCTTCGCGCCTTTCCTCCATATTCGCCACCTTATTGAATGCTACGCCCCCACAACCGCTGCGGAGCGACGCGAAGGTAGTAAAATAGTAGTAAGATATATGGGTACGCCCCCACCGCAACGATGCCCGCCCAGCCCGCGGGACGGGGGAGGCTAGCCATCCTCCTGCCGCATCTGCGCCTGTATGCGGAGCGCCTCGGCGTGCACCAGGCGGTAGAGCTCCTCCACGAAGGACTCCGAGAGGCCGTGCCGCGCGCCCAGGCTCCGGTTCTGGGCCAGGAGCTCGCACCAGCGGTCGCGGCGGTAGGGCACGATGTTGCGCTCGCACTTCCACCGGCCTATGGCCTCCACAACGCGCATGCGCCGGGCGATGAGTGCGAGGATTTGCTCGTCGAGCGTATCGATCTCCGCGCGGAGATGGCGCAGCCCCTCCTCCACCCCGCTGGGGGGCCTCACGGGGCAGCGAAGGGTCTGCATCATGCGGGTGAACTCGCTGAAGCTGAGCTGCTGGCCCGCATCGCTGAGGGCCTGCTCGGGCATCTGGTGCACCTCCACCATGAGGCCGTCGAGGGAGAGGTCCAGGGCCCGGCGGGCGACCTCCGGCACGAGGCTCCTCCGCCCGGCGATGTGGCTCGGGTCGCAGAGGATGGGGATGCCGGACAGGCGCGAGCGGAGGTCGAGGACGATGTCCCACCGGGGGCTATTGCGGTAGCGCTCGGGGGTGAGGGGGTAGAAGCCCCTGTGCACCGCGATGACGGGGGCGAGCTGGCGCTGGCGTAGCCGCTCGATGGCGCCCACCCACAGGTCCGTGTCCGGCGAGATGGGGTTCTTCACCAGGAAGGGGCCGTCGCCCGCCACGAGCGCATCGGCTATCTCCTGCACGGCGAAGGGGTCGCCAGCGGTCCGCGCCCCTATCCAGAAGGTGCGGATGCCGTGCGCCCGGGCGAGGCGCACATGCTCGGGGCGGGCGACCTCCACGCACACAGGTATCCCGTAGCGCTCCTGCACCTGCGCGAGCCAGGGGAGGGCCTGCTCGCCGTGCCCCTCGAAGCGACCAGGGCGCGTACGGGGCTTCCACACGCCGGCGCGCAGATAGCTAATGCCCCCATGCTCAGCGAGGAAGCGCCCCACGTCCAGGAGCTGCTCGGGGGTTTCGGCCGCGCAGGGGCCCACCACTAGGAGGGGCTCGGGGGCTCGGTAATCCATCGGATATTCAGTACCTTGATTTGTCGGGTGCCGCTCGGGGTCTCCAGCTCGAGGACCTGGCCGGGCACGCTGCCAATGAGGATACGGGCGATGGGCGAGAAGAAGGATATACGCCCCTGCCGCGGATTGGCCTCATCGGCCCCCACTACGGCGTAGCGGCTGAGCTCGGCCCCGTTCACCTGCACCTCCACCTCGGTGGCGAAGGCCACCTCCCGGGGGGGGGCCTGACCCGGCTCCACCGGGCGCGCCGTGGAGATACGCTCCTGCAGCTGCTGCAACCTCGCCCTGAGATGGTTCACCTGCACCCGGTGGGGCTCCTGACCCTGAGCGAGCAAGCCACGTATCTCATCCTGAAGCGCGCCCTCCTCCTCCCGGAGCAGACGCATACCCCGCAGGGTGACGTAGTTGGCCAAGCCCGGAGGCAGGTACGCCCTCGGGGTGAGTAGCGGGGTGTCCTCCTGGTCGCCGTCCTTGGTAAAACCTCTGCTCATCGCGCTGGAATTGTCCGGGCAAAGGTAGTAAAATCGGGAGGAAAAGGGCTATTAAGGGCCCCCCACACACCTAGCGCAGCCGCGACGAATCGAACTTCACCAGGACGAATAGCAGCGTCGTGAAGGCCCAGAGCGACGAGCCGCCGTAGGAGAAGAAGGGGAGCGGGATGCCGATGACGGGGAAGAGGCCGATGGTCATGGAGATGTTGATGGCGAAGTGGAAGAAGAGGATGGCCGCCACGGCGTAGCCGTATATGCGGTGGAAGGGCTCCTTCTGGCGCTCCGCGACTTGGAGAATCTTCAGCAGCAGGAGGATGAAGAGAAGAATTACCCCGAGCGAGCCGAGGAAGCCCCACTCCTCCCCCACGGTGCAGAAGATGAAGTCGGTGGACTGCTCCGGCACGAAGTTGAACTTCGTCTGCGTGCCCTGCAGATAGCCCTTGCCGCTGAGGCCGCCAGCCCCAATGGCAATCATGGACTGGTGCACATTGTAGCCCCAGCCGAGGGGGTCATCCTCCAGGCCCAGCAGGTCGTTAATCCGCCGCTGGTGGTGATTGTCAAGAACGTTGTTGAAAATGTAGTCCTCGCCGAAGGAGGCCACCGCGCTGAAGGCCAGCAGCAGGGCCAGGACCAGGGCCAGGCGATTACGATAACGTATGGCCAAGGGGATGACCAGCATCAGCATCAGAAGCAGGGCCGCAAGGGAAAGGAGATACAACGGATACGCCCTCCCCACGAGATGGAGCCCCAGGCTGGCGAAGGCCACGAGCAGAATGTAGGCCACGGTCATTCGCACGGAGACCAGCGCGTTGCGCGTGCGTAGGCTATAGAAGGCGAGGGTGAGGAGGATAAGGCCGTAGAGAACGTAGAGCTGGTCGACAAGCAGACCAAGGACCATGACCAGAACCAGAAGGCCGAGGTACCAGAGTATCCAGCCGGGCATCCCCTCGCGGTAGAGCACGAGCAGCAGGGTGGAGTAGACGATGGCCGACCCGAAGTCGTTCTGCGCCAGGATGAGCAAAACGGGCAGCCCCAGTATGAGCGCAATCCCCAGCTTGCTGAGCGGGTCGTTGAAGCGGAAATCCCGGCGACCCATGAATTTGGCCAGGGCCAGGGCTGTGGCGAACTTGGCGAACTCGGCCGGCTGCACCCTGAATGCCCCGATGGCGAGCCACGACTTGGAACCGTGGACCACCGTTCCGAAGAGCAGGACGGCGATGAGCACGACGATAATCGCCCCGTAGATATGGTAAGAGAAAACGTAGTAGAAGCGGGTGTCTATCAGGAGGATGAAGAGCACCAGCGGGATGCACGCCAGTATCCAGATGAGCTGCTGGCCGTAGCGCTGCGAGATGTCGAAGATGGAGCTGTGGTCCGGGCTAAAAACGGCCGCATAGATGTTGAGCCAGCCCAGCAGGACCAGGAGTAGGTAGAGGGCAATCAGCTGGAAATCAATGGCTCGGAGTATTCTCGAGGGCATGGGCTATCTAAAAAGATGTAGTGGCCCTTTGTACTCCCCGCCCCGGAAAGTGTTGCCATCGTAGCCGGTGGCCTGTATGATGTAGAAGTAAACACCGGGATTGAGGGGCTTGCCCTTCCCCTCCTTCTTGCCATTCCATCCCTCCCATTCCCGAGGGTCGCCCGAGTATTCGTAGACCTGACGACCGAGATGGTTGAGTATATGTATCTGAAAGTGCTTGATAGACCGGCAGTTACGTGATGGGTCAATCAGGCCGAAGACATCATTCACCCCATCCCCGTTGGGAGAAAACACGTTGGGTATGGCCTCCTTCTTCAGCAGGGACGAGTCCACCCTCAGCTTCAGCTCCTCGGTACGAACGCAACCAGTCTCGGTATTCCGGGCGGTGAGCCGCACCAGGTACTCCCCGGCGCTAAAGAGCTCATGGCCAGGGTGTAGCAAACGGTCCAGATTGCCAGTCACGGTCTCGGCAAAGAGCGTATCGGGCTCCCCCCTGCGCACGGCGCGCTTATCGTTGCGTATGAGCCAATCCAGCTGATTTGCATTCTTCACCTTCTCGGCCGAGAGCTGGGCGTAAAACGGGGCCTCACCCACGGGCCTATCGGCGAGCATCCTGTACACGAGGGGCTCCTGGTAGGGGTACTCCGCACGGGCAATGCGAGGCGTGGCCGCCGTGGCCACCGGGAGCACCTCCCCGGGGGTAGCCGCACGAAGGGTACGGCCGAAAATATTCTCCACCGTCAGGCTATAGCTCGCCGCCTTGTAGGGGGGCGGATCGCTCACTACCAGATGCTCCGCATCATCCACGGGCAGCTCCACCCCGCCAGTCGCAACCCACTTATAGCTCTTGAAGTAGTCCTTGGAAAGCGGCTGCGAAATCTCCAGCCACGCATCCTGATAGGGCGAGGGGGCCTCGTAGTAATGGTAGGCTGCGAAGAGGCGGCTACGTATATCAGTAGGGAGTGGGTACGGGCTGATTTTCAGGCCATCGCAGGAATTGAGCACAGAGAGCGACTCGAATTCCACATCATCCACGTAGAACCACGCCGTGGTCGAGGCCACGCGCTTTCCCCCAGCATCCAGCGCGACGATACGGTACCCCCCCAGCGTTTCGTCCGACGGGTTCGCCACGAGGTGTTTCACATCGCTGGTATTCTGCTGCAACACCTTGGTCTCCTCGATTACGGGAGGGAGGATGGCCCCGTTGGGCGCTATGGGGGTCTTCAGGCGGAGGTGGTAGAGAACCAAATCATGGGTGGATTTGTCGTCGGTCCAGGCATGAATGGTAAAGCTGTAGTCCCCCGGATTGGCCGCATCCTGCTTGAGAATGAATATGGTATCCTGAGTCGGCACGGGGTAGGGCTTAGGAGCCGCCGTCACATCGCCCCTGAAGCTCGTTGGATACTCGACCACACGAGGCGAGAGCTTCTTATTGTTCATGCGTAGGCGTAGCACCGGAGCTGCAAGAGCCCCGACGGATACGAAAAGGCTGATAGCCAAGAGCATAAACCTCATGGCATGGCCAGACCAAAGCATCCTGCAAATCTTTCCACTCTGCATATCACCGCGAAGGTAGGAAAAAATAGGGGAACATATAGCCTAAGGACAGAGTAAGAAGGCGGCAAAAGCTAGCAACTTGTTTCCTCGCGCATTTATCGCTACTTTTACGCTTCGGAATCATTGAACTTCAAGGGATAAATCATGGGCAAAATACAATTCGCCAGCCTGGAATGGGGTGGCAAGGGCGGGCAAACGGTCGTACTTCTCCACGGACTATTCGGACGCAAAGAGGAATGGAAACGCATCGGCGAAGCGCTAGCAGACGAATACCACCTTCTCGCCCTCGATATGCCGAACCACGGGGGCACATCCGCCATGGCCGAGATGAACTATGGCAACATGGCGAATTCCGTAGCTGAAGAGCTCAAAATCAGGGGATTATCGAATGTAATCATACTCGCACACTCCATGAGCGGGAGGGTATCTGCAGCCATGGCGCAACGATACCCCGAGCTCGTGAAAAAACTCATGATACTCGACTCACCGCCCATCGGCCCCTTCGTGCCGCAAAACGTGAAAAAGGACATGCTCGACAGCGTGGCCGCCATCCGCGAGAGCAAGGAGCACCGCTTCGATAGCCCCGAGGCATTGCGGAGCTTCATGCTCGAAAGGGTCCAAGAGCCAATGGTGGTGGACTATATCTCCACCCACTACAGCTTCGACGCTAAGAACCCGGGATGGCAGGTAGGCGTAGAGGGGATAGAGAACTTTATGAATAACTGGATACAGGAGGAGATACCCGGCGGCGTGCCTTGCCCCTACCTCATGCTGAAGGGAGGCGCATCGCCCTACTCTGCCCCTTTCACCCACGAGATGCTAAAGAGCTGGAAATCAGACGGACAGATGGTCGTAATCGAAGGGGTAGGCCATTTTGTCCACTTCCAAGCACGAAAGGAGGTACTTGAGCATTTCAGGACCTTCGCAAAGCAGGTGTAATACTCATCGCAGAACAAGCCACCCGGTAAAAGGCCCCTGCCAAAAGCGCAGATTTTCACACTGCCACGCTACTAGATAACACATAGCGGACTATGCCCTACGATGGCATGGCACCACGGGTTATGTAAGAAGCGGAGCTATACTTATGCCATGCCACGAGGCATGTGTAGCATGTGCTCATACGCTTAGTCCTCTGGCTATTCCCTACTAAGCCAGACATTTACCCATTTCCCCCCAGCGCGCACAAGCCCAAACCCGCCCTCCCGGGGAGCGCCCAGCGTAGGGGCAAAAGCCCGGCTCCACCGTGCTTCTGAGCCCCCCCCCACGCAAAAAGCCCCGGCTCCCACAGGGGGAGCCGGGGCGATGGGGGGGGCGGCGACCTACTCTCCCACGGGCCAGGCCGTAGTACCATCGGCGCGGGCG
>PDWJ01003656.1_pt1 | contig 14452 bp, 13 predicted proteins | sample 1430881 | NCBI WGS metagenome assembly PDWJ01 (sample SAMN01162460, study PRJNA174530) | Oral metagenome, whole genome shotgun sequencing project. | biome: Marine environment; feature: Marine mammal; material: Swab sample of the gingival sulcus; isolation source: swab sample of gingival sulcus... | reverse complement strand
GGGTCGCCGACTATTACCTAGTCGCGCAAGCGCAAGCCGGCGAGCACACCGTCGTGACCTTCGAACAGCCGAGCCCTAAGGCTAAGAAACGAATACTGATACCTGATGCCTGCAACGCGCTGGGAGTTCCCTACGCAGAGCCGTTCAGGGTCTATCGGAAGCTCGGACTCCGATTTAAGTAGCATCTGAGCAGTCACAGGCACACGGGTCGTCCCACCAGTTCTTCCATCAACCACAAGGTGGCCTGGTCTGATTCTTCGGTCCGTTGGGATAAGCAGCCTTCCGGTGACACTCTCCAAGTCCTATATGTGGTCGCTAAGCCGAATCTGCCAAGAAGGCCGCAGCGGATACTTCTTGAAAAACTGTAGAGTGGAGAGCATGAAGTTCGGAATGAGGAAGCCTTCGGTCAAGCGGTCTCTTAAGGCCCGCACAACGGGACGCGCGAAGCGCACCATCAAAAGGGCCGTGATCCCCGGCTATGGGAAGAAGGGCGCGGGTTTGGTCAAGAACCCGAGTCGCTCAGTAAAGAACGCTATCTACAAACGCACAACGTTCAGCGTTTGGGACCTCTTCAAATAGACCAGTTCGGCCTACACAACCACTGGCCCAGGAACGTCAGACAGTCACCCAGGGTGTGGCCTGGTCTGATTCTTCGGTCTTCTTGTCAACGGTAGCCCACCCGATCGTAATACGAGCCCGCGCATGCATTCTTAAGAAAGAGAATCCCTCACGCCTGCGAGTCGCCCTTCGATACGAGCCCATGGAACCGCTCGAAGAACACCTGGAACTTCTGGATGACGCGCTGCTTCCTCTCCCCCAGCCCGTCACGCTTAGCAAACCTTGAGACCCGAGGGAGCACGTCATTGATGGCTGTGCCTATAGTACGGATCCCTCCGTCCCGGAACGAATTCTCGATAAACTTTCGGGCCTCTTCGGGGAATAGGTTCTCTTCTTTGATGATCTCATCAAGCTCGGCCTTCAGCTTGGCGGCGATGTAGGCTTCCCACTCTTCGTCGATCTCGCCATGCACCGATATTGAATCGACGAATTCCTCAATGAGGTCTTTCTTGCTGCGAAGCGTCGGGCTCGCATCGACGGCATGGGAGATCTCAGCACGGATCTCTTTGTCTTCACCGCCGCCGCGCTTCTCGCGGTACTTCTGGACGAGCATGAGGATGTAGTCAACGTTGATCTCGACCTGTTTAATCAGCTCGATCTCGAACACAACATCGTCCTTGATGCTCTCTTTGTCGGCATCTGCTTCCTTCCGGAACTCCGCGTGCAAATCGAGGTAGACGCTGCGGTAGTCCTGTCCCTGCCGGTCGGTGAGCAGCTCGTCGCCCTCGAACTCGTCGAACGAGGTCAGGATGTTTTGCAGCCGCAGCAGAGCACCAAATAGAGCGATGAACCTCTTTTGTGCTTCCTCCCCCACGATCGGTGTTCCGAGCGGGAAGTCTGTCAGCAGCTCGTCGATCTTCTTGGAGTATTCGTCGTAGTACTCCCGATACGGCTTGAGCAGCACGATGCCGCTAGCCTCTTTATTGCCGAACAGAGCAATGGCGTCGTTGGTGCGTTGTTCGAGGTTTCGGAAGCTGACTATGTTGCCGTAGGTCTTGACGGAGTTCAGAATGCGGTTGGTACGCGAGAATGCCTGGATCAGCCCGTGCATTCTTAGGCTCTTGTCGACGAACAGCGTGTTTAGCGTGGTCGCGTCAAACCCAGTAAGGAACATATTCACGACGATTACTAGGTCGATCTCGCGAGTCTTGAGCCTTTTCGAGAGGTCTTTATAGTAGTTCTGAAACCGGTCGGACGAGGTGTCGAAGGACGTGCCGAACATATCGTTGTAGTCGGCAATCGCGTCTTCCAGAAAGTTCCGCGCGTCGACATTCAGGCGTTCAGTCTCGAATCCTTCTTCGTCCAGTGCCCCGTCCCCGACTGGTTCGTTGGCGGCGTAGGAGTAGATCAGGCCGATCTTGAGTCTCTGATCGGGCGGGAGATCTTGTTGTTGTAGCTTGAAGTGGTTGTAGTATCTGCGCGCTGCCTCAATGGATGCGGTAGCGAACAGGGCATTGAATCCTTGGACGCGTTGCTCCCCAAGCTTGTAGTGCTCGCTACGTTTCGTCTTTTGGCCAAAGTGCTCTAACACGTAGTCAACGACTAGCGTGATGCGCTCGGGGCTCATCAAGGATTCCTCGGCCTCAATCCCGTACACCTGCTTGTCGTCGATGTCACCGACGTCGATGGTGTTGACGTAGTCGATTCGGAACGGCAACACATTCCTGTCGGTGATCGCATCGACGATGGTGTACGTGTGTAGCTTCTCGCCGAAGGCCTGCTCTGTGGTCTTGAGGTTGGGATTACCACCGCTCATTGCGTTGACCGAGAAGATCGGAGTTCCGGTGAATCCGAACAGGTTATACCGCTTGAACCACTTAGTGATGTCTGTGTGCATGTCGCCGAACTGGGATCGGTGGCATTCGTCGAAGATCAGCACCACATGGCCTGAGTAAACCTTATGCCCCTTGTTGGCTTTGATGAATCTCGCCAGCTTCTGAATCGTCGTGACGATGATTCGCGCATCCGGATTCTCTAGCTGCCCCTTCAGCACTGCAGTGGAGGTGCTTGAGTTTGCCGCGCCCTTTTCGAAGCGGTCGTATTCCCGCATGGTCTGGTAGTCGAGGTCTTTGCGGTCGACGACGAAAAGTACCTTGTCAACGCCTTCTAGCCTGGACGCGAGCTGTGCTGTTTTGAAAGAGGTCAGCGTCTTGCCAGAACCGGTGGTGTGCCAGACGTATCCGCCGGCCTCGACAGTGCCGAGCTTGGAGTAGTTGGCAGATATGACGATCTTCTGCAGGATTCGCTCAGTAGCCACTATCTGGTAGGGGCGCATCACCAGCAGCATCTCATCTTGAGTGAACACGCAGTACTTGGTCAGGATGTTCAGCAGCGTGTGCTTTGCAAAGAAGGTCTTAACAAACGACGTGAGGTCTTGAATCGGCTTGTTCTGCGCATCAGCCCACCACGAGGTGAACTCGAACGAGTTCGAGGTTTTCCGCACACGCCTAGACCCGCTTGCTTCAGACACATGTTGCTGACGCGTCGTATTCGAGTAGTACTTCGTAAGCGTGCCGTTGGAGATCACAAACAGCTGCACATAGTCGAACAACCCTGAGCCCGCCCAAAAGCTATCGCGCTGATATCGGTCGATCTGGTTAAACGCCTGGCGGATGTCGACACCTCTGCGTTTCAGTTCGATGTGCACCATGGGCAGGCCGTTAACCAAAACCGTGACGTCATACCGGTTCGAGCGAGAGGCTCCGCCTTCGCCTAGGCCAACCTCATACTGGTTGATTACCTGCAGTCGGTTGTTATGCACGTTCCGCTTATCGATGAGTCGAACGTTCTTCGTTGACCCATCGTCGCGCTTCAAGAGTTGCACGTAGTCTTCTTGAATTCGGATGGTCTTCTCGCGGATGCCATCGTTTGTTCCCGCGATGCACTGAGAGAAGAACTGTTTCCATTCACGATCCGAGAACTCCATCGAGTTCAGAGTTTCAAGCTGGGTGCGAAGATTCGCCTTCAACTGGTTTTCGGAGGTGATCTGCACGTACTCGTAGGCCTGAGACCGCAGCAGCCGGATCAGCTCTCGTTCAAGTTCAGCCTCCGACTGATATGCGCCCTCGGCTATCGCATCAGACGTGTACTCAGCTACAACCGTGCTCTCATCCGAGACTACGATCGGATCATACTCGCGTGCAGTGGCCTCGCTCATGCTGGCGCCTCTTTGAAGGTCAGAAGCTTGTCCCGGTAGTACTCGTATTGCTTCCGGCGGGCTGCGAGTTCTGCGGGGAGGCCGACGGTGAGATCATTTACAAGGGAATCGAACTTGTCTAAAACGCGCACAATACGACGCTGCTCTTCAATTGGAGGGAGTGGGAAACGAAGATGCAAGACCTGAGCCTTGCTCAAGTGGGTTTGATCGACGCCGTTATCGTACCTCAGAAGCCCCGGATTTCTATCTAGGTAGTAGTACAAAAACCTAGGGTCGACCCGGCTCGAGTCTTTTACCCGAAGCCTTGCCACACGCTGGTTGATAGCGTATCCGTTGTCGCGATCGACGAAGAACGTCCTAGCGAGAGCACGACCGTTAGGTAGATCACTGAGGACGAGTGCAGTATCTCCCTTCATTGCAGGTGTCCTAACGTCTTCCGGCCGAAGGAATCGATTTGCCTCACCATTTCTTGAAATAAACCGTGCCGTGACCATGGGAATGTCACCATTGGAATCCACCAAACGCTCATGTGCTCTACCATTTACGTAGTCCGCTACATCGCTAAGCAGCGAGTGCTCGACGCCTGAGGAGAACGAAAGCAGACCATGCCTGTAGAACTCATATTGACGTCGCCGGGCTTCCAGCTCTGCTTCCAGCTCTGCTTCCAGCTGAGTGAACTGATCCAGTATTCTCACGATTTCCTGCTGTATTTCCAGAGGCGGGACAGGAATCCTCAAAGAATCCGTATCACCCACACTGAGCTGGGGTAATTTAACAGAAGTCGCCTTCGCAAGTCTCTGCAGTCTGGGGACCTGCGTGAGTAGGTAGAAGTAGACAAACCTCTGGTCCACCCCGGGCGAATCAATCGAATATGACCATAACTCAGATTTATGCGTGAAAGGCTTGTCATAGTAAGAGAATCCAATATGCCCCCGGGATCTGACAATGATACTGGGAACACGAATTACATGTCTCTCGGGCACCTCCTCCTCGCGCACGTCGGCCACCGTTTTCCCACCAGCAAATACTCTGATTGGCCCTGGGGAAGTAGCTAAGTGTTTCATTCTTGCGGCTGTAATAGCTATCCCTTTGTTCCGGCGCCCAAGCCCCCCTAGCGATCGATATAGGATTCCTCGAGGGCACAGTTCGGCGACCATCTGTTCGATTTTGCTCATGCGAAGAAGTCCTCATCAATCTCGACTACCTGGTGGGTCTTTTGAACTCGCACGCCCACCTTGAACGCAATCATGAGCCTGGCGAGCTGTTCACCGTCTATGAGAACAATGCGGGTGGGGGTGGTTCTCACAAAGTCCTTTGCACCGGACGAGAAGCGGCTGGTAGTGATGAACACTCCACTGTTCGCCTGTCCGTGAACGGCCCCTACGAAACCGCGTACCTCTGGGGCCTGCACGGCGTTGCCCTGGCCGTAGCGTTTGGCCTGCACGTAGACTCGGCTGAGGCCCAGCACATCTTGGTCAATTACTCCGTCGATGCCACCGTCGCCGGAGAGTTGGGTCACCTCACCTCGTCCATTTGCCCCGCCATATCCCATTGCAAGAAGCAACTCCACCACGGCGTTTTCAAAGAACTCCGGTTCTCTGGCTAGAAGCCGAGCGAGAAGGTCGGCTGCGACTTCCTCATCGATACGCGCGATCCCCTGCTCGACCTGTTCAACAGGTGTTAGCGCAGATTCCTCCGTCTTTTCATTCTCCCGTGTGGAGGCTCGTGACGTACTAGCCACATACGGACTCAGAGGACTAGTCGGATCATCACCCAATGCTCGAATCTCGTGCACAGATGTACCATTTGGGTACGTCTGCAGGAGCCATCTACCTGCATCAGTGATCGTGTATTGCCCACGACTCGGGCGGTCAAGCGCGCCAACCTTAGTAAGCAGCGAAAGCGCCCAGCCGATGCGGTTTTGATAGATCGGCTGACCAGTTTGCAGCAGTTCCTTCTTCTGCGCCTCCGAAATACCGGCAACAGAACTCACGAGCGGAGAGAGTTCACGACGCGACCTGTTCGTTCCGTCCGACAATGCTCGCAACGCGGGAAAGATGAACTCTTCCCAGGTAGGTATGTCTGTCACGACTCTCCCCCTTCGAGATCAGCAACAATCCCGTCGATAGATTCGCGAAGTTCTTGCTGACGAGCGACTATCCGAGCAATCTCTGCGTTGAGTTCGGCAATATCGATCGCCTCTCGGGTGTCTTCTGGCTCGACGTACGAGGAGACCGCGATGTTGTATTCCCGCTCAGCTATCTCTTCGTTGGAAACGAGCTTCGCGAAGTAGTCTGCGTCCTCCCGAGCAGTGAAGGCATCGAGGATAGCCTGCTGGTTGGCCGGCATGAGCTTGTTCTTGTTTCCGACACGCTTGCACTGGTCCGAGGCGTCAATGAACAGCACAGAGCTGTCACTCTTCGACTTCTTCAGCACGATGATGCACGTCGCAATCGTCGTGCCAAAGAACAGGTCAGGTGGAAGCTGAATCACCGTGTCTACGTAGTTGTTGTCGATCAGATACTTGCGAATCTTTCGCTCGGCACCACCACGGTAAAGCACGCCTGGAAACTCGACAATCGCAGCTGTGCCGTTGACGGCAAGCCAGTGAAGCATGTGCATGGTGAACGCTAGGTCGGCCTTGGATGGCGGCGCGAGCACCCCTGCCGGCGTGAAACGAGGATCGTCGATCAACAGCGGATCGTTCTTGCCAGCCCATTTAATCGAATACGGCGGGTTGGACACGATCGCTTCGAACGGCTCCTCGTCCCAGTGGGCCGGATCAGTCAGAGTGTCTCCGAGGGCAATGTCGAAGTCCCCATAGTTGATGTCATGCAAGAACATGTTGATGCGGGCCAGGTTATAAGTGGTTAGGTTGATTTCCTGCCCGAAGAAGCCCTTGCGAACCTTGTCTTTGCCCAACACCTTCGCGAACTTCAGCAGCAGCGACCCAGAGCCAACCGCCGGATCGTAGACCTTGTTGACCTCGGTTTTACCCACGACAGCGATGCGGGCCAGTAGCTCTGAGACTTCCTGCGGAGTGAAGAACTCGCCACCAGACTTACCCGCGCTCGACGCATACATCTGCATCAGGTACTCGTAGGCGTCGCCGAACAAATCGATCGTATTGTCTTCAAAGCTACCCAGCGGCAAATCACCAATAGCATCAAGTAGGCGCACTAGCTTTTGATTGCGCTTCGCCACAGTTGACCCAAGCTTGGGGCTATTGACATCCAGATCGTCGAACAGCCCTTTGATGTCGCCTTCCGAGGCTGCGCCGATAGCGGATCTTTCGATGTTCTTGAATGCCCGTTCTAAGGTCTCGTTGAGGTTTGCGTCGTTCTTTGCCCGCTTACGAACGTTGTGGAACAGATCGGACGGAAAGATGAAAAACCCCTTATCATTCACGATTTCCGTCCTGAAGTCCTCGTCCTGCGCATCAACATCACTCAACTGCGCGTAGTCAAAGTCCGGGGAACCGGCCTGGTGTTCCCAATCGTTGATGTGTGCCGTTAGGTTTTCGGAGATGAACCGATAGAACAGCATGCCGAGAACGTAGGCCTTGAAATCCCAGCCGTCGACTGAACCACGCAGATCATTGGCGATGCTCCAGATCGTCTTGTGCAGTTCGGCGCGCTGCGCCTCTTTCGTCTGGGGCACCATTGGGCATCTCCTGTGATTGGGTACTCGGCATAGCTACTGTATCGGAGCACAGAGACATTAGTTGACACACTTGTCAATACTGCGAAACCCGAGAGCCCAGCAACAGGTTTCAACCAGCAATGAGGCCTAAGCCGTCACCCAGCGCCTCATGCCCCCAAAGCACGCTGATCGGCAGAACATCAAGCCACCCGTCGATGCGTTCGGAAGCCTCCCCCGCATGCAGGCATACCCCAACGATGTCGCGATCCGAGAACATCTCCCGGAACCGAACCAGGTTTTCCCAGGCTCGCTCTGTGGGCAAGGTGGTCGGTTTGGCTTCGATAGCTATGAGTCGTCCGTCTTGCAGTTCAATGATGAGATCGACTTCTAGCCCATCCAGGTGCCGGAAATGGTAAAGGTCAAACCTCTCTCGGCTCCAAGTTTGCTGCTTGGCCAGTTCGAGAGTGACGAATTGCTTCACCAGGTTTGCGTACGGCTCGTATCCTTCAACCGTTGCCGCCTTGTCCGGTGTAAACCCCGATATGGCGGCTGAGAATCCAGTGTCGTTTAGGGCTATCTTTTCGCGTCGAGTCTTTCGACTACCAGGCTCATGCCCCCAGGAGGGCAGCATATGGACGATTCGCATGTCGACAGCCAGGTTCAGGTAAGAATTGACCGCTGTCTGAGAAACACCGATTTCCCTAGCCATTTGCGCCTTGACCAGTTCTTGCTGGCCTCCGGCAGCAATGGCGCGCAGTAAAGACGCCATGTGTTCTGAGAAGCTGCCGCCAACTAGATCAGATGCATCATGGTGAGCCAATCCGGCGATGTAGGTGTCGAACCATTTCGGGGTTCTCGACGGTGATCGCCAGGCTGCATCCGGGTAGCCGCCCGCCACGACGGTCTCAGGATCTAGCCCCTCTGCATCACCCAGCTGGGGACGGGCAAGCACCCAGTGCACGAAGTCTTCGGGGTGGCACCGCTTCCGCAGTTCACCTTGGCTGAATGGCCATAGCTCGATGATCTTAACGTGATCGGCAAAGGGTTTCCCAACGCCCTTGACTTGCAATAAATCGGCCGAAGCGGTGAGAAGAAATCGCCCAGGACGACGATCCTTATCAACGGACGCAGCAATGTGCCACATTAGCTCGGGCGCCCGCTGTGCCTCAGTGATTACTACAACCCCTTCTGTGGCTTGGTTGACGAAGAACGCCGGATCAGACTCGGCAATAGCCAACGTCGCAGCATCGTCCAGGTTAAATGTGCGGGCTTCGGGGAGTTCGTCACAAACCCTGCGAACCAAGTTGCTTTTGCCGACGTGCCGAGCTCCTTGCACGACCACAACCGGGGCTTCAGCCAGAGCTTCGAAGACCATCTTCTCGGCAAATCTGAGCGTTTCCTGAGCTTTTCCCATGATTTCTTCAGCGTACAACACGAATGGTTGAGAAGTAACCCAAGCTGATTTGAGGAACCATGCGCTTGAGCCTGAGCCGTTCGAGAACATGGGTCTTGAGCCGTCAGACCATGATCTGAGTCAAGCCCAAAGACGCTTTTCGCTGCAACAGATCAACCACGCTGGACGACCAGCGCAGGCCTTTCCCCGAGGCGCGAGACGTACCCCAACCAGCCTAACCCCAAGGGCCCCTGCACAGACTCCTGCAACTGGGCCTAACCGACCTACTTGCCACCGTTTGGCGTCACCCATCTTCAGGCTCACGACTAGGCCCAACAGCCCATCCCTTACGCAGCTAGCCCACCTTTGCAAACCCTGCAAGCTCTCATGCGTCCACCTCCACGGAGCCCAAATGGATCTGCCAAAAGCCCGGGCGATCCAGCCACACTGGATGCCCTCGAGAGTGAAGGCGCACAGCCCGTCCAGAGCTGGAAGTAGAACCCGATTGGGCTACCCGAACAGTGCACGCAATCCACCACAAAAATGAGCAACAAAGTGGCCAGCTACCTGACCGCCGAGACCACACCCTTTCGATGTCGCATTCAGTTCCCGCATCACCCGACTTTCCAGCTGTGAACCCTTTGAACCGACCCATGGCCTTAGTTAGCCTGCGAAGTATCCGGACCGAACAGCGTCTGCTGAAAACCAGCACTCGGTTCGGATGAACGAAGAGAAAGGAGAAAACAATGCTCGTTTCGTCAAAGTTACCTAAGAAGACGCTTGGAGCACTAACGGCAGCTGCACTAGCCTTGACCGTCGTGTCAACATCAGCGGACGCCCTGGATAGCCCCGCTGAAGACAACGCCGGTAAGAAGGTTGACGGCAACCATGCCATAGCCGAAGTAGCAAACGAATACTTCGAGCAGAACGCCTCAATCATGGTTTTCGGCCTCGAAAGACAGAGAGCCAGACACCATGGACAGAGTGCCACCAGGAGCCATGTGCTCTATCGAGACGTCGACTTCATGAAGAAGGTCGAGGACTTCCGAGTGAAGTTGGCTAGCCTTGGAGAAACCTATTCGGCTTCACGTTCTGAATCTGTTGTTGAAAAGGTCATGCCCGAAAAGAATGGCACCGTCAAAGCGATTGTAGAAGAGGCGACCTACCTCAAGGTGGCAGATGACGATGTAGAAACCGCTTATGCCGTCGAACACGAAATGACCTTCGCTAAGACGGAGGACGGCAAGTTGCGTCTCACGAGGGACGTGCACCTAGGCCCCACAGGCTTAATGCCACTTTGGCAGGCCGAGAAACTGGTCAAGCCTGACTCTGACTATTTCAAGAAGTCCGCTACGGAAGAGATTGCTTTCGGCGAAATGCCCGAGGAAAAGGCCGCTGCCGCTGATGTCGAGGCGAACAAGCCAGACATTACGATGCATGTTACCTCAAAGCGCAAGCGGAAGGTCGCTCCTGAAGGCAAGTCAGGAAGGTACGACTATGATGCGATGGGTCGCTATCTAGATAAGTACTGGAAGAACTACAACAAGAAGTACAGGAGCTTTGAAGGCAAGGGAGGGGACTGCACGAACTTCGTGAGTCAAGCGCTCCGCCATGGTGGCTGGAAGGACACAGGCAAGGGGAAGCGAAGCAAGAAGTCCTGGTACTACAAGGAGAAGGAGCAGTCGTTCAGCTGGGCAGGTGCCAAAAACTGGTACAAGTTCGCCAAACAAAGCGGACGAACCACCTTCCTAGACGACGTTCGGGATCTCAGAAAGGGCGACGTGCTGCAGTACAAGTCTGCCAACGGTCGCAGGATCGGCCACACCATGATGGTTTCTTGGTACTCCTTCAAGAAGCACAGGCCATACCTGACCTACCACTCGGAGAGTACCCATAATCGCAGCCTCAATCAGATTCTCTTGGACACGAAGGGAGCGACCTACTGGGCTTACCGCACGTAGCCGATTGCGAGTACGGACTGACCAGTTTGCCCATTTGGTTAGGTTAAAGACTGTTGCCGGACCCGCGTAGTCAACGCGAGAGATACTAGTTAGCAACTGCTCACCCACCAACTACATGGGGATCGAGAAAGACGACAGGTAAGCAGCACATCCTGATTCCTGTCGAACAGGATTCGGCCTTGGCGCCCACCAGACAGTTGGCGCCAAGGCCGAGTTATCTGTCCAAAGGTTCCACCTGCACTTTAAACCTACGGCACCTAAACCTCCCGAACCCTTGGTTTGACCCCTGTCCCCAACTAACCTGTGAGTACACGAGCCGAGACACAGTCTGCTGAGAGTCAGCATTCGGCTTCTAGAGCCTCACCGGAGAGGAGATACGGTTGCTCGCTCTATCGAAGACGCAACAACTGATAATAGGGAAAGTCACCATCGCGCTTCTTGTGGTCGCCGCTTTGCTGATCACGGTTGCTTCCCTAAACAAGAACCACATTGGCGACGAAGCCACCCAAGCAATGACCGAAGTAGCGAATGAGCACTTCGAACGCACCGCCTCGATCATGGTCGACGGATACGAGAAGCAGAAGCAGCAGTACGACAATCTCAACTCACACAAGAGCCACCAGGTTTATCGCGACGAAGCGCTCGCCCACAAGATCGATATGCATCGCCTAGAGATGGCGGCAAGGGGCGAAACCTATTCGTCAGCACGATCAGAAACTGTTATTGATAGCGTGACGAAGCTCTCGGAAGACACTACCAAGGCCGTGGTCGTAGAGACGACATACTTGACCATCAAAGGTAAAGACACCGAAACGGGCTACTCCACCAAACACGAGTTGACCTTCAAAACCGGCGAGGGCGGAGAATTTTGCATAGTCAAAGACTCCTTCCTCGAACCAACGGGACTACTCCCCCTACCCACTGCCAAGAAGCTGGTTGTCGCCCGCTCATAGCTGCAGCGAAGAGCCAAGGACGGCCTGATTGATAAGATCAATTAGCTAGCCGAACCCTATGACAAAGAGGGCTAGAGATGACACGGGGTCGCCCTTCGCGAGTGACGATTTACAAACGACTCGATAGCGCGACGCGCGAGTTGCAGGATCACTTCCGCGGCCTGCCTGATCGTCAAGACGCGGAATCCGTTTGGCATGAAATCCGGCACCTAGATGCCCACCACTCAACTGCCCTAGAGGGCAACACCTTGACGCTGCGACAGGTGGAGAAACTCCTCGAGGAAGGTAGTGCCGTCGGCGCAAAGCCTCTGCGAGACTACCTGGAGGTGCAGGGCTATGCCGATGCTGCCAATTGGGTTTATGGGCAAGCCATCGAGGGCGCCAGCCCGATCAATCGTCCTCTGATCAGCATTCAAGAGGTGAGGCACATTCACTACATGCTCATGGATCCCGTATGGGCGGTGGCCCCGCATCCTGAAGCAACCGGTAACGAGAAGCCCGGCTCGTTCCGCGAACACAATCTGCGCCCTTTCGGGGGCGGGATGCAGCCGCCACCATGGCCTCAAGTCTCAACCGAACTTGATCACTGGGTAGAAAAGGCGCATAGGCTACTCAAGACTGACACCCATAAGGACACTCCAATCGCCGAACGACTCGCCGAAGTGCATTGTGGTTTCGAGCGGGTGCACCCGTTCATCGACGGCAATGGTCAAACCGGCAGGCTAGTACTCAACATGATGCTGATTCGCCTCGAACTGCCGCCGGTAATCATCCTAAGAAAGCAACGCTCCCAGTATCTCTCGGCGCTTAGAAAGGCTGACCTCGTCGACTACGGCCCACTGGGAGAACTACTCGCCAGGTCGATGACCGATAACATCAACCGATTCATACTGCCTAGCATCGCTGGACCAGCCAGACTTGTGCCGCTCGCCGCGCTTGTTGACAACGACCTGTCGCTCGTGGCGTTGCGGCAGGCAGCCCACCGAGGACGCCTTGAAGCACAGCAAGGATCTGACGGAGTCTGGCTTAGCACCCGAAATGCGGTCAATGAATACAAGGACTCCAGAAGGCGCCGGAAGGGCATACAGCGCTGAGCTAGCTTCAGCCCAACTGCTGCAACCAAACCAGACCGTCAAGGGAACAGATCGACTGACCACGGGATCCTTGGGCGTTGGACCTGCGGCAGTTGCTAGCCGCCCGCCAACTCGACTCCCCAAGCGCGAGCCTCGTCCAGCTCGTCAGGCACGGGTGCTGGCGGCTCTCCGCTGACCAGGAAGCTACGCCTGATTACCTCTGCGGACGAGTCGCGGCTCGCCAGCTTCTTGGCGAGCTTCTTGGCGGCTGAGCCGCTCATCCAGGTGTGGCCGGTAACCGTGTCAAAGACGACCACCCGAATGCCAGCGGGAAGCACCGCCGTGGCCAGCCATTCGCGCATGCCGCGATCCCCCGCTACCCCACCCTGGGTTTCGGCGATCTCTCGCGACTTCGGTGTAGACAAGCCCAATTTATGAGTCGGGGCTCCCAGCATCAGCAGATCCGTCTCCGCAGGCACTTCGCCGGCAGCATCATTTACCGAAACGACCTCTACCTCGGCACCGCCCTCGCGAAGCCCAGCGGCAACCTGCTCGGCTAGGGCCCGGGTCGATCCGAAACAACTCTCAACAACAATCAGTGATTTCATCATTTATCTTCTCCTTAGACGATACTGCTTCTGCGGGAGCCACCCAGGAACTGGTAACTCGGACCGGAGCGCTGTGCCAGCGGCCCCCATGGCCGTAAACACATATTGAGGTATGACGCAGCGTCACAAGCAACACCTCTTCAAACCCTACGCTCGCCTCGCCCTCAGCACAATAGGTAGCTGAGCGCACGTTTAGCGCTGCCGGGTGGCCCATTTCTCTCCCTGGCTAGGCTGAAAACGACAACTCGGGAACATAGCCGGGGCCAATTCACCGGCGCTCCGCCACGGGGAGGTGAGATGAAGTTGAACCAGAAAGGCCTTGTCAGAAGCGCAGGAGCAGCCCCTAACGGCGACGCATACCCAAACTCCGGGGCGATCGTAGAAAACAGCCCAGCGAAACACGGTGACTACTTCATCTACTGGCCATGAGACACACAAAGACAGACCTGCTGAAGACCGGCACCATCGGAGTTCTCACCGGAATCCTGGTCTCCTTTGCAGTGTGGTCTGTGGCATGGTTCCTGCAAGGGCTCGAGAAGCACAGCTTTGACTCCTCACCTGATGCGGCGTCCATTCGAATGTCGCCCTCCGATGAATCAGTCGATCAAACCGGCCTGATCGCGCAACTCAACGAAGTACTCACGCAGCATCACGCCGCGATCATCATCGACAGCGAAAAGGAAGCCGCACCCGGTCTAGTCGTGTTAGATCCCACCGGCGCCATCCCGTGGCTGCGCGACTACTCCAAGCACCTAAACCCGGCATCTTCGACCAACGTGTTCCTTCTGAATGGCACCTACTGTGCGAAGGTGTGGGCAGATCGCGGATCGTGTTCCCTCCTGCCACCCTCAAGCAACACTGTCGCAACGATCGATGCGCCAAAAGGCGTGCACGATCTTCAGTATGTTGCCGTACCGCCGCCCAGCGGCAAGTTGCCAGAAGGACGGCTTGTGCTCACCTCGTCCGAGCCGTCCCTCTTAGATGCGGTCTCTGAGATCCTGGAATCCAGAGGGTTCACAGAACCTCATATCTATGACCCTCCCCTGA
>PDWJ01007090.1_pt1 | contig 14454 bp, 10 predicted proteins | sample 1430881 | NCBI WGS metagenome assembly PDWJ01 (sample SAMN01162460, study PRJNA174530) | Oral metagenome, whole genome shotgun sequencing project. | biome: Marine environment; feature: Marine mammal; material: Swab sample of the gingival sulcus; isolation source: swab sample of gingival sulcus... | reverse complement strand
GCTGGAACGACCGGAAACACCCCTTCGTCTGGACCAAAACCCCCGAAGAAATCCTCAAGAAAGCGAACCATAAACCAACTTCAGAAACGCGACACTAGCCCGGACTGTTCACGAGCACAGAACACTCTTGGTGAAACCAGCAGGCCAGGCAGAGCGGCGGTCTGTGGGTCCTGACGAACGTTGCGTCGCGTCGTCCCGGCCCACACCCTCGACGTACCGCGCGTTCCGCCCACATGGACCCCTATGGCGCCGTCAGGGGACGTATGGCGCCGGCGCGCCGCTACCCGACGTACCCCAACAGCGCCATAGCTGCCGAAATGGCCGATTCGACACCCTTGCCAGCGCCCGAGATGACCGGAAAATGTACCCCGGACACAGACACGTCACCACAGACCCGGGTATCGAGTGCCTGGCCCGCTGGCGGACTGCGCCGCACCGGCCGGTAGCCGGGCGCGGTGCACCATCGCGGTCGAACGGTTCTTGCCGGCGTTGTTCCGGTTGCAGCAGGTGCCGTCTCAGTGGGACGGCGCCCGCATCGCCAGCGTTCTGCGGCCTAGATACCGTCCGGGAAACACATCTGCCGATACCGCTGGGCCGCCCCGAGGTAACCGGCGACCAGATCCGCACGCTCCTGCACGGACGCATCCGGGCTTGTCCTCGGCGAATCGAACGACAGCGCGTCTACACTGCGGCGCTGCGCCTTGGTCAGCTCCAGATCGTCGTGCCGCACGAAGTCCCTGATGATGGCGGCGAATTCCCCTGACACCGACCCCGGCAACTGTGCATGCACGGTCAACGCGTTGTCCAGCCACCGGTTCTGCTCGTAGCCTTCACCTTCCAGGTATTCCTCATCCATTGCCATGTCCACAGCCATTTCGACCTCTTCGCTGAGGAGCATGCCCGAGGCCAGCACGGCCGGGAATTCCACGCTGCCGATCCGACCCACCCTGCATGACAACAGGATTCCAGGTCACCACCCCAACAGTGACCACGCCGCGCGGATTGTTCAGCACCCTCCTAGGCCGACACCCCAACCCACTCGGAGTGTCCGGAGCGTTCCTCAGCTGGCGCGCCCGGAGGGACTCGAACCCCCAACCTTCTGATCCGTAGTCAGATGCTCTATCCATTAAGCTACGGGCGCTTGGGTCCGCAACACCGCGGTCAACCAGCGAACCAGCATACCGGACGCTTCGCGGGACGAGAAACCGGATTCCGCAGCCACTGACACCATCTCCAGGGCGTGTCGCGGCGCTTCGCCGTGACCTCACCTGATCGACGTGGTGAGGTGGGCGAGTGGCCCCTACAGCTCGTTCGCTCCGACGGCCGTCGGCCAAGCCCCGCCGGCGGGCCCGGCGTCCGGCCGTCCTGGCCACAGCGGCACTGGCCTGCAGCGGCGTCTTCGCTGGCTGCACGGAAAACGTCAGCTCAGGACTCGGCGGCGCACCGTCGAACACCGGCCTCGTGCCGGGCGAGGACTTCACCCTTCGCACTCCGCCCGGTACGCAAGTATTGCAGGCGAGCGGACCGGTCGACGCGGCCATGCTGATGTCGCAGACGCTGTTCGAGCGGGCCGATACCGTGGTGCTTGCCGACCTGCAGCACCAGGATGCCGCATCTCGGCTGGCCACCGATTTGGGAGCCCCGACTCTCCTGTCTCCAGCATCCACCGCACCTGCGGACAACGAGCCCCCCTCGGCCACGAAGCCGGCGGGTACAACGGCCAGCCCGGGACCAGGCAACGCCGGTACGACCGCTCCCCTCACGTCCACGGGCCTGCCGTCGCCGGCCAGGAAAACGCCGACGAGCGCACCACAAGAGCGGTGATCGAGATCGACGAGCAGAATCCGCAAGACACCGACCGCCTGCCGTCCACCGAGCCCATCGCCCTCGACGGGGATCTGGCCGTGCTGACCACGTCCCGGTCTGTGCTGGCCGCGCAAGCCACCGCCGAGGCGGCTGGCGCCACCCCGGTGACCGTACCGGGCGGCGACCCACGCGCGGCGGAATCCGCGAAGGCACTGCGCAGCACCGACGGCCCGGTGATCGGCGTCGGAGCGCAGTTCGTCGACACCGACACGCTGGCCCAGCGGATGCACACTGTCCGCACCGCCGAGCAACTCCCAGGTGGTGGCCAGGTGGTCTTTCCAGGCCGGATGATGGTCGCCCTGTACGGGCATCCCGGCGCCCCGGTGCTCGGCGTGCTCGGCGAGCAAGACCTGGAGGCAACCATTGCCCGCGCACGCGAGCACGCCTCGTGGTACCAGGCGGATTCCGACGTGCCGGTGGTGCCCACCCTGGAAATCATCGCCACCGTCGCGGCGGCCGGCCCAGGCGAGGACGGCGACTACTCAGACGAATACCCCGCCAGCCAATTCGAGCCCTACGTCCGGCGAGCCGCCGACGAAGACGTCTACGTACTGCTCGACCTGCAGCCCGGCCGCGACCGGCTCATCGACCAGGCGAAACAATACGAATCGCTGCTGAAGCAACCGCACGTCGGCCTAGCGATCGATCCGGAATGGAAGCTGCACGGGGACCAAACCCCGCTACGGCAGATCGGCCACATCGATGCCGCAGAGATCAACGAGGTGGCCGACTGGCTGGCCGACCTCACCGCGGGCAACGACCTACCGCAGAAGCTGCTCGTGCTGCATCAGTTCCAGCTGGGCATGCTGCCCGACCGCAACCGGATCGACACCGGCCGCGACGAGCTGTCCTACCTCGTCCACGCCGACGGGCAGGGCACCCAGGGCATGAAGCAGGCCACCTGGCAGGCGCTGCACCATGAACCACCGCCCAACGTGTGGTGGGGCTGGAAGAACTTCTACGACGAGGACAGTCCGACGCTGCCGCCGCAGCAGACCGTGCAGGTCCAGCCCCGCCCGAACCTGGTGACCTACCAGTAGATGCCGCCGCGTACAGCCACCCACGGCGCAGGTGCACCGGCTCTCTTCGTTCAGCGCCGCCACACCAGTGACATATGTCGCATGCTGCTGCGGGTGACTGACGCTAGACTCGGCACTGAACGGTGGCCGTTGTGGCGTCGTGCCTGCGCGGCCACCAGTCCCCGGGTCCTGATGCCCACCCGTGGCTGAGGGCCCATTCAATCCTGCCACGGGAGGCAACAAACTGATGACGACCGACACCCAAGCCCCCACCTCGCATCAAGGCCTCGCCGCCTGGGTTGCGGAAGTAGCCGAACTCACCCAGCCGGACAACATCTACTGGTGCGACGGTTCTCAGGAGGAATGGGATCGCATCGCCGCCGAACTCGTCGAAGGCGGCACCTTCATGCGGCTCAACGACGAGCACAAGCCGAACAGCTTCCTCGCCCAATCCGACCCGAACGACGTCGCCCGGGTCGAGGATCGTACGTACATCTGCTCAGTCAAGGAAGAAGACGCCGGTCCCACCAACCACTGGATGGACCCGGGCGAGATGAAGTCCAAGATGACCGAGCTGTACCGCGGCTGCATGAAGGGCCGCACGATGTACGTGATCCCGTTCGTGATGGGCCGCGCGGATGCCTCCGCCCCGATGTTCGGCGTCGAGTTGACCGACTCCGGCTACGTGGTGACCTCGATGCGGATCATGGCCCGCATCGGCAAGGACGTGCTGAGCAAGATCGAGGACGTGAACGCCGACTTCGTCAAGTGCCTGCACTCGATCGGAGCCCCGCTCGAGGCTGGCCAGCAGGACGTGCCGTGGCCGTGCAACACCACGAAGTACATCACCCACTTCCCGGAAGAGCGCACCATCTGGAGCTTCGGCTCCGGCTACGGCGGCAACGCACTGCTCGGCAAGAAGTGCTACGCACTGCGGATCGCCTCCGTGATCGCCCGCGACGAGGGCTGGATGGCCGAGCACATGCTGCTGCTGAAGCTCACCAGCCCCGAGGGCAAGGAACACTACGTCGCCGGGGCGTTCCCCAGCGCATGCGGCAAGACCAACCTGGCAATGCTCGAACCGACGCTGGACGGTTGGAAGGCCGAGATGATCGGCGACGACATCGCCTGGTTGCGGTTCGGCCCGGACGGGCGGCTCTACGCGGTCAACCCCGAGTTCGGACTGTTCGGTGTCGCCCCCGGCACCAGCGTCGACACCAACCCGAACGCCATACGCACCATCGACCAAGGCAACTCCATCTTCACCAACGTGGCCCACACCGACGACGGCGACGTGTGGTGGGAAGAGATGACCAAGGAGCCGCCGGCGCACCTGGTCGACTGGCACAACAACGACTGGACTCCTGAGTCCGGTGTGCTGTCCTCGCACCCGAACAGCCGGTTCTGCACCCCGATTAAGCAGTGCCCGGTCATCGCCGACGAGTACGAGGCCCCGGACGGCGTGCCGATCGATGCGATCCTCTTCGGTGGCCGGCGCAAGACCACCATCCCGCTGGTGACCCAGTCGCGCGACTGGCAGCACGGCGTGTTCATGGGCGCCACGCTGTCCAGCGAGACGACGGCCGCAGCTACCGGCGAGGTCGGTGTGGTCCGCCGCGACCCGATGGCGATGCTGCCGTTCATCGGCTACAACGCGGGTGACTACCTGAACCACTGGCTGGACATCGGCAAGCAGGCCGACGCATCCAAGCTGCCAAAGGTCTTCCTGGTCAACTGGTTCCGCCGGGACGAGAACAACAAGTTCACCTGGCCAGGCTTCGGTGAAAACACCCGGGTTCTCAAGTGGATCTGCGAGCGCATCGAAGGCACCGCAGATGCCACCGAGACCCCCATCGGCAGCGTGCCCACCGTGGAGTCGCTGGACCTGAGCGGCCTGGACGTCACCAAGGAATCCGTGCAGGCGTCGCTCAACGTCAAGCCAGAGGAATGGGACAGCGAGATCGAACAGATCCAAGAGTGGTTCGCCAAGTTCGGCGACCATCTGCCCAGCCAGATGCAGGATGAGTTGACCACGCTCAGCGAGCGGGTGAACGCAGCCAAGTAACCCACCACCACCGAGAACACCACCAAGCCCCCGGGTCCGACCCGGGGGCTTGGTCATTGACGGGTCACGAAGGCCGGCCTTCCGGGGGGTATCTGCCTCGCGGCCTCCGCGTACGACCGGGCGGGCGAGCGGAATCCAGCACCAAGAGGTCACTTTGCTGGGCAAAGTTACCGAATTGAGATACGCATCCTGGCCGACGAGCAATAGCTGCCAGTTCATATTCAGCCCATTGCCGTTCCCAGCGCGGTGGCTTTGAGACAGTGCCGGCCCGCTTCCCGGAAAGCTCCAGCTGCAAAGCCCATGCGTGGGCTCCGCCAGGTCGGTACGGCACCGGAACTCTTCAGAGAGATCGGTTGCTGTGAAGCGGCACGATCCGCGTTGAGAATCGCTCGATCGATTTCTCTGACGCCGTTGGTAAGAGCAGACAGGACGATACGGCGCCACCGTGTGGAATTGACGAAGACACCCCGCTTTGCCAGTATCGAATAGGGCCCGCATGGGATTCCCCGCCCAGCCGTGGGTCTATCCGCGCCATTTTCGGGGACCACGGAAGGGCGTTCACAATGAACCTCGAAACCATCGACTGGGCAAGCATCGCCCAACGAGCCGTCTCCGCCGTCATCATCCTGGTGGTCACCTGGGCTATTGCCAGGGTCGTGCGCATGGCTATGTCGCGACTGATCGGCAGGATCGGTTTCCTGCAACGACAAGGTGAGGACGGACAAACCCTCGGCGCATCTCTCGGCCAGATCGGCTCCTTGCTGGTGTGGCTGTTCGGCTTGGTGGCGCTGCTCAACCTGTTCGCGCTGTCCGAAGTGCTCACCCCGATCCAAGGGATGCTCCAGCAGATCCTGGGATACCTGCCCAACGTGATCGGTGCCGCGTTCGTCCTTTTCATGGGCTTCGTGATCGCCAAGATCGCGCGCGAACTCACTCAGACCGCGCTGTCCACGGCCGGCGCGGACCGGTGGGCCGCACAGTTCGTCTCAGCCGCTGACCGGGTCGCCGACCAGGCCGACGGCCGCCCAGAGGAGTTGGCCGCCCGTGGCCAGCACGTCGCTGAACGCACGCGGGCCAACCAGACCGGTAACGGCCGTTCGCTGAAGATCTCATCGCTGCTCGGCAATCTCGTCTACGGCGTCATTCTCGTCGTCATCGCCATCGCTGCCCTGCAAATCCTGGGGATCTCCTCCATCTCAGAACCAGCGCAGGCCATGCTGGGCATGATCCTGGATGTGATCCCGCTGGTGCTGGCCGCGTGCATCCTGCTGGCCATCGGCAGTGTCATCGCGCGGTTCGCCGGCGACTTGCTCGATTCAACCCTCGCCGGCCTCGGCACCGATCGGGCGCTGGCTCAGATGGGCATCGAGCCGACTGGACAGAGCCCGTCCACCATCATCACCAGGGTTGCCCAGATCGCGATCATGTTGTTCTTCGGTGTCATGGCCACCCGGATGCTGGGTTTCCCAGAGATCACCGCGATCCTGAACCAGATCCTGGCTCTCGGTGGCCGGGTCTTGTTCGGCGGGCTCGTGATCGCCGCGGGCGTGTTCATCGCGAACATGCTCGCCCGGGTCATCAGTGACAACACCGGCGCCACTGTCATCCGCTTCGCCACCATGGCGCTGTTCGTGGCGATGGGCTTGACGTACATGGGTATCGCCGATTCGATCATCAACCTCGCGTTCGGGGCGATCGTCGTCGGCGCCGCGGCTGCTGCCGCCATCGCCTTCGGGCTGGGCGGGCGCGATGCAGCGGCACGTTCCTTGTCGAACATGCAGAGCAATGCCCGGCGGGTCGATCTCACCGGCAACCAGAGCCGCGCCCGCCACCAGAGCGAGACGTAAGCAGCCTCGAGACCGCTCGTGCGGGTGTCACACCCACTGTGCCCGGGGCCGCCGGTCCCGGGCACAGCCGCGTTCCCGGCGTTCCCGGTGGCGCAGCTCCCGGACGGCGCGCGGCGGCGTCACTGGCTCACCTCCACCACCGCGTACATGCGGACCTTTTCGGGCGACTTTGCGCTACCTGGTCGCCTTGCCCGACTTCTCAGGGTAAGATGAACGAAACATTAACAGGAGGCATCTCAATGTCGACGAAACGCCTAACGCAGGGCACCGGAGACTCTGCTGGAACCGATCGGCACCTAGCCATGCGGTGGGTCACCAGCACAGGCGATGACGGGCGGCGTCACCTGGAGATGTCGTGGTTCGTCCCCCAGGGCCGGAGCCAGCCGGCTGCCGCCTGATGCGTGGCAACTCATAACGAAGCCGTGGCCGGCGCGGCAACGGACGGATTCGGCGGGCAACTGCGGCCGTCGCTTACCCGTCAGCCGAACCGGCCGGACACATAGTCCTCGGTCGCCTTCTCCCTCGGGTTGGAGAAAATCTGCTCGGTATCGCTGACCTCGACCAGCTTGCCCGGCTTACCGGTGGCTTCCAGATTGAAGAACCCGGTCCTGTCGGAGACTCGGGCGGCCTGTTGCATGTTGTGGGTGACGATCACCACGGTGTAGTCGGCTTTCAGCTCATGGATGAGGTCCTCGATGGCCAGCGTCGAGATCGGGTCCAGCGCCGAGCACGGTTCGTCCATCAGGATGATCTCGGGCTGGATGGCGATAGCACGGGCGATACACAGCCGCTGCTGCTGACCACCGGACAGCCCGGCACCAGGTTTGTCCAGCCTGTCCTTGACTTCGTCCCACAGGTTCGCACCGCGCAACGACTGTTCGCACAGTTCATCGGCCGCGCTGCGCGACAGCCGTCTGCTGTTCAGTGTCACACCGGCCAGCACGTTTTGCTTGACGGTCATGGTCGGGAACGGGTTCGGGCGCTGGAAGACCATGCCCACCTTGCGACGCACGTCCACCGGATCCACGTTGCGGCCGTAGATGTCGTCACCGTCCATCAGCACCTTGCCGTCGACCCGGGCGCCCAGAATCACCTCATGCATCCGGTTGAGTGTGCGCAGCACCGTGGATTTGCCGCAGCCTGACGGCCCGATGAAGGCCGTCACCGACTTGGCATCGATGGTCATCGTGACGTCTTGCACGGCATGGAACGAGCCGTAGTAGACGTCGAGGTGCTCGATGTCGATCCGCTTGGACATTCCGCGTTTACTCCACTTCTCGTGTCGCCTAGGACCAGTCTCAGCGACCGGTCTTAGGGGCGAACGCCTTGGCGATCCAGCGCGCCAACAGGTTGAGGGCGACCACAATAGCCACCAGCAGCAATGCAGCAGCCCAGGCCCGGTCAAGGCTCGGGTCACGGTAGCCGGGGCTCAGTGGCTTGGTGAACATGTAGTAGGCATAGACGGCCAGCGTGTTCATCGGGCCGTCGAACACGCTGATGCTCAGGCCGCGCGCGTACCCGACCGCTACCAGCAACGGGGCCGTCTCGCCGATGACGCGGGCGATGGCCAGCGTGACGCCGGCGGCCAAGCCGGAGGCAGCCGTCGGCAGCACGACCCGCACAATGGTCAGCCACTGGGGCACTCCCAGAGCCAGCGACGCCTCCCGCAACTCGTTCGGAACGATCCGCAGCATCTCTTCGCTGTTGCGCACCACCGTCGGGATCATCAACACACTCAGCGCGACCGCACCGGCCATACCGTTCTTGGTGCCGATCCCGAACAGCACCGCCCACAACGCGAACGCGAACAAGCCGGCCACGATCGAGGGGATGCCGGTCATGACGTCGACGAAGAACCGGATGACCGAGGACAGCCGCCCCTTGGCACTGTACTCGACCAGGTAGATGGCGGTGAACAAGCCGATCGGGATGGAGATGAGCCCGGCCACCCCGGTGATGATCAAGGTGCCGATGATGGCATGGTAGGCGCCGCCGATCAGCGGGGCCCCGTCGCGCTGGGTCTGCTGATCGTGCAGGCCGGTGACCCCGGTCATGGTCTGGGTCAGGAAGTCCGGATTCAGCGCGGTGCTGGCGCCGGCGCCGATGACCGTCCACAACAACGAGATCAGCGGTATCACGGCCAGCACGAACGCGCCGTAGACCAGGGCTCGCATCACCTGATCCACAGCGACCCTCGCGCCGGAACGCTGCCGATGCACGGCGTAGGTTGACACCAGGAAGGCCAGAAAACCCAGCACGACGGACAGCACCAGGTTGAGCCCCCGCACAGCGGTGATCACCGCGACGGCAGCACCGATGCCCAGGGCGATGTAGGACAGGACTCGCGGTGCCGGGGCCACCTCGGCGATCTCGATACCGTCGATGTGTTCGATACGCCGCTGCGTCGGGGCCTTCGCCGCCGGATCCTTGGTAGGGGTGCTCATCAGTTCGCTCCAGAGAACTCGGACCGGCTCTCCACGATGTAGCGCGCCACGAGGTTGACCGCCAGGGTCAGCAGGAACAGCACCAGACCAGCGGCGATCAGCTCGGACAACCGCAGTCCGGCCGCCTCGGGGAAATCGTTAGCGATCTCGGCCGGGATGGTGTTGTTGCCGGAGTTGATCAGATTCCAGGTGAACGCACCGGGGGACAGGATGATGGCCACCGCCATGGTCTCGCCCAGGGCGCGCCCCAGGCCGAGCATGGTGCCGCCGATGACGCCAGGCATGCCGAACGGCAGCACCGCGGTGCGGATCATCTCCCACTTGGTGGCGCCGAGCGCCAGCGCGGCTTCTTCGTGCAGCCGCGGGGTCTGCAGGAACACCTCACGGGCTACCGCGGTGGTGATCGGCAGGATCATCACCGCGAGAACCATGGACGCCGTCAGCAACGTACGGCCGGTGGCGGATGCCGAGGCGAAGAACGGCAGGAAGCTGAGGTTTTCCGCAAGCCAGCCGTATAGGGGTCTGATGTGAGTGGCCAAGACCTGCCATCCCCACATCCCGAACACCACACTGGGCACCGCAGCCAGCAGGTCGATCACGAACCCGATGAATGTGCCCATCCGCTTCTCGGCGTAGTGCGACACGAACAAGGCGATCCCCACCGCCAACGGCGTCGCGATCACCATCGCGATCAGCGAGGCGGTGACCGTCCCAGCCAGCAGCGGCCACACGTAGCTGAAGAAGCCCGCACCACCGCTGATCCGCTCGGGGTCCGCGCTGAGCACCGGCAGCGCCTCGACCAACAGGAACAACGCGACACCGGCCAACATGACCAGGATCAGCGTGGCCGATCCGAGGGACGCCCCACCGAAGATGGTGTCGCCCAGCCGGCGCGGCGCCTTAGCCGCCGCAGCGGGGACGGCGGACGGTGTTGGCTCCGACGGTGCCGAGGTACCGGTACTCATGCGCTCCTCAGTTCTTCATGTCTTCATGACAAAACGAGCCACATGCTCGACTCGGCGGGCCCGCAGCCCATTGCTCCGAGCCCGCCGGCTATCGATCAGCTACCGCCCTTGATCATGTCCAAGGATGCCTCGGCCTTCTCCCGCAACGAATCGGAGATCGGCGCCGAGCCGGCTGCCCCGGCAGCGACCTGCTGGCACGCCGGTGTCAGCGGGCTCGGAGGCGTCGACCACCTTGGCGGCCGCCTCGGGCGAGTACTTCACGTACTCCTCACCCACACCGATGGCCACGGTGCTCAGCGCTCCGACGGCAGAGGCGTCGGCGTAACCGATCGCACCGTCGGTGCTGCGGACGACCTCGATCACACCGGTGGTCTGTGCCGCGGACTCGCCACCGCCGACCGGCCACGCTTTGTCGGCCTCATGCGGCCAATCCTGGGAAACCACATCGTGCAGATACTCGGTGAAGTTCTCGGTGGTGCCGGACTCGTCGGACCTGTTGACCACGGTGATCTTGGTGTCCGGCAACGTCGCGTCCGGGTTGTCGGCGGCGATGGCCGGGTCGTTCCAGGTGGTAATCTTCTGGTTGAAGATCTTTGCCAGTGTGCCGGGCTTCAACTGTAGGTTGTCGACGCCCTCCAAGTTGTACGGGACGGCGATCGGGGAAATGTAGACGGGCAGGTTCATGGCACCGCCCTCACCACAGACCTTGGTGACCTTCGCTCGCTCTTCCTCATCCAATGCCGCGTCCGAGCCGGCGAAGTTCACCGCACCGGCCACCAGGTTTTCCCGGCCTGCGCCGGACCCGACGGAGTCGTAGAGCACCCGGACATCGGAGGCGACACCCTCGTAACCGGCGATCCAGGCGGTCATCGCCGACTCCTGAGAGCTTGCCCCGGAACCCTTCAGTGTGCCGGACAGATCGGAAGTACCCCCCTGCCCATCGCCCGCTTTTTCCCCGGTAGGGCTGTCGTTGCCGCAGGCGGACAAGGTCAGGACGGTAGCGAGAGCGATCACTGTCGCTGCTCGAGTGCGATACAACTTCACAGAATTCGTGCCTCCTAGAGTCGTGCGGTCTGAGGAAGGAGACTACCGGAAAACGTGGACCATTCTCCCTCCGCCCGGACGCCAAGCAATCTAGGGACGGCACATGTCCGGAGAACTCATCGAAGGTAAACGAAAGATGAATCAGACCTAAAGTCCAACGGCTTTTCGGTCACATCTAGTGTGAGGATGGTCACCCCACAATGGCAGGCTCCTCGCCCGAGACGGGCAAGGTCGCGGTGGTGTGGCGCTCCACTGCGACGACACGCCCGGAGCCTCGTGAGATGTGCGCGACCAGGACCTCTCCCGGGGTGAGAAAGGGGTCGCGAAAGGGAATCTCGTTGCCCACGCCCGCGGCTGCGTGACCGGCCAGCGCTCCCAGCACGGTGCCCAGCACGGGGCGGTGGGTACAGATCAACACCGGGCGACCCCGCTCGATCTGTTTGGCCACCAGCCGGGCTGTCGCTTTGGCGTCGTGCCGGTGTCCGTCCTCGCTGAGCTTGCCTTTGGTCTTCAGCTGGATGCCGGCCGTCTCGGCCAGCGGCTCGACGGTCTGCTGGCAGCGCAGCCACGGACTGCTGAAGATCCGGGCCGGTCTCCAGGCTGTGGCCAGGTGGGCGAGGTCGGCGGCCTGCTCCCGGCCGGCGCGCACCAGTGGTCGCATTGCGTCCTCATGCCCCCAGCCGACCCGCGGGTGGGCATGCCCGTGCCGAACCACCAGCAGCGGCCACGTATCCAGCGAACCCGACTCGTTCAACTCGGCGACGGCATTCAGCTGGGCCCGGTCACCCCGCCGGGTCAGCATCCGGTCCGCGTCCGTCACCTCGACCCAGCGCGCATCGTCGACCTCCTCGAGCCGGGTCAGCTCGACGGTGCCATCGGCGGGGATGCGGGCCGCCCAGTACTTGACCACTTTCGTCGCCGACACCGACAACCGGTAACGGGCGGACGGAAGCCGGACTCCGAGAGCGATGCGCAGGCCGGTCTCTTCCCAAACCTCCCGCACCGCGGCGACCGGGTAGTGCTCCCCCGGGTCAAGCTTTCCTTTCGGCCAGGACCAGTCGTCGTAGCGCGGGCGATGAATGAGCAACACCTGCAGCTGGCCGTGGTGCAGCCGCCAGCACACCGCGCCAGCCGCATGGACCTGATGGTCCCGCTCGGGTGCATCGCAGGATCCGGCGCGGATGGCCGTCTGCTTCATCGGCCGGCCACTCCCCGCCGTACCGCGCGAGCCTTGGTGTGCCGGGCGATGAGATGAGCCTGCAGATCGCACAGCGGCTGACCGTTCGCGTCCTGGTGATGGCGGGTCCACACACCGTCCGGGCCCAGCCACCAGGATGTGGTCTCCTCGTCCATACACAGGTCGAGCAGTTCGTTGAGCTCGGTGATCTGGACCGGATCGGTGAGCCGGATCAATGCCTCGACCCGCCGGTCCAGGTTGCGGTGCATCATGTCGGCACTGCCGATATACGTGACGCGCTGCCCTCCGGATTCGAAGGAGAATACCCGCGAGTGTTCCAGGAACCGGCCCAGAATCGACCGGACCCTGATCGTCTCACTGAGGCCGGGTACCCCGGGACGCAGCGCGCAGATGCCGCGGATCACCATGTCGACCGGCACGCCTGCCTGCGAGGCGCGGTACAAGGCGTCGATGATCTTCTCGTCGACGATCGAGTTCATCTTCATCCTGATTGCCGCGGGCCGGCCGGCCTGGTGATGAACGATTTCGCGTTCGATGCGGTCGATCAATCCGCTACGCAAAGCGCGGGGAGCCACCAGCAGCCGCCGGAACGAGGCTTTCGGAGAGTACCCGGACAGCTGGTTGAACAGCCGGGACAGGTCCTCTCCCACCTCCGGGTTGCAGGTGAGCAAACCGAGGTCCTCGTACATCCGGGCCGTCTTGGGGTGGTAGTTCCCGGTGCCGACATGACAATAGCGGCGCAGGCCGTCCTTCTCGTTGCGAACCACCAGCGACAACTTCGAATGCGTCTTCAGCCCGACGATGCCGTAGACGACATGCACCCCGGCGCGTTCCAGCTTGCGCGCCCAGGTGATGTTGGCCTGCTCGTCGAACCGGGCCTTGATCTCCACCAAGGCCAGCACCTGCTTGCCGGATTCGGCGGCCTCGATGAGCGCATCGACGATCGGGGAGTCCCCGGACGTGCGGTACAGGGTCTGCTTGATCGCCAGCACCTGTGGATCGGCGGCGGCCTGTTCCAGGAACCGTTGAACGGAGGTGGAGAACGAATCATAGGGATGGTGCAGCAGCACTTCTCTGGCCCGGATCGCGGCGAAGATATCGCGCGGCTTGGCCGACTCCCGACCGTCGGTGAGGGCGCGATGGGTCCGTGGCAGGAACCGGGGGAAGGTGAGATCGGCCCGGTCCACGTCGGCCACCAGGCTGAGCGCACGCAGGTCCAGCGAGCCGGGCAGGGTGTACACCTCGCGTTCCTGCACACCCAGTTCGCGCACCAACACGTCGCGCACCTCGGGGTCGATGCCCTCGACCACTTCCAGGCGCACCGGCGGGCCGAACCGGCGCCGCAGCAGTTCCTTCTCCAGGGCGGCCAGCAAGTTCTCCGCGTCGTCCTCCTCGACTTCCAGGTCCTCGTTGCGGGTGACCCGGAAGTAGTGCCAGTCCAAGACCTCCATGCCGGGGAACAGCTGGTCCAGGTGTACCGCGATGAGGTCCTCCAGCCGCAGGAACCTCACCCCGGAACTGAGGTGGTCCTCGGAGCCGACCTCCACCAGCCGCGGCAACGACGGCGGGACCTTGACCCGGGCGAAGTGCTGAGCGCCGGTGGCCGGGTGGAGCAACACGATGGCCAGGTTCAGCGACAGCCCGGAGATGTAGGGGAACGGGTGGGCCGGGTCGACAGCCAGCGGAGTGAGTACCGGGAACACCCGGCTGGAGAAGAACTGGTGCAACCGCGCCCGCTCGGCCTCCGACACCTCCGGCCAGCCGATGATGCGGATGCCCTCCGCGGCCAGCTCCTCACGCACCCCGCCCGGGCCGTAGTGCGCCATGGCGTGCCGGAGCATCAGCTCCTTTGCGCGAGAGTGCAGATCGGCCAACAAGTCTCGCGGGTCCTGACCGGAATGCGAGGGAACTGCCAGCCCGGCGGCGATGCGCCGTTTGAGTCCGGCCACCCGGACCATGAAGAACTCGTCCAGGTTCGAGGCGAAGATGGCCAGGAATCTGGCCCG
>PDWJ01003655.1_pt1 | contig 14455 bp, 11 predicted proteins | sample 1430881 | NCBI WGS metagenome assembly PDWJ01 (sample SAMN01162460, study PRJNA174530) | Oral metagenome, whole genome shotgun sequencing project. | biome: Marine environment; feature: Marine mammal; material: Swab sample of the gingival sulcus; isolation source: swab sample of gingival sulcus... | reverse complement strand
CGACACGATCACGTTAATTTGCTGTACTTGCTCGGGCTCGGCAAACAGCTGGCGGAGCTGCTCTGCCAGGGCATTGGCCTCATCGGCCTGCTTGCGTGCTTTTAGTACTTCAAGGCGCAGCAGCCACAGCTCCAGGTTGTCCCCTTCATCGCTGAGCAGCTGCTTCAGCACGGCATCGGCACTGTCCCAGTTTTTTTCCCGGATCAGCGCGCGGACACTGGTGCTGGTCATGTCTTCTTCCGTCAGGATGGTCTGCTCGTCCTTGTAAAAGCCATCGCCGCCCTGCTGATGGTCTTTAGTCAGTTTGTCCATATCATAGCGGTGGCTGTAATCGTAGTTGGACTGGCTGATGTCATAATCGCGATAGTCGCGCTGCTCACGTTGTTCGTGTTGCTCGTGATCGCCGTCAGGGGCAGGGCTGGGTGCCTCCTCAGCAGGTGCCGCCTCATTGGCCGTGCCGCCCGGGGCAAGGGCATAGGGGGTGGCGGTAAATTGCAGGTTCTCGCGCAAGCGGCGATAGGCCAGATAGAGCAGTATCAGGGCAATCAGGCAAATTAGCAGCAGCACGCAGATGACATACAGCCACCGATAAGCGCCCTGGTATTCTGCCTGCGCCGCTTCGAGCGCGTTGACCTGATCCTGTAAGTTCTGCTTTTCCATCTGCAGTGTCAGCACCGCCATTTTCAAGTCGCTGACTTCATTGTTCAGGCGCATGATTTGCGCGTAAATCAGAGGCTCGCGCTGTGGGTTTTGAATAATATCGTAGCTCTGCATGGCGTTGTCGCCAACGATATATCCCTCTATCTCACGCAGGTTTTTTTTCAGCCCGGGCATCAGGCTGCGCCGCGCGGTGGGCTGCATGTCGGTCGAGCTTGTGTTGTCAGCGGCTGGTGCATCGCGGCTGTCCAGAGTGTCTGTGGGGGTGTCTGTGGGCACGTCTGTAGCCGTGTCTGCTGCAGACGCTTCACTGACTGTTTCTGTGCCCGTGCCTGCCTCAGTCGCTGCAGGCTGCGGGCTTGCCAGCGCAGCTTGTGCGGTTTGCGCTTCTTGTGGATTTGTCTGTGGCGCCGTCTGCGGCTCTGCTGGAGGGGCAGGGTCTGGATGGCTGGCCGTTGGCTGCTCCTCGGCAGGTGCGGCTTGCTCAGTGGCGGCAGCAGCGTCTTGAGGGATATCCAGCACGAGGCCGGGGCGCAGGTTTGCGGGTGATAAAATCAGCTGCGAGTTGGCCGCCTGGATTGCGCTTATAAAATCCTGCAGCGGCGTGCCTTGGGGTTTCAGCGCCTGGGCGATCAGCGACAGGCTGTCGCCATAGCGTACGGTATAGTGCGGTGTTTGTGCGCTATCACTGTCCAGGCTGCGCTTCTGTACGGAGTATTCACTGGCCACCCGGCTGGGGTTGGGTATGCGGATAGTCTGGCCGACGGCCAGGGCATCCATGCCATCGGGGAACTCGGCCAGGTTCTCATTGACGATGGCCTGAATATATTGGTGCAGCGGCAAGCTGACAGTGCCGCGAAAGCGCTGGGCTATTAGCGATAGCGCATCGTCAGGCATTATCTGGTATTCGCGCACCGGCTCGCCGTTTTGAAACTCGGCAGATGTGAAAAGTGCAGCGGTTTCAGCATCGGCAGCTGGCAGCTCGGTAGCGGTCTCTGTTGATGCAGGCGGGGGCGTTGCAGGAGCGGCGACCTCTACGGTCTCTATCGTCTCTACCGCACCGCTGTAGGGCAACACTTGCACTACCTGATTACGGTCTTGCTGCGGCTCAAGCACGGTGACGGTTTGGGGCGCGGGGGCGCGGGGCGCAGGCTGGTTGGTGACACCCTTGATATCAACCAGTGCGTGGTACTCCCGGGATATACTGCCGCGAGGCCATTCCACGCTTAACAGAAGCGAGACCAGCAAATCCTGCATCAGCTTTTTTGAGCGGCCCTCAATAAACAGTTGCTGATCCTCGTCCTGCTGCACACTCAGGCTGATGCGCCCCAGGCCCCAGGGGTAGTCCAGTCCTTGTTGCAGATAGGCCTCACTGCTGGCCAGAGCGGGCAGAATATCACCCTGTTGCCAGTGCTCATCGGCAGACTGGTGGATGGGAACCTTAAAGTGCAGGGGCTGGTTCAGATAGGAGAGCAACTCCATGTCGCCCAGCGACAGTGCCTGAGCCATTGGGGCACAAAACAGCAGCAGCAAGGCCGCGAGAGAGTGTCGCATACTGTTTGAATACCTCGTGATTTATTGGAGTCCGTTGTATGATTGATTAAAGCATAAAATGCTCGCATCTATTCATGCACGGCATATTATATAAAGCTTGACTATAATAATTGCAAATATTTGTAAAACAAGCGTTTTTTAGACTATCCGCATAGCACGCCCAGGCAGATTCCACCGTATCAATGATTATTCAAGAAAAACGCACGGTCAGCCGTGAAGACTGGACGCAGGCGATTCGCTTTCTCGATGAGCATTTTCCCCTGTCCCGCTCCAAACTCAAAGATGCCATGAACAAGGGCTGCGTGTGGCGCACGCGCCGTGGCGAGCGCATCCGCATGCGCCGGGCGCAGACGGAGATTCGCCACGGCGATGTGATTGAGCTGTTCTATAACGCCGAGGCGCTGCGCTATCTGCCCAAGGCAGTCGAGCTGATTGAGGATTGCGAGCAGTACAGCGTGTGGAACAAGCCTGCGGGCATGCCGATAGCTGGTGATGACTGGGGCGATTACAACTCGCTGCTGCGCCAGGTTGAGCTGATGTGTCAGGGCGAGCGTGTGGTGCTGGCGGTGCAGACGCTGGATGTGGAGGCCACCGGGGTAGTGGTGGTTGCCCATCAGCCGCAGGTGGCAGAGCGCCTGCGCCAGTTGTTTGCCAGCGGCCAGGTGCAGCAGCACTACCGCGCCGAGGTACTCGGCGAGATTGCCGAATCGGGCACCATCACTGCAGCGCTGGACGGGCAGGCCGCTGTTACCACATTTCAGCGCGTCAATTATAACGATTATGCGGGGCGCTCCCGAGTGGATGCAGAGCTGCCATCGGGTATCCCCGATCAGCTGCGCCGCCACCTGGAGGGCATCGGCCACCCGGTGATGGGTGATGCCTTGTATGGCGAGGGCAACGACAATCGCGGCGGCTTGCGCCTGCGCTTGACGGCGCTGGCCTTTACCTGCCCGCTGCGGCAACAGGCGGTGGAGTTTAGTCTGTATTGATATCGCCCTGGTCTGCGCTGTTGCGCAGGCTGGCGCTGATATGACCAATCACACAGGCATCCCGATAGCCCGCTGCATGCAGTTCGGCGAGGCTGGCAGTGACCGCATGTGCAGGGACGCTGGCGAGCAGGCCGCCGCAGGTTTGCGGGTCGAACAGCAGCGGGTAGTTGCGGTGCTGTGCGGCCTGCCCTGCCTCGCCGGTCTCGCCAGTCTCGCTAATCCAGTGTTCGGCCTGACGGTTGCTGGGGTAGAGGCTGCTGCGAATGCCGCGCGCCAGCAAATCGTGTGCCCCGCTCATCACCGGCAGCGCCGCCAGCTCCACGGTGGCGACACAGGCGCTGGCGCGGGTTAGCTCGGCGAGGTGCCCGGCGAGGCCAAAGCCGGTGATATCGGTGCAGGCGCTGGCCTGGTGGCGGGCAAAAATCTGCGCCGCGCGCTGGTTGCTGTGCAGCATGGCCTGCAGGGCGCGGGCTATATCGCGGCCATCGGCGAGGTGGCGCATGTCGCCGGCAAACAGCACGCCGGTGCCCAGCGCCTGGGTCAGGATCAGCGCATCGCCCGCCTGCGCGCCCGCCTTGCTCAACACGCGCTGCGCCGTGCCGTTGACGACAAAGCCCAAACTCAGCTCCTGTGCCTCGGCGCTGTGCCCGCCAATCAGGGCGCAGTGGTGGCGGTTGAGTTCATCCACCGCACCGCTCATCAGCTGGTACAGCTCGCGCTCGGCAATCGCCTCGCTGCTGTAGGGCAGGTTGACGATGGCCTGGGCGCTGTGCGGCGTGGCGTTCATGGCGAACAGGTCGCTGAGGGCGTGCAATGCGGATAGTCTGCCAAAGGTGTAGGGGTCGTCGATAAAATGGCGCAGCTGGTCAACGCTCTGCACCAGCGCCTCACCCCGGCGCGGTTCAAATACTGCCGCATCGTCACCGATAGACTGCACGACGCCAATCTGCCGCACCGGTTGCAGCTCGGCCAGCACGCGGCTGAGCACGCGGGCGCCGAGCTTGGCACCGCAGCCGCCGCAGCGCAGTGCTGGCTCTGCTGTCGCACTTGCCTGGCTATTGTTGACGGGCTGCATGTGCGGTGAGCGGTCGGGGAGCTGCTGGAACTGGGCGATAAAGCGGCGGTCGATGCGGTCTTTCCAGCGCCACACCCAGGCGCCATAAAAGGACAGCGGCTGGCGCCAGCCGACGGCGGTTTTTCCGCCCAGTGCCAGCAGGCTGAGGAAATTATCCTGGGGCTGGTAGGCTTTGAGCGGTTTGCCTTGCAGGCTGCGGCGCAGGTTGTGCAGCAGAACGGGCGCCTGGCGCACCGCATACACCCCCGCCTTGGGGCGCGGCGCGTGGGGCATGTGGGCAATATCACCCACGGCAAAAATGCGCGGGTTGTCGATGCTCTGCAAATAGCGGTTGACGGTGATAAAGCCGCGCTCATCGGTGCTCAGGCCAGAGGCCCGTGGCCAGTCTGCGGCGCGCGCCGAGGTGCAGCAAAACAGACTATCCGCATACAGCGTCTCGCCGCTGCGCGCGGTTAGCTGTTTGGCCTCGATGCGCTCGACATCGAAGTGCTTGTGCAGCTGTATGCCGCGCGCGGCCAGATGCTGGCGCACAATGCGCCTGACCCGATGGCTGTAGCCCGGCAGTATGTCCTCACCGCGGTTGAGCAGGTGGAACTGCGCCTCAATATCCTGGCGCTGGCTGATCGCGTACTCCAGCGCCAGCAGCACTTCCACCCCGCCCGCGCCGCCGCCAATCACGGCGAGCTGTGCGGGGGCTTGCCGCTCGGCCAGCTCATCGAGCAGCTGCGCCCAGCGCGACAGAAACGGGGCAATCGGCTTGATCGGCGTGGCGTGCTCGGCTGCGCCGCTGATGGGACAGTCGGGAATGGCGCCGATATTGATGGAGGCGTAATCAAAGCCAATCGCCGGGCGGCCTTGCAGCTGCACCGACTGCGCCTGGTGGTCAATGCCGGTCACCGTGGCGTGAATAAAGCGCGCCCCGGCAAAGCGGCACAGCTTGACCAAATCCAGCAGCAGCTCGTCCTCGCCGTAGTGCCCGGCAATCACGCCGGGCAACATCCCCGAGTAGGCCGCCATCGGCGTGTCGCTAATCAGGGTCAGACGCACACCGGGCATGGGCTGCATGGCCCACATGCGCAACAGCAGGGCGTGGCTGTGGCCACCGCCAATCAGAACAATATCTTTTTCAATGGCTTGGGTTTGCATGGCTTAATCGTGATGGGTTAGTCATTCTGCGCATCAAGCTGCTGCCAGCTGTCTGCCCAGATGGCTTCCATCTTTTCGGCGACGGGCTGAAACTCGGCGCGGGTTTGGCAGAGCTGGTAGAGGGCGGCGCGGCCCTGAATCAGGGTGCGCTGCATGTGCGCAAAGCAGGCATCTACCTGTTGCGGCTTGAGCATGCAGTGTTGCACGCCAAAGTTCAGCAGGGCGCTTTTGTCCGGCCACTGTTTGCTGCCGTTCAGGCTCAGCGCCATAAAGTCGTCGGGCAGGTAGACGCAGGTGGTGGTCAGGTCAAAGAACGCGCCCAGCCTGCGCTCGCCGGCGTGCGGGTAGGTGATGGCGAGGTTTTTCAGGTGCGCATCGCCATTGCGAATCACGACATTGACCAGGCTCAGCATAAACAGCTGCCCCAGCGCCTCGGCCTGAAAGCGCGGCGAGACAAACTGGCGAATGGTTTTGGCGCAGGCTTCCAGGCTGCTGTCGTAGCGCTGCGCCGTGCCCTTGGCCTGGAGGACGGCAAAGTCTTCAAAGCCGATGCTCAAACCGTCCGCGTTTTTGTCGATGCGATGGGACAATACGGTCTTGCCGCGATCGCCCAGCTGGGTTTTCGGGATATGCAGCCCGGCGGCCTTGGCCAGCTCCAGACAGGCGTATTCATTGCAGGCCAGCTCGGGGTATTCGTCGCCCCAGCTCTTGATAATGTAATAGGGCGTGGGCAGGGTGGCCTTGCCTTGCAGGCTGGTATTGATGCGCGGCTGCACGCTGGCCTGGGCGGAGTTTTTGGCGTAGCGCATCAGCATTTGCGCAAACAAGCCCTCGGCCAGCCCGTCGACATTGCCCGCCGTGCTTTTCGGTTTAGGCTGGCTCGCGTTGGGACGCTGGTCGGGGCTGGCATAGCGCAGGCGGCCATACTGATTGTCGCTGAGGCTTTGCAGCAGGCTGAGGTCGCCCGAGCCCTCGGCCTTGGCAATCACCTGTTCGAGCATTTCCCGCACCGGCCCCTCGGGCAGGTGCATCTGAAAAATCGGGTGCAGCTCGCTGTGGAAATACGGCGCGGCGCGGCGCGGCATGGTCAGCGAGATATCGCTCTGCGCGCAGGCGGCGTACTGAAAGGCAAAGCGGTTGCCCTGCTTGTACAGGCGGCCGGCGAGGTGCTCGCTGTGCCGGTGGTCGGCAATATAGACATCCAGGGCGGAGAGCTTGCCAGCAGTGGACATCAGGCAAGCTCTCCATCGGCATCTTCGCTGTGCTGTGCGGCTTCCGCCCAGGGCTGAAAGGGGGTGTCTGTGAGACTATCCGCATTCAGCGTGTCGAGGGTGGGCAGCTGCTCCTCAACCAGCAGCAGTTGCAGCCCCAGCAGCTCGGCCACCCGGGCGACCTTGCGGATGCCGATATCGCGATAGCTGCCGCGCTCGATACTGCCCATGGTGGTGCGGTCGATGCCCGCCATCTGCGCCAGCTCGGCCTGCGTCCAGCGGCGGGCTTTGCGGGCGGCTTTGATTTGTTGGCCTATCTCGTTCATAAGATATTTATTTGCAATTTATGGATTAAGTTTGCGCATTTTAGGGGAATATATAATGCATTGACAGGCTTTTGTGCCAATGCGGATAGTCTGTGGGCGGGGGTGTGTGGCATAGCCGTTAGCTGTGGTTGGCAAAGGCGACCACTTCCTCGGCACTGCCGCGAAAGAGGATATCGCCCTGGCGCTTGCTGAGCATGTAGTCGTACATCGGGTCGTAGTACTCGGTGAGCAGCAGGTGGAAGCCGGCGCGAAAGCCCTCGGCATCGCCGTGTTGCAAAAAGGCCTCAATCGCCGCCTGAAACAGGCCGTGAAGATAGCGGTAGCGTTCATCGCCAAGGCGCTTCTTGATCCGCAGGATACTGCCGAGGAATTGCTCGCTGAAGTGCTCGGCGGCGCGCTCGCCGTATGCCACTTGCAGGCGCGGCCAGTAGTTGAGCACATAATCTTCCAGGGTCAGCTGGGTGCGTTGCTCGGCACTGGCCTCAACCACTACGCGCCCCGCCGGGTGCATGGCCGCTTGCAGCACATCGGGCACATAGCAGCGTCCAACCAGGCGGCTCTCGTCCTCAATATAGATAGCCGCAGGGGCGTGTTGGGCGAGCTTGAGAAAATCAATCGACAGGGCGTTTTCAAAATTGATTTGGCTGGGCTGACCGCCGGGCAGGCGGCCAAAGGCCGAGCCGCGGTGATTGGCGCGGCCCTCCAGATCAATCGCGTGATGAATCTGTTGCAGCACCCGGGTTTTGCCGCAGCCGGTGCGCCCGCTGAGCAGGCGCAGGCTTTGCTTGCCCGGCGTACACTGCGCGGTCAGATTGTCGAGCAGAAAGCGGCGCATGGTCTTGTAGCCGCCCGGGATATAGTCGTAGTCCACGCCCGCCTCGCGCAGCCACTGCTGGGTGATCTGCGAGCGCAGGCCGCCGCGAAAGCAATACAGCCGCCCCTCGGGGTGTTGCTCGGCAAACTGCTGCCAGGCGGCAATGCGCGCCTGCTTGCGCTCGCCGCAGACCAATTGATGCCCCAGGGCAATCGCCGCCTCCTGTCCCTGCTCGGTATAGCAGGTGCCGACAGCGGCGCGCTCGGCATCGTCCATCAGGGGCAGATTAGTGGCGCAGGGGAATGCGCCGCGCTGGAACTCAACCGGAGCGCGGACATCGAGCAGGGGGGTGCCGTGCAAAAACAGCGCGGCGTAGTCAGTGGCGGGGCTTGGCTTCACGGTAATCCGGCAGTGGCAATAAAGGCCGCATCATACACTCTCGGTCAAGAATGAGCAGCCCGTTTACACGGGCAAATGCCGTACAGACAGACACAAAAAACCCCGAACGTGTCGGGGTTGCTTGTGGAGTCTGATTAAGCTCCCTCTCCCTCTGGGAGAGGGTTGGGGTGAGGGAGCAAAGCCACTAAAGTAACGCTATGCGGATAGTCTAAAAACAGGCTTAATTAGTGCTGTCATATACTTCTGCACAGAGCTGGTTATCAACCGCCAAAGTCATCCAGGAGGATGTTTTCGCGCTCGACGCCCAAATCTTCGAGCATCTTGATAACGCACTGGTTCATAATCGGCGGCCCACACATATAGTATTCGCAATCTTCAGGCGCGGGGTGATCCTTGAGGTATTGCTCATACAAGACGTTGTGGATAAAGCCGGTCAAACCGTCCCAGTTGTCCTCGGGCTGAGGGTCGGAAAGGGCGATATGCCAATCAAAGTTGTCATTTTCCCGCGCCAGCATATCGAAGTCTTCCTGATAGAAGATTTCCTTTTTGCTGCGCGCGCCGTACCAGAAACTGATCTTGCGATCGGTCTTGATGCGGCGCAGCTGGTCAAAGATATGTGAACGCATTGGCGCCATGCCCGCGCCACCGCCGATAAACACCATCTCATTCTTGGTCTCTTTGGCGAAGAACTCACCAAAGGGCCCGGAGATTGTCACCTTGTCGCCCGGCTTGAGGTTGAAGATATACGAGGACATCTTGCCTGCGGGAATCCCTTCGCTGCCCGGAGGCGGCGAGGCGATACGCACGTTGAGCATGATAATGCCCTTCTCCTCGGGGTAGTTGGCCATGGAATAGGCGCGCAGCACCGGCTCATCGACCTTGGACTCAAACTTCCACAGATTGAAGTGATCCCAGTCGCCGCGATACTCCTCACCAATATCAAAATCGGTGTACTTGAGGTGGTAGGGCGGGCATTCAATCTGAATGTAGCCACCGGCGCGGAAATCGACGTTCTCGCCCTCGGGCAGCTCCAGCACCAGCTCCTTGATAAAGGTCGCGGCGTTGTCGTTGGAGCGCACGGTACACTCCCACTTCTTCACGCCAAACACGTCTTCCTCAACCTCGACTTCCATATCCTGCTTGACTCCGACCTGACAGGACAAGCGGTCGCCGCAAGCGGCTTCGCGCTTGGTGATATGGGATTCTTCGGTGGGCAGAATCGTGCCGCCACCGGAGTGAATCTTGACCCGACACTGGGCGCAAGTACCGCCACCGCCACAGGCAGAGGGCACAAACAAGCCCTGTTCGGCCAGCGTGCCGAGCAGCTTGCCGCCCGGCTCGACTTCCAGGGTTCTTTCACCGTTGACGATGATTTTAACCAACCCCTGTGGCACCAGTTGTTTTTTTGCGGCCAGAATCACCAATACCAGGAGCAGGATGATTCCGGTAAATACGCCAACACCTAAGATAATTTCGTTCATCTTGCGCCCTCCCTACAGTTGCACGCCGGAGAAGGCCATGAAACCCAGAGCCATCAAACCAACAGTGATAAAGGTGATACCCAGGCCTTGCAGGCCATCGGGCACATCCGAGTATTTGAGCTTTTCGCGAACTCCGGCGAGCACGGTAATCGCCATTGCCCAGCCAATGCCGGAGGCGATGCCGTAAGTAACCGACTCGGCAAAGTTGTAATCGCGCTCAACCATAAACAGCGAGCCACCCATAATTGCGCAGTTCACGGTAATCAGCGGTAGGTAAATGCCCAGGGCGCTGTAGAGCACCGGCACATACTTGTCGAGAAACATTTCCAGAATTTGCACAATCGCGGCAATCACGCCGATATAGGAGATAAAGCCGAGAAAGCTCAAATCCACATCGGGCATGCCCGCCCAGGCCAGCGCGCCATCTTTGAGGACATAGGTATAGAGCAGGTTGTTTGCCGGCAGGGTCACGCCCTGGACAAAGATAACCGCAATACCCAGCCCCAGTGCCGTGCTGATCTTTTTCGACACGGCGAGGAAAGTACACATCCCCAAAAAGAAGGAGATGGCGAGGTTTTCAACAAAAATCGCCTTAACGGCAAGAGAAATATAATGTTCCATCAGGCGTGCTCCCCGTGACCGTCTTCAATTTTGAACTCGGGCGCTTCAAGCTGCTCTTTCTTCCAGGTGCGCAGACCCCAGATCAGCAGGCCGATAACAAAAAACGCGCTCGGTGGCAGCAGCATCAGACCCACGGGCTGATACCAGCCGCCCTCGGTGGCCAGCGGCAGAATGTTAATGCCAAACAGGGAACCGGAACCGAACAGCTCGCGGAAGAAGCCGACCGCGAGCAGAATCACACTGTAACCCAGGCCATTGCCGATGCCGTCGAGAAAGCTGGGCAGGGGCGGGTTTTTCATGGCGAAGGCCTCGGCGCGACCCATAACGATACAGTTGGTGATAATCAGGCCGACAAACACCGACAGCTGCTTGCTCACCGCATAGGCGTAGGCCTTGAGAATCTGGTCAACCACAATGACCAGCGAGGCAATAATCACCATCTGCACGATAATGCGGATACTGCTGGGGATCTGGTTGCGGATAATCGAAATAAACAGATTGGAGAACGCCGTCACTGAGGTCAGGGCGAGACACATAATCACGGCAGTGTTGAGATTGGACGTGACCGCCAGCGCAGAGCAAACCCCCAATACCTGCAAGGCAATCGGGTTGTTGTTGAGCATCGGGTCGAGCAGGACTTCTTTGGTCTTGGCCATGGCTTATTCCCCTTTGGATTGAGCTTTCAGCTGGTCGAGGAACGGGCCGAAGCCATTGTCACCCAGCCAGAACTGAATCAGATTGTTAACACCGTAAGTGGTCAGGGACGCACCCGCCAGGCCGTCAATTGTGTACGCTGCATTGGCTGCGGCGGGGTCAAAGTGACCGTATTTGACAACGCGGATAGCGGTATCGCCACGCGCATCGGCAATTTTCTTGCCAGGCCACTGTGCCTTCCACTTCGGGTTGTCGACTTCACCACCCAGCCCCGGTGTTTCCCCGTGGGCGTAGAAGCCCAGGCCGTCAATGGTATTGGCATCCGGCTTCACGGCGACAAAGCCGTACAGCGTCGACCACAGGCCGTAACCGTGAACAGGCAGGATATAGGACTTGATGGCATTACCATTCTTGACCAGATACACCGAGGCGTACTTGGCGCGGGTCTTGATTTTGGCAATGTCCTCGTCTTCGCTCAGCGCCACATTTTGCGCGGGGTCCTTGGCGGCCTTGCGCTGGTCGTAGTGCTGGGCATCAACGGCATCGGTGAATTTGCCCGTGGCAATATCGACCACGCGGGTTTCAATATTGCGGCGGAACATATCGCCAATCTCATCGCCAGACTTGCCGGCAATATCCAGGCCAGCGATGACGAGAATATTGCTCTGCATGTCCAGCAGCTTGTTGGTTTGCTGCACGGGCTTGAGCTTGACGGCGGCAAAGGACACGACTACCGAGGCGACCAGGCAGACCGCCACCGCTACCGCGATGGTTTTTCCGAAACTATCGTTATTACTAGCCATTGCGCTGCAACCTCCGCTTGATATTCGCCTGAACCACAAAGTGGTCAAAGATGGGCGCCCACAGGTTGGCGAACAGAATCGCCAGCATCATCCCCTCCGGGAAGGCGGGGTTGGCGACGCGAATCAGTACGCACATAAAGCCAATCAAAAAGCCGTAAGCCCAGCGCCCCTTGTTGGTCATGGCCGCAGATACGGGGTCGGTCGCCATGTAAATCATGCCGAAGGCGAAGCCGCCCAGGGTCAGATGCCAGTACCAGGGCATCTCAAACATCGGGTTGCTGTCGCTGCCGATCAGATTAAACAGGTAGGAGGTTGCGACCATGCCGATAAACACGCCAAAAATTACCCGGTGTGAGGCAATTTTAGTGCCGATCAGGAAGGTCGCGCCGAGCAGGCAGGCCAGCGTCGAGGTCTCGCCCAGCGAGCCGGGGATAGTGCCGAGGAAGGTCTGCAGCCAGTTAAACTGGGCAGTAATCGCCTCCATGCCGCCAGTGGCGCCGAGGCCCAGCGCGGTAGCGCCGCTAAAGCCGTCAACTGCCACCCACACCGCATCGCCCGACATATGTGCGGGGTAGGCAAAGTACAGGAAGGCGCGCCCGGTCAGCGCCGGGTTGAGGAAGTTTTTGCCGGTGCCGCCAAACACTTCCTTGCCCAGCACCACGCCGAAGGAGATGCCCAGTGCAACCATCCACAGCGGCGCATCGGGCGGCATGGTCAGGGTGTAGAGCATGGAGCTGACCAAAAAGCCCTCGTTGACCTCGTGGCCGCGCACAGAGGCAAACAACACTTCCCACAGGCCGCCAGCGACCAGGGTAATAATATAGATAGGTAAAAAGTACAGCGCCCCGAGCAGCATATTGGCATACCACTGGTTGACGGCCTCCGCTCCCGTGGCAATGCCGATCAGGCTCAACAGGTCATAGCGCCAGTTTTCTGCGCTGATACTGCCCAGGGCAGTGTTGGCCTGCATGCCGGTGTTGTACCAGGCCATCAGGATACAGGGTATCGTCGCCAGTACGACATACGTCATTACCCGCTTCAGGTCTATCGCGTCACGCACATGGGTTTTGCCCGTGGTGGTGTTCGCTGGCGACCAGAAAAAGGTGTCGATCATTTCGTAAACGGGGTAAAACTTTTCGTACTTACCGCCCTTTTCGAAATCAGGACCGATGCGATCCAAAAATTTTCTCATCGCTTAACCCTCAATTTCAATTTTGTTAAGACACTTGCGCAGCGCCGTGCCGTAATCCACCTTGGACGAAGACACATAAGTACACAGGGACAAATCCTCTTCATCCAGCTCCAACGCGCCGAGCTGCTGGGCGAGGTCGGTATCAATCGTGATAACGGCGCGCAGCAGTTGTGTGGGCAGAATGTCCAGCGGTATCAGTCGCTCGTAGTAGCCCACAGGCACCATGGCGCGCGGGCTGCCATTGGCATTGGTAGTCATGGCAAAACGGCGCTTGCCGCAGAAGGAGGAGAACAGCACATTCAGCACCGAAGCCTTGTCCAGGCCGGGGCGAACATAGTGCAGCATCAGGCGCTCACGCTCCTCCGCCAGCACGGACACTTGATTGTGGTAGCGACCGAGGAAGTCCAGCGCGCCTTCTGCCCGGCTGCCCTGCAAGACCGAGCCGCTGATGGCGCGGTTCTCGCCCTCGGCCAGCTCGCCGGCGAGCAAATCGCTGATATTTGCACCCAGCGTGGTGCGCAGCAGGCGGGGCTGCTTGACCTGGGGGCCGCCCAGGGCAATCACGCGCTCGCTGTACAGCTTGCCGGTGGTGAACAAGTGGCCAATCGCAATCACATCCTGATAATTCAGATGCCAGACAGTGCGCGTTGCGCTGACCGGGCTGAGGTGGTGGATATGCGTGCCGACCAGACCCGCAGGGTGCGGGCCGTCAAACTCGGCGATCTCGACATTTTCCAGCCCGGCATCGCCAAATCCGGCGCCCGGCTTCTGGCAGACATAGATCGTGTTCGCCGTCAGGCGCGCCAGTACGCGCAGGCCATCGTCAAAGGCATCCATCTGCCCCTGTGCGACAACGCTGGGGTCAGCGGCCAGAGGTGCGGTATCAATCGCGGTAACAAACAGCGCATCGGGCTTGCTGTCAATCGCGGGAACCTTGCTGTAGGGACGGGTGCGGATAGCCGGCCACATGCCCGACTTGACCAGCACTTCGCGTACCTGCTCGGAGCTGAGGACTTCGATATCCTCGCGCTTCCAGTGGTCAAAGCCGGTCTCTGCGCCGCCCTCAACATCAATCACCACGGATTGCAGGGCGCGCTTGGCACCACGGTTGATAGCGCTGACCGTCCCCGCTGCCGGGGCGGTGTACAACACGCCGGGGGTCTTTTTATCTTCAAATAGAGCTTGGCCTTTTTTGACCGTATCGCCTTCTCTGACGAGCATTGTCGGCTTCATCCCGATATAGTCGGGGCCGAGCACCGCCACGGATTTTACCGCAGCACCGTCATGGACGACCTGTTCGGGCGCACCACTAATGGGCAGGTCCAAACCTTTCTTCGTCTTGAATTGTTGCATGCCTGGTCTTCTTTCAAGTTATGAGAGAGCCGCATTGCGAGCTCCACAGTTTCGCACGAAGCCGAAAAAAAGCCTGACACTTGAGGCTGTGTAAAAACGTAGCGAGCGAAGGTTAATCAAGGCAAAAATTAGCGAAAAAGCGCAGTTTATAAATGATAAATGAGCATTTTGAGCTAATTT
>PDWJ01003654.1_pt1 | contig 14457 bp, 17 predicted proteins | sample 1430881 | NCBI WGS metagenome assembly PDWJ01 (sample SAMN01162460, study PRJNA174530) | Oral metagenome, whole genome shotgun sequencing project. | biome: Marine environment; feature: Marine mammal; material: Swab sample of the gingival sulcus; isolation source: swab sample of gingival sulcus... | reverse complement strand
ATCGCGCTTAACGGACAAATATGTTTTGAGAAGTATATGTTTTGTCGTGCTTAGCAGACAAACATGATTTGACTCAAACACGCTTAGCCACACTTGTCGGACAGCATGACTTGACTCAAACACACTCAGCCACACTTGTCGGACAGCATGGTTTGAGTAATACACGCTTAGCCACACTTGTCGGACAGCATGACTTGACTCAAACACACTCGTCCACACTTGTCGGACAGCATGGTTTGAGTAATACGCGCTCAGCCACACTTGTCGAACAACATGGTTTGACTCAAACACGCTCAGCCACACTTGTCGAACAGCATGACTTTACTCAAACACGCTCAGCCACACTTGTCGGACAGCATGACTTGACTCAAACACACTCAGCCACACTTGTCGGACAGCATGGTTTGACTCAAACACACTCAGCCACACTCGTCGAATAGCATGGTTTGACTCAAACACACTCAGCCACACTCGTCGAATAGCATGGTTTGAGTTGCAAACATCTATTTGGTGAGTGTGGCAAGGCTTGTTTGACTCACATATAAGTGTTTCGGCAAGCGCGACAAGGCTTGTTTGACTCACTCATAGGTGTTTCGGCAACCTTTGGCGTAAGCAAATCGCTCATCACTCATCACCTATCACTCATAAAAATAAACAGAGAAAAATTTGCCAAATCTAAAACACTCATGATTTAAAACATATAAATTTTTTTCCCCCGACGCAACCTTCGAGCCTTTTTTCGTGTCATATATATAAAGGGCTGTTTGTTTTTGCCCAATCTTTGAGATGTGGCAATTTTATGAGATACTGCTTTATTTTTATTCCTTTCCTTCTACATAATCTGTCAGATATTTATATCTATCCGTCAGGCTTCCGTTTTCAGTGATGGTTGCTCTGTGTACAATACCTTCGGTATCGTCGCCAAACAATGAGGGCAATACGTTATTTATCAATTCATTTCCGAAATATTCCGAAGAATCGCGCGGAAGTTCGCCCGGCAAATTATCAACCGCAACAACCGTTACGTTCTTTTCGTTTGAAAAGGCTTTTTCTTCCAATCCGCTGTCTCTGTTGTAATCATAAAACGGATCGGCAATGGTTGAGGCTCTCAAGGTTGATGGAATAGGAAGGTTTATGTCGCAACTCACATCTGCAATAACTTTTATGGAGAAGTCCTCAGCCTGCATGTCTTCTTTGGTCATAAACACAGGAGACTCCGGATGCCAAAAATGGCACGGAATGTAGATGTCCGTAACTTTTGTGAACGGCAAAAATGTAGATTCGTATTCCGACGGGTGAGCAAAAAAGTGATGCAAGTCAAAGGCATTTCCCGCTTTATGCCTGACGTAACTGTCCGGATCAATTTGGCAAAATACAGGACAGTCGAATGTTTTGTGTAAAAAATCATCAACAGAAACTTTCTGTGTCTTCAATTGATTCAAGGTTTGTATTGCGCCGTGCGCCACACGACCGCCTCCTGTGATGAGTATCTTGAGAGGTTCAAGCTGTACGTGTTGCATTTTTTCATACATTTCTTTCATGTCGAAAAGCTCATGAGCAGCTTGCAGCTTGAATTTTTTGCTTCGCTCGCCCCATGCACGCAGTCCATTATACGCCCCGACAACTCCTGCCCAATGTCCGAAAGCAACCACACGCATTCCCTTGCGGTCTGTCAGGTATTCATAATCAATGAGGCTGATTTTTTTCTCAAGAATAGCACGCAACAACTCTCTGTTGTAGGCTTGCTTTTTGGCAACATGTGCAAAAAACAGGTATTTCTTATCCTCTAAAAACGTGTTAATCTTGACTTCTTTCACCCCCATGATAATGTCGCAATCTGCAAGAGAATCTACAAGAGTCAATCCTTTCTTGCTGTATTCTTCGTCAGTGAAACACCTTAAATCGCTGCGTTGAACAAATATCTCCACGTTCGGAAATTGCTGCAAAACTTTTAGGCAAGCATCGGGAGATAAAGGAACTCTTCTGTCTGGCGGATTTTTTGTTTCTTTTACAATTCCAAGTTTAATTTTTTCCATATGCATATATTTTTTAGTTTTTAAAAAGTAAGAATTTTTTTTTAATGCCTTGAATAGAAATACGAGCTTCTATATTTTTAAAAGTTAGAAGTTGGAAGCAGGAAGTTGGAAGTTTTTGTTTTCCGACTTCCGTCAGAATAATCATGACTTTCTATGTGTTTTAAAATTCTTCATTCAAATGTAGCTCATTTCTTGTGTTGCGGAAAAGTAATAAATCGGCATTAAAAATAAAAAGTCTTTATAAAAAAATTGAAAAATATTTTATTTTTTTCTTAACTTTGTGGCTCATTTAATGGGGCTGATCCGGATTTGACAGCAAGTTAGATGGATATGTAAGCATGTCGGGCAACTGTAACAAACCCCGCAAAAACTCGGTTACAAAAAATTAATTGGCGAAAAAACTTACGCTCTTGCAGCTTAATTGAAGTTTAGTAAATTAGCTTAATTCCTGCATAAGATGCACGGAACAAGACATTCCGCAGATGGTTCTGCCTGATTCCGTTCTGTATATGGAGTGCTGTTGATTTCAGGATAGTTCAAACATTGCTTTGCTGTTTGAATGAAACTCAAAAAGCTACGAAAAAGTTCGGGTGTCTTTTCCCTGACTTTTCTCCGACAATCAATAAAGGACTAAGCATGTAGAAAACATATTGGTCACTTGTTTGGACGAGGGTTCGATTCCCTCCAGCTCCACTGTTGAGATTATATACCTGATTATCAAGTGTGTTTTTTTTACTCCCGACGCTATTGCCAACTTATTGCCAATCTTTATCAAAGATTTTAAACTTGTGAATAATAATAACGATAAAAATATATATCCATTCAAAGGGGCAAAACTTCATAACTATAATAATGCTCTAGAGAAAAAATGGTACGTGGAGTTTTGGGCATGGTCGGTTGATGAAGGTCGCTTGAAGCGTAAAAGAATGTTTCAGGTGAATAAATTGAAAACTGTTGAAGAACGATGGAGCTTTGCAAAAAAACAAATGAGTGAAATAAATAAACTTTTAAGAAATGGATACTTCTTTGATGAAAAAATAAGAAAGGAAAATATAATAAATGAACTTGTTAAGGATAACAAAATAAGGTTAAGTATTGAAGATGAATTAATACGGATTTATGAAAATAAAAAAAATGCTTATAGACAAAAAACAAACGAAGCGACAAAAACAATTATAAACAGATTTGTAAAATACTGTAATACATTGAATAAGAATTTAACTATTGATGAAATTGACGGACATATTGCAATTGGTTTTCAAAAATATTTGTTGGAACAAAAAAAATTAGCAAATGTAACAGTGAATAAAACAATTGCTTATGTAAAAAAATTCTTTAATGAATTTTTGAAAACTGAAAGAATACAGAAAAATCCGTTTGATATTGTTGATGGTTTGCCAATCTTAGAAAGTAAAAAAAACAAAGCATTTAATGATGAACAAATATATGTATTGAAAAATTATATTGTAAAACATGATTTGCAACTGTGGAACTTTATTCAATTTATGTTCTGGTGTTATTTGAGACCTAAGGAAATTAGAGAGTTGCAAGTGAAACATATACTACTGAAAGAAAAAAAAATTTATGTTCCGGCTGATGTTTCAAAGAATAAAAAAAGTGCATACTTATTAATATCTGATAAACTTTTTGATGTAATAAGGGAAATGGGTTTGGATTATAGTAAAACAAATTTTTATGTCTTTTCAGGTAAAAGTTATTGCGGGGGAAAAATGCTTGGAAAAAATAATATGTATAACCGCTTTAAACGGATTTTGCAAAAAAATGGGATAGGAAAAGATTATACTTTGTATTCGTGGAAACATACGGGAGTTGTAAAAGCATACAGGTCAGGAATTGATATAAAAGCCATACAATTACAATGCAGACATCACAGTATAGCAATGACGGATAGATATTTAAAGAGCTTGGGTTTTATAGACAATTATTGTTTTATGAAGAAAATTAATGATGTTGAATTGTAGTAGGCTCAAGGTTCTTGATAATATATGATGCTGTTGATGTATTTTAGTGTGTTTTTGTTTTCTTTTTCGCCAATCTCGTTGCTGATTTCGGAGACGGATAGCCCGCTTTGGAATCTTTTTTTTATGTAATTATGTCTAAATAAATGGGTGGATATTTGTTTGTTGCGTGTTCTAAGATTGTGATTTAAAGGATTGTACAGATTGAAATTCAGGCTGTAATATTTGTAATTGCGGAGCAAAAAGTGTAGTTGATTTGAAATGAATGATTCGATGAAAATTTCGTTGAATTGCTTTTTGTCGATTATTCGGTTGTTTGACTTTTTTTGTGTTGTTATAAGTATTTTTTCGCTTGAAAGCAATTGTATTCTGTTGATTTCTAATAGTTCACTGATTCGCAAGCCTGTTCGATAAAGTGTATCAAATATGATGAATGAATATATATCTACTTTCTCAGCTTTTTGAACTACTTGACGACAAAGGTCGTCTATTTCGTTTGTTGTCAGATTTACATTCATAAAAAATTGGAGTCTATAGTGTCGTGAGGTCTAAGTATTGTGTATCTTCAATGTAGACGAGATTCTCGGATGCAAAGAAATAGTAAAGATGTGGATATTTGTGTTTTATGTGTTCATCGGCTGTAATTGTTATTTCATTTTTTTGTCGTTTGTAGATGTTCTTAAACATAAGAACGTCGGTGATGTTGTTGTTTGTTAAAACAAGATTTAGATTGTCGCTTGCGCTTGCAATGTTGTTGTTCGCTTGCGGGTTGTTGATTATAAAAGTGTTTTCGCTGCTTGTGCTTTTTTGTATGTTGAAAGTAGTTTTGTAGTTGTTTTTTGCTGTGAGTTGTATTTGTGCGTTTATGATGTTGTTGCTGAATATTGATTTTAAGTAATTGGCTGATATGAATTTATGATATGCTTTTTTGTTTTTCTCGTATGATATGAAGTAGTTTTTTATGATTAGTTGAAGTTTTTGGTATATGCGTATTGTTTCTGCAAAAGCGTTTCGTGCTTGTTTCTGATACGGAGTGTTTGGGTTGCGTACTTTTGCAGGCTTGATTCTTACGCAGTGCGTTCCGTTTCGGTAGTAAAAAATGAGGTTTGAGGTTGTTCCGCGTCCTGACTCTAAAAGGCTTTTACGTATGTTCATTTTACTTGTAATGTGCTGAATAAAAATAAAGCAGCGCTTCCACAACAAAGCGCTGCATGATAACAAAAAACATGAACTTGTCAGAGTGTTTGAATGTTGTCTTCAGTTCCGACTGTAAATTCACAGCGTGTTACGGGTGATGATTTGCGTTTTTGTGTATTTGACATTGCAATGTAGGCATAACATGCTTTATCTGCGAAGGAATCGGGAAGTGTAACAGATACAGATGTGTCGCTTCGTCTTGCTTTTTTTACGAATGTTTCGACTTTTTCCTCTGTTTTGGTCTCGAACATGATGTTTACGAAGTCGTCGGAGTAACCGGTAAAGTCGTCTGAATTGTCTGTCCACGAAATGTTGATATTTGTGTTATCTGCCTCAGGCGAAATGTTGCAAGACAGTGTTTTTAGAGACCCGGAACTGTACTCAATTTGTTGAGCTATTTGCGCTTCGTCAAGTGCCATTACTTCTGTATTTTTCTTTACAAAATGATTGTAAGCCGAATGTTTTTGTATTGTTTCGATGTTTGTAGCTTTGATGAAAGCGGCGTGTTTTTGATAGTACAAAACGCATTTTTTGAAGTTACTACGTACATCTTTTTGCAAATCAGTGTTTGCATCGTTGTAGCTGCTTGGCATTGAGCGTATAATGTCTTGACCTCCGAGACGCGCTCCGACTGTAGGTCCGACTTTTCCCCTGTATCCGCCAAGTATTCCTTTGCTTAAAATTCCCATGATTTAATATTTTTAAAGGTTAAAAATGTAGATTAATTGTATTTATGTAAAAAAATAATATTCATGTTTGTAAACGAAACAAAGATGGCTTTCGAGAGCTTTTTTGTGCTGTTTGTTCCGAAAGTGCGTTCTTGTATTCAACGTTGTTGATGCGCTTTTGCTTTGTATTTTCATTTTTATAGTTAATTAAGTTTTTGTTTTATTTCATTTTTTTTTCGTATGTTTCTAAAAACTTGTCAAGTGTGTTTATTAGTTTTTTGTCGAGCTGAGTTCGTTCTGTTATGACTTGAAAATATTTCTCGCTGTTTTCTTTTATGTTATTGTTGTATTCATCTGAGAGTTTTTTGAAAGATTCTTTTAAAGATGAGTATTCATTGTTCATGAATTTGAATCTGTCGCGTGCGTAGGCAAACATTACAACGAATAGAACTCCAGCAGCTCCGAATTGCGTGAATGCGTTTAGAAATAATTCTTCCATGTTTGAATAAAAATAATGATTACATCGCGACAAACATATGACATTTTGACAATAAAAACAAATATTTCATGTCAATTTGTCGTAAAAAACAAAAAAAGAGAGCAAGGCGCGAAGCGCTTTGCTCTCTGGATTTCAGAAAAAAAATAGCTATGGAAGCCATTTTCTAAATGCTACAATCTTAAAAGCTTGTAGTGTGTGATAACATATTTTTGCTTCATAATAAAATTGTTTATTTTTTTTTGTTCTATAAAGCATAATGTTGCTTTTGAACATGTCATATAACATAAAATAAATAAAAAGAGCGTCGTACCTTGAGATTTTAACAGTATTATCCATAATTTTAAATTTAAATGATTAATAAAAAAAGTTTTAATAAATTGTTAGCTAACAAATTTAGCTTCGCTTACTTCATTTCTTAAGCCACGTCGCGCGAGCTTCTGAAAATTAGCCAAAAGGAATCGGCTTTTTTTTTATTCAGCTGAAAATGAAATAATTTATAAAAAAAAAATGAAGTCTTTTGGCGGTTTTGAAGAAGCGTAGCATCTTTGTTTAAGAAATGAAGTTTAGATAATGAAATCAGCGCCGCAGGCAAAAAAAATCGGCGCAAAGCGCAGCTGGCGTGCCGCTGCGTGCGGAGCGAGGCACAGGGAAAAGGAAGCGCGGAGCGCAGCGAAGCGCGGTTTCCCTGCCAGTTTTTTTGGCAGTTTTTTTTTGCAAACCTTATCGTTACAATAAAAAGCAGAAAACCGCAAAAAAAATGACAAAAAAACGCCGAAGCGACCCAGCGGCACGCCTATTAAGCAAGTGTTTTCCACCCAAAAAAAATATTGTGCGAAGCACTCCTTAGAACAGGTTTGGGTGGAAAAGGAGCTTGCGAATGACGACGAGCGTAGTGTTGTTTTTTTTTGAGCTTTTGAGTGCAGTCCCTGCGCGAAAAAAGCGGTGATATGCAAGCCTTTTTTCGTTTTTTTTTTATTTTTTTTGGGTGGTGAGTGTAAAAAAAAAACGAAAAAACCGCAGGCTTGGGCTTGCGTATTACAAAAAAAAATGTAAACGGAGCAAGGAGGAATACCTTTTTTTAGCTGTGTTTTTGTTTGTTCGATTTCGCACACCTGATCAGTAAATGTTTAACTTTTGTTATGTCAAAGAACGTGTAAAGTAATTGTATGCAAAGGCGTATCTATAAAAGTTTATTGTAAAGTGTTTGAGCTAAGTGGGTGTCAAGTATTGTTTTTAGTTCAGGGGTTTTATTGATGTCGAATTGTATTGTATGGATTTTTGTGCTTCCGATGTCGATTTCGAAAGTGTAGGTTTTAAATTTTTCGACTAATTCAATATCAGGTATATTGTCTATTGTTTCAATATCTGTATAATTCTTTATCTTGCTTAATTTTTGACTGCAACCCCAAATTCTGCCTTCTACGCCAAGTTTTTTCATTTCCTCAAGTGTGGCTTCATTCTCCTCCTTTTCTTGCTCTAAGCGGCTTGTTTCGGCTTCTATGGTTTTATATTCTTTAGTGTTTTCGTCGATGAAGGTGATTTTTTTCTCTAATTCGTGTATTTTTTCTGCTATTGCAAAATTTCTTTTGTACAGGTTTTTCATTTTACTGATTCTGTCGGACTTTGTGACTCCTTTAGCAAGGTACTTTGCCATATAAGTACAAATGTTCCGTACTTTGTATAAACTGTGAATATCCGTGGAATTTGGGTTGCTCCAATTTTCCGCTTTTGATTTTTCGTAAGCTTTTCTTTGTTGGGTTTCGCTTCGTTTGTCGTTTTTATTATCAGAAAGTTTGAATCCGTTTTTATAATATTCTTGCATTTTTTTTTGATAAGCATCAACATAGCCTAATTTATTTATTATCCGATTCCAACACTCACGTAATTTTGTATAATGTATGTATTTGTCGCATAATATGTGAAAGTGTATGTTTCCGTTTTCTTGTTTTTCGGCTTTCCAGATGTATAATTCAGATTTGAATTTGTTGCGTAATACTGTCAAGAAGTGGTTTAGGCATTTTGATTTTATTTCTTTGTCGGAATGTATTTGCATTGATGGAAGTGTTAAGGTTATGAATGTTAGTTTGTAGGTTACTTTTTCCTGATACTTTTCGGCTTTTTCATATTCGGTTGTTTCGGTCTGATGCTTTGTGATTATTTTTTTACCATTGATTACTTTTTCTTTTGTTATGTAAACCATGTAATCAAGCATTTTGCGTAATCTTCTTGTGCTGTGTTCTGATATTTCGTTGTACTTATTTGTATTATCGTTTAGATTGTTCCAGCCTTCACGCTGTTTTTCTGAATAAATTTTTTGTGCCGGGAGTTCATAAAGCGTTATGGCGTTGGGACGCAGTGAGTAGTATGGTATTTTTTCATCGTCGTACAATTACCGTTTTTTTGAGTTGTGGGTATGAAGATAAACCAATAGTGGCGCGCGTGTTTGTTTGTTTTGTTTATAGTTTGTTTAGGGCGTTTAGGAGTGTTGTTTTTTGTTTTCGTATGGCGTGCATGCGTAGTGTGAGGTTGTTGCTGTATTTGTCTTCGTATGTTTTTTTGAGTATCAAGAATTGTTGTTCGTGTTGTGTGTTTGCGAGTTTTGAGGTAAGCTCGAAAAACTCGTTTTGGTATGTTAGTATTTTATCGTTTAGTTTTTTTAGTTCTAAACTTGTTATTTTATACCACTTTCGATCTTTGGGGGTTTTGATTGTAGTTTTTCTTGCATTAAGGAGTGTAACAAGATTGTGTTCTTCGAGCAGTAGGGCTATGAATTGTGTCATTTTTGGGTTTGTTGTGTGTTGCATTGTTTTCTGTTTTTTATTGTTTGTTTTTCTTTTTTGTTAGTTTTTTTCCTGTTCTTAATTCCCATGCTGCAATACGACAGGCATCTGAGCAGTAGAGTTGCTTGTGGTGGCGTATGGTGTAGTTTTTTTTGCAGTGTTTGCAGGTTCGGGTTGCTGTGTTTGTTTTGTTAGGATTTACATTTATACGATTTTCGTTTATACGATTTTCGTTGTTGTTTGTGTTTTGGTAGTTTTTGAATCCGATAGTGTTTTGTTTTTTTGCTTGTGTTTGGTTTTGTTGTGTGTTTGTGGTTGTTGGTGTGTGGGTGTGTGTTTGTATTGTGTAGTTTTGTAGTATTTGGTTTTGCATTTTTAGTGTTTCGGATTTTAGTAGTTCGTACATGTTTGTGTATAGTTTGTTTTTTAGTGTTTTTAGGTCTTCTTTTAGTATTTGTGTGTTGTTGTTTTCGTGTGTTATTCGTGAGTAGAAGAACATTAGCAAGCCGTTGCAGATGAATTGTATAGACATGATAATAACTACTATGTAATAGTATTTTCGGGCTGTGTTTGTTGTGTTGGTGTTGTTTTCTTTTAGTTTTTTGTTGTATTCTGTTTTTAGTTCTTCGAGTTTGTTGTTGAGCGTGTTGTAATGATGTAGTATTTTATTGTTGTAGTTTTCGATTTGTTTTAGTTGTGTGTTTGTTAATACTGTTCGCTTGCCGTTTGTCCAGCCTGCTGGGTTTTGTTTTATGGTTTTGATTTCGGTTTTGAGGTCGGAGATTTGTTGTGTGTAGAGGTTTTCGGTATTTGTGATTTTTGTTTTGTAGTTGTCTGTGATTGTTGCGGATTTGTCGGCTTGTGAGCTTTGGCGCATTGATAAGCCTTGTGTGCTGATGTAAAATGATACGGAATAAATAAGCATGGAAAAAAGAAAGACGGATATGGTCGTAAGCAGGTGTTTGCGAAGTAGGAATTTGAAGAATTTAGTCAGTGAAATTGCTGTTAGTGTTTCTATTAACAATAGTGTTATTATTGATATTGTATTTGCTGCAAGTGTGTTGTTTACAAGTGGATAAATGATGTATGTTAGGTAGTGATATCCGGCGTATAAACTGACTGCAATTGTTGTTAGTTTGAGTAATAGGATTACGAAAATTGCGGTTCGCCATTCTTGTACAAATGAGTGTAGAGCGTATTGGTTGTAGGCGTGTTTGCTCATGATTGTTGTGAATGATAGCTTTTTCATGTTTTTGTAGTGTTTTTGTGTTTGTTTGTAAATGTTGTTTGTTTTTTTAGTGGCTCGGACTTATCTGGTTCGGGCTTTTTTTGTTTTTATTTTACGAGTTTAGTGTCTTTTAATAGCTGATTTTGAAACTTTTGTTCTTCGGTTTGGATTTGTGGCATTTTAATCTCGATGTTTATTAGTTGTTCGGTTGTTGTGTTTAGGAGCTTTGCGATTTGTGCAAGTTTGATTGATGGTATTTCCAATGTGTCAGCAATTGAAGTATTTAACCATACGGACCATGTTTGGCGTGTGATGTTTAGTATTCGGGGGATTTCTTTTTTGTATTGTTTGTTTTTGTTTGTTGGCATTTGGTCGATTATTTCAAGTATTTTGTACTTGCGGTGTTGGTAGTGTCCGTTTAGGAGTGTTAATTTGTTTACGATTTTGTTTGTATTGTTTGACATAATTGTTTAAATTTAATGTGTGTGTTAAAAATTAATCAACATCAAAGTAAAGAAAAATATTACACAAAAACAAGAGGTGTAATATAAAAAATATTACGTATTATGAAAAATAAAACAGAAAGCACTGACAATCAGGGTATAAATATTGGAAAAAAGTTAGAGGAATTGCTGAAAGTTCGGAAGATTCAAAAGGCTGAGTTTGCTAAAATGACAGGAAAATCAAGAAATCAAGTTTATAATTGGATAGATAGCAAACATGCAAATACAGAACAAATATTATTGTGGTCTGATTTACTTGAGGTTAGTGTTGATTATTGGTTTAAAGATAATCAAGGTGTTATAGTACAAATAAATGGGAACTTGAATAAATTAAAAAATGTTGCAAATAGTAAAGCAAATGAACTTTTTGAATTAAAATATAAACTGGAAGCCAAAGACAAGGAAATTGATTTGCTTCGTGCTTTGCTGAAAAGCAAAGATGAAATAATAGGAACATTGAGAGGTAATTAATTATTTAAAAGTGTGTTATGAAAAAAATTGTTTATTCGTTGCTTGTTTGTCTTGCTTGTTTGTTGGTACTTTCTTCTTTTGATTTTGATGTAGCTCTCAGAAACAATATGAAGCTCAAGGATCGTGATAGTGTTTTTGTTTGTACCGGTTGGAGCTCTAAAAGGTTTCATAAATATAGAAATTGTTGGGGACTTGACTATTGTAGGCATAAAATAAAGAAAGTGACAGTTAAGGAGGCAAGAAAAGAGGGAAAAACGGCTTGTAAGGTTTGTTGTAAGGAATAAACTGATATATAAATTATTGCCATTATTGACACTGAGTATCATGTAAACTAAAAATATTAAACAATTGAACTACAATATTATAACATATGTATTAAATAGCACGGATTTGTATCCCTCCAGCTCCACATTTTTTTTGCTTCTGTCCGACATCTTTCAGCAAAATTATTTTTATTTTTACTTTCTCAAAACAATGAAAAAATATTATTAACTTAAAATCTTAACAAATGCAGGAAATTAATAAGTATATTGAAGATAACAAGCAACGTTTTCTTGACGAATTGTTTGATTTTATTCGCATTCCTTCAATAAGTTCCATCAGCGAGCATAAAGGCGACATGTATAAAGCCGCCGAGTATCTTAAAAAATCATTGCTTGATGCAGGAGTTGATAAGGCAGAGATTTACGAAACGCCGGGAAATCCGATTGTGTATGCCGAGAAAATCATAGACAAAAAATTGCCCACCGTTTTGGTGTACGGACACATGGACGTTATGCCGGTCGATCCGATTGAAAAATGGAATTCGCAGCCCTTTGAACCGGAAATCAGAGAAGGGAAAATTTTTGCTCGCGGAGCCGACGACGACAAAGGACAGTCTTTCATGCACGTGAAAGCCTTTGAGTTTATGGTGAAAACAGGAAAACTGCCTTGCAATGTGAAATTTATGCTCGAAGGAGAGGAGGAAATCGGATCTATAAATCTCGGACAATTCTGCGAAGACCATAAAGAAATGCTTGAGGCAGATATAATTTTAGTTTCCGACACCGGAATGATTGCACAAGATATTCCCTCAATCACAACAGGCTTACGCGGTCTTGCCTATGTCGAGGTTGAAGTTACAGGACCGAATCGCGATTTGCATTCAGGAATTTTTGGCGGAGCGGTGGCAAATCCGGCAAATGTGCTTGCCCGACTGATAACTGAACTGAAAGACGAAAACAACAGGGTTACAATCAAAGGATTCTACGACGACGTACTCGAATACTCAGACAGCGAACGAGAAGAAATGGGCAAAGCACCTTTCGATTTAGAAGAATATAAAGCATCGTTGGGAATCGAACAGGAAGTCGGCGAAGCCGGATTTACAACCAATGAAAGAACCGGAATACGCCCAACACTCGATGTCAATGGAATGTGGAGCGGATACACCGGCGAAGGTGCAAAAACCATTGTCCCCTCAAAAGCCTATGCGAAAATATCAATGCGCTTGGTGCCAAACCAACAGTCAGACAAAATTGCCGAGCTTTTTGAAGCACACTTCAAAGCAATTGCTCCAAAATCAGTAAAAGTGAAAGTAAAAGCACTGCACGGCGGAGAAGGATACGTTTCCCCGACAAACACTCCTGCATATATCGCCGCAAGCAAGGCTATTGAAACAACCTTCGGCAAAAAACCCGTTCCGGTACACAGCGGCGGAAGTATCCCGATTATCTCTACTTTCGAGAGAATACTGGGAATCAAATCAATGCTGATAGGTTTTGGCTTAGAATCTGATGCTATTCACTCTCCAAACGAGAATTATCCTTTGTTTAATTTCTACAAAGGAATTGAAACTATACCTTGGTTCTACAAGTATTTTGTTGAACTCATGGCAGAGAAAAAATAGACGTATAAACACGAAAGTCCGGAATTGTCGCCGGACTTTTGTATTTCTGATTTGTTTTTCGTTTAACTTGTCAAGTCGTTTCTAAAGGGCGATTTGTCGGAGTGCATTTTCATTTTTTTGAAACCATTGTACCACAACCAAACAATGTAAGGCAGAAATGCCAACAACAAGTAGCCTTGTTGTGCCATGAGCATAAAATCGTACAAGCCGTGCAGCAAAATCGGGAAAAGTAAAGTCCTTGTCATATAATTTAGGCGTTTTTGCGGGTAGAATCGTGCCAATCCGAAATAAAACCCCATGGCAACACCAAACAAAGCATGGGCGGGAACTGCCGTAAATGCGCGTAATACTCCCACACTCATGCCGTTTTCGTAAACATATAACATATTCTCTAAGGCTGCAAAGCCAAGAGAAACAAATACGGCATAAACAATTCCATCAAATTTTTCATTAAAATTTCGGTTTTTCCAAATCAGCAGATAAAGTGCTGCAAATTTAAACACCTCTTCGGTAAAGCCTGCAACAACAAAAGCTTCCCACAATGCACGAAGTTGAATATCTTCGGAACGATACACGCTCGAAAGCCACATCTCAACAAAAATGACAGGAATGATGATAAAAATACCGGCAAGAAGCGAATAGAGCAAAAGCCGAATGGGTTCTTTTTCGTATTTGTCTCTTATATAGATATATATGGCGATAATAAAAACCGGTGCCAGAGAAATAAATAAAATATTCATGCGATATAGATTGAATTATACGACGCTATCCCTAAAAGTGTGTAAGTTCTGCTTTTGTCGCAAAAATTATTATAGTTTCTCAATTTCTTCAATTGATAAACCCGATGATTGTGCTATTATATCAATTGGGACTCCGTTCTTTTTTAATTTTTTCGCCATATCTCTTTTTTCTTCTTCCATTTTTCTTTCAGCTTTTCTTTCAGCTTTTTTTTCAGCTTTTTTTTCAGCTTTTCTTTCAGCTTCTTTTATTCCTTCTTCCATTTTTCTTTCAGCTTTTCTTTCAGCTTTTCTTTCAGCTTCTTTTATTCCTTCTTCCATTTTTCTTTCAGCCTCTTTTTCTTTTCTTGAAAGTTCCTTTTCTCTTATTGCAGCTTCTTTTGCTTTCCTTGCAATTTCTTTTTCTTTTTCGGCTGCTTCTTTTGCTCTTCTTTCGGCAGTTTCTCGTCTGGCTATTTCATCCATTAACAG
>PDWJ01006965.1_pt1 | contig 14461 bp, 14 predicted proteins | sample 1430881 | NCBI WGS metagenome assembly PDWJ01 (sample SAMN01162460, study PRJNA174530) | Oral metagenome, whole genome shotgun sequencing project. | biome: Marine environment; feature: Marine mammal; material: Swab sample of the gingival sulcus; isolation source: swab sample of gingival sulcus... | reverse complement strand
GAGGGCGGCGATGGCCAGTTCGATCGCTTCGATGGTGGTCGGGTCGACCTTGTCGGAATGCTCTTCCATCGACTTTTCGGTCGAGTGGATAAGGCTTTCAGCCTGGTTCTTGGCTTCGACCAGCTCTTTCCGCTCCTTGTCGGCCTCAGCATTGGCCTCGGCGTCCTTGACCATCGCTTCGATGTCCTCGTCGGACAGACCGCCCGAGGCCTGGATGGTGATCGACTGTTCCTTGCCGGTGCCCTTGTCCTTGGCGCCAACCGACACGATACCGTTGGCGTCGATGTCGAAAGTCACCTCGATCTGCGGCATACCGCGCGGTGCGGGCGGGATGTCTTCAAGGTTGAACTGACCCAGGATCTTGTTGTCCGCAGCCATTTCACGCTCACCCTGGAACACGCGCAGGGTCACGGCGTTCTGGTTGTCCTCGGCGGTCGAGGTGTTGCGGTCGATCAGGCGGGTGAACACGCCACCCAGGGTTTCGATCCCCAGCGACAGCGGGGTCACGTCCAGAAGGACCACGTCTTTCACGTCACCTTGCAACACACCGGCCTGAATGGCGGCGCCCATGGCGACCACTTCGTCCGGATTCACGCCCTTGTGCGGCTCCTTGCCGAAGAACTTGGTCACCTCGGCGATCACCTTGGGCATGCGGGTCATGCCGCCGACCAGAACCACCTCGTCGATGTCGTCCTTGGACAGGCCAGCGTCTTTCAGCGCCGCCTGACAAGGCTTCATCGACCGTTTGATCAGGTCACCGACCAGGCTTTCCAGCTTGGCACGGGTCAGTTTCATGACCATGTGCAGCGGCGCCCCATCCGCACCCATCGAGATGAACGGCTGGTTGATTTCGGTCTGCGAAGAGGAGGACAGCTCGATCTTGGCTTTCTCGGCGGCCTCTTTCAGGCGCTGAAGTGCCATCTTGTCTTTCGACAGATCGACCTGATTTTCCTTTTTGAACTCATCGACCAGATACTGGACGATGCGCATGTCAAAGTCCTCACCCCCCAGGAAGGTGTCACCGTTGGTCGATTTCACTTCGAACAGGCCATCGTCGATTTCCAGGATGGTCACGTCGAAGGTGCCGCCACCGAGGTCATAGACGGCGATGGTCTGGGTCTGTTCCTTGTCCAGACCATAGGCCAGCGCGGCGGCGGTCGGCTCGTTGATGATACGCAGCACTTCCAGACCGGCAATCTTGCCCGCGTCCTTGGTGGCCTGACGCTGTGCGTCGTTGAAATAGGCGGGCACGGTGATGACCGCCTGGGTCACGTCCTCGCCCAGATAGGATTCAGCGGTCTCTTTCATCTTGCCGAGGATGAAGGCCGAAATCTGGCTGGGGCTGTATTTCTCGCCCGCAGCTTCCACCCAAGCGTCGCCATTGCCGCCATCGACGATGGCATAGGGCACCAGCTTCTTGTCCTTCTCGACGGCCGGGTCGTTCATTGCGCGGCCGATCAGACGCTTCACGGCAAAGACCGTGTTGTCCGGGTTGGTGACGGCCTGGCGTTTGGCCGGTTGGCCGACAAGGCGTTCGTCGTCCTTGAAAGCGACGATCGAGGGCGTCGTACGCGCCCCTTCAGAATTCGTCAATACCGATGACTTTGGCCATGCTCAAAATCCTCTCTAGGCGATGTTGAAGGAACCGGCCTTGGTAAGCACCGGCCCCTGATCCCGATTTTCACCGGTTTCGGAAGGTCCGATCCCGGCGTCTCGGCGTATATAGGTAGGGCAAAAGCACCCTGCAAGCGGTCAAAACGGGTCGGCGGGGCAAAAAAACGAGTCAAAATCGGGGTTTTACCAATGGGAAAGGGTTTCCGGGGCAGATTGATGTGAAAGTCAAGTGTGCTTGACATTTGGAGCGGCGTCCGTAGTGTAAAGCATGTTTTACATATGAGGCGGCGAATGGTGCGTTCAAAAGATGTCATAATGCAGGGGCTGGCCTTGTGCGCCTATGTTGCCTTGCTGATGCTGGCCAACCTCATCTCGATGCGATTCCAGCGCCGCATTCAGCTGGAGGGCCTGGCCTTCGGTTTTGCCGCCACCGGGCTTCTGACCTTTTCCTGGGGGTTTTTCGAGGATGCCGGAGCGGCGCGTTTGCCGACCTTCTGGATACTGCCGATCATGGCAGGGCTATGGGGGCTGGGTGTGCTTCTGGCCAACTGGCGGTTCCGGTGAGGAATACTCTGAAGGATCTGCGCCGCGCCCGCGCGATGAGCCAGCAGGATCTGGCACGTCTTGCGGGCGTGTCGCGCCAGACGGTTATTGCCATCGAAAAGGGGCGCTATGATCCCTCTTTGCCGCTCGCCTTCACCTTGGCAGCAGTGTTCGAGTTGCGCATCGAACAGATTTTCTTTCCCGAACCGGAGGGGGAAGGATGAGCGACACCCCCACGCCAGTCATGGTGAATGGTGCGCAGGTCTTTCCCGGTTTTCTGAACCGGGCCGCGCAGGAGGACATGGTGGACGCCCTGCGCCATTTGGTGGCCGCCGCGCCGCTGTTTTCGCCGGTGACCCGCTGGGGCAAACCGATGAGCGTGCGCATGACCTCGGCCGGGCGCTATGGCTGGTATTCGGACCGGCGGGGATACAGGTACGCGCCGCGCCACCCCAACGGCAGTGCCTGGCCGCCGATCCCCACGCCGGTTCTGGAGGTCTGGCAGGCTGTGTCCGGCGTGACGCGCGGGCCGGATTGCTGTCTGGTCAACCTCTATGGCGAAGGGGCGCGCATGGGGATGCACCAGGACCGTGATGAAGCGGATTTTTCCTGCCCTGTGGTGTCGATCTCGCTGGGCGATGCCGGGCTGTTTCGCATCGGCGGGGTGGAGCGTGGCGGCAAGACACAGTCCATCTGGCTGGAGTCCGGCGATGTGCTGGTGCTGGGTGGCGACGCGCGTCTGGCCTATCACGGGGTGGACCGAATCCGCTTTGGCTCGTCTTCGTTGCTGAAGCACGGTGGGCGGATCAACCTGACCCTGCGGGTTGTGGACTGAGCCCTATCGCGTCAGCGAACAACAGCCGGACCACAGATGATAGCCATCCGCATTGCGAATGATCGCATCGACCGTCAGCCCATATTCCATTTCGGACATCCCGTCATTGCAGGCGCTTCGGGAAATGGTGGCATGCAGCGTCCCCAATGCGCCACGGGCGACCAGCCCGAAACGGCCGAACATGCCAACGGCCGTCATCCGTTTCTGTGTCGCAAACAGCATCGGCATCCCGTCCATTGGCGTGAAGGTGACAGCGCCGCCGTGATCCAGGGTCAGCGACCAGAACGGTTCGGTTCCCGAACAGCGGGCAGGCGACGGGAAATCCAGATGCTTCCCGTCATGCGCCATGAAGCGCATGAAGACCCACCCGGCCCCCTCCGACACATTGACCAGCCCCCAGCGGCCATCAGGCGTTACGCGCACCACTTCGACCCCCACCGCATCCGGGGCCAGCGCGCCAATCGGATCGCCACTTGTGTCCGGGGTCGGACGGACGTTCAGCACATCATCGGCGGCAACGCCAACCACGTTATGAGTAGAGGGAAACCCTTGTGCCAAGGCCAGGCCAGGCAGCAGGGACAGGATCAGGATATACAGGATTCTCATTTATCTGCGGGCTCCCCAGGACATGGATGCGTGTTTGCGGGTATAGCTTTCCCCCATGAAGCCTAACGTCAGCATAATGCAGGCCACAATCAGCGGATAGGTCGTGTTGGAATAATGCGGGTTATAATTGATGAAGGCAAATCCCCGCGCCTGGTCGATGATGTGAAACAGTGGGTTCCAGTCGAACATCTTGAGCATGTAGTAGGGCATCGAATTGGCCAGGAACATCTTGCCCGAGGCCAGCATGTTTGCCCGCATGAAGATGGTTGAGGCAATCCCCGCGAACTGCGGAAACCAGGGCTTCAGCGCCAGGAAACACATGCCGATGGACGCGCCGACAAACCAGGCCAGAAGCAGCATCGAAAAGGTGCCGACCGGGTCATTGATTTCGACTGCTCCGGTCCAGGCATCATAGATGAACAGAACCACCACCGCCGACAGTACCTGAATATACAACGTCCCCAGCGCGGCCGAAACGATTGCAATGAAGGTCGACATCGGCGCGTGCTGCATCATCGGTGAGGTCGGCCCCTCGGATCCGATCACGGCCCCCAGGGCCTTGTTCTGTGTCATATAGAGGAAGATCCCCGACATGATATAGACCAGAAAATCTCCGCGCACCGCGATGCCGCGCATACCCAGCAAAACGAACATCACATAAAAGACCGACACCAGCATCATGGTCTGAAACATGTTGATCGCCAGGCCGATGAAGGCGTTCGGATGCGTTTTGCGCACACTGCGCGCGGTCGCGTAATAGATCACCTCCATGATGCCCAGGGCGCTCTGGGTGGTGTTGAGATTTCGTTTTTCGGCTTCGAACATCTTGCCGCCTCTGACTGCTCATGCTGCATTGTTGCAGGGAATTCTTGCTGTTCCCTTACACGCGCAGCATAAGGGGACTGATTGTTGTAATCAACTCACGCCTGCGCGTCAGGCAATGGAGGCCTTTGATGGATTTTGCGAAACTTGAAACCATGATGCGCCGATTGGCTCTGGAAGCGGGCGATGTGATCATGGAAATTTACAATTCGGACGACTTCGAGGTGAAGTCGAAATCGGATGACAGCCCGGTGACCGCCGCCGACGAAGCGGCGGATGCACTGATCTCGGCCGGGCTGCGGGCTGCGTTTCCCGACGTGCCGCTGGTGACGGAAGAACAGGCCGACAGCCATGGCGTCACGGCCAATGAGTTCCTGATCGTCGATCCGCTGGACGGCACCAAGGAGTTCATCCACCGCCGCGGCGACTTTACCGTGAATGTTGCCTATGTGGTCGATGGCGCGCCCATTCGCGGCGTGGTCTATGCGCCTGCCAAGGGGCGCATGTTCTTCACCCGCGCCGATGGCACCACCGTGGAAGAGGCCGGGCCCTTCGACAAGGACAGCCTGGGCACGGTCACACCGATCCGTGTCTCGACCCCGGACAATGACGCCCTGTTCATCGTCGCGTCGAAATCGCACCGCGATCAGGCGACCGAGGATTACATCAACAAGTACAAGGTCAAGGACAGCAAATCGGCGGGCTCCAGCCTCAAGTTCTGTCTGGTCGCCACGGGCGAGGCCGACCTTTATCCGCGTGTGGGGCGCACCATGGAATGGGACACGGCCGCCGGTCACGCCGTGCTGAAAGGTGCGGGTGGCGATGTGGTGCGTTTCGATGACCATACGCCGCTGACCTATGGCAAGCCGATCTATGAAAACCCCTTCTTCATCGCCTATGCGCCCGGGGTTGATCTGAAGCCCGCCTGATGTCTGTCCTGATCGTCATCCCCGCCCGTCATGCCTCTGTCCGGTATCCGGGCAAGGCCTTGGCCGAATTGCGCGGCGCAAGCGGGGTGGCGAAACCGCTGATCCGCCGCGCGTGGGAGGCCGCACAGGCGGTGCGGGGGGTGGACCGCGTTGTTGTGGCCACCGAAGATGGTCGTATCCGCGACCGGGCCGCTTCCTTCGGTGCCGAAGTCGTCATGACCTCGCCCGACTGCCGCAATGGCACCGAACGCTGTGCCGAGGCACTGGACGCGCTGGGCGGTGGGTTTGACATCGTGGTGAACCTGCAAGGCGATGCGCCCCTGACCCCGCCCTGGTTCGTCGAAGCCCTGATCGAGGCGCTCAAGGCCCACCCGACCGCCGAGGTCGCCACCCCGGTCCTGCGCTGCGATGGCCGCGCCCTGGCCGGGTTTCTGGAAGACCGCAGGGCGGGCCGCGTCGGCGCCACCACGGCGGTGTTCGGGGCCGAGGGCAAGGCGCTTTATTTCTCGAAGGAAGTGATCCCCTATACCGCCCACGGCTGGCCGGATCACAAGATGACTCCGGTATTTCACCATGTCGGCGTCTATGCCTACCGCCCCGCTGCCCTGGCCGCCTATCCGCGCTGGGAGCCGGGCAAGCTGGAAGAACTGGAAGGGCTGGAGCAACTCAGGTTCCTGGAGCGCGACCGCCCGGTGCAATGCGTCGAGGTCGACGCCCGTGGCCGCCAGTTCTGGGAACTGAACAACCCCGAAGACGTGCCCCGGATCGAGGCGATGCTGGCGGCAATGGGGGTGGAATAGTGTCTGAAACGCCGGTCTCTGTCATCGTGGTCAGCCATGGGCGCCCGGCGCTTCTGACCCGCTGCCTGACCGGGTTGACACAGCTGACACATGACGCTTTCGAGGTTGTCGTGGTGGCCGATCCCGAGGGCGCCGCAGCGGTGCGCGCCACCGGCCTTGCGGTGAAACTGGCCGAGTTCGATGAACTGAACATTTCGGTCGCGCGCAACCGTGGCCTTGCGCTGGCAGCGGGCGATCTGGTCGCTTTTATCGACGACGATTCCGTTCCGGAACCCAGCTGGCTGTGCCACCTGACCGCGCCTTTCGAAGACCCGCGCGTAGAGGCCGCTGGCGGCTATGTGCGCGGTCGCAACGGGATCAGTTTCCAGTGGTGCGCCAACACGGTGGACGCGTTGGGCACCCCGACGGCTCTGGCCCTGACCGACACCGCCCCGCAGCTTTTTGTCGCGCGCCCCGGCCACGGCATCAAGACCGAGGGCACCAATTGCGCCTTTCGCCGTCAGACCCTGGCCCGGATGGGGGGGTTCGATCCGGGGTTCCGTTTCTATCTGGACGAGACCGATGTGAATCTGCGCCTGTCCGGCCAGGTCACGGCCATTGTGCCCCTTGCGCAGGTCCATCACGGCTATGCCCCGTCCAGGCAGCGGGGAGCGGACCGCATGCCGAAAACCCTGCATGATGTCGGTGCCTCATCGGCTTTTTTCCTGCGCAAACACGCTCCGAACCAAGACGTCTGGGGCACCCTGGCCAGGTTGGAAGCGCATCAACGCCGCCGTCTTCTGGAGCATATGGTCGCGGGAAACTGCGAGCCGCGGGATGTGACGCGCCTTCTGGCCAGTCTGCGCGCGGGCTGGGTCGAGGGGCTGGCCCGCCCGATCACGCCCCTGCCGCCCCTGCCCGACCACGCTCCGCCCTTTGTGCCGTTTCGTCCGGGTCCCGCCCCGACACCCACCTTGCTGGCCGGGCGCTCCTTTCAGCGTCGCCGCCTGCGCAGAAAGGCGCGGGCGCTTGTCGAACAAGGCCACACCGTCACACTTTTCCTGTTTTCACCGACGGTCCTGTTCCATCAGCTGCATTATCTGCCCCCGGGGATATGGGAGCAGCGTGGCGGTCTGTTCGGGCGGTCGGAACGCGGGGAAAGCCCTCTGCGCTTCATCGGGTTCCAGGCGCGTGTCCGGCAAGAATGGCACCGTGTCAACGGGGTGCGCCACTCTGCAAATAGAATGGCGATTGGCCATGACGTGACACAGGTTCCAAAATGGATTTAACTCAAAAATAAACAAATGGCCTCATGATTGCCAGATGATTGCCAGAATTCGGGTTTAGTCGGGATTCTGTAATACAGAGAACCATATATGAGGTGGGAAAATGAAACGTAAAGTGACAAAAGCAGTCTTTCCCGTCGCCGGATTGGGAACACGGTTTCTTCCGGCAACCAAGAGCATTCCGAAAGAAATCATGACGCTGGTGGACCGGCCGTTGATTCAATATGCGATTGATGAGGCGCGGGCTGCCGGGATCAAGGAGTTCATCTTTGTCACCTCGCGCGGCAAGAGCGCGCTTGAGGACTACTTTGACAATTCACCGGTGCTGGAGCAGGAGCTTCGCAAGAAGAAAAAGACCGACCTGCTGGATGCGCTGAAAGACACCAACATGGATTCGGGTGCGATTGCCTATGTCCGCCAACACAAGGCGCTGGGCCTGGGGCACGCAGTCTGGTGCGCGCGCCGCATGATCAACACCAACGAACCCTTCGCGGTGATCCTGCCCGATGACGTGATCGCGGCGGAAAAACCCTGTCTGCAACAGATGGTCGAAGCCTATGAGGACACCGGCGGCTGTATGGTCGCGACCATGGAAGTCGCGCCCGAGAAAGCCTCGTCCTATGGTGTGCTGGATGTGAAGGAAGACATGGGCACGATGGTGTCGGTCCGGGGCATGGTCGAAAAGCCGCCAGCGGAAGAGGCGCCGTCGAATCTGGCGGTGATTGGCCGCTATATCCTGACGCCCAAAGTGTTGCAGAGCCTGAATCGCATGAAATCCGGTGCCGGCGGAGAGATCCAGCTGACCGACGCCATCGCAGAAGAGCTTCGGCAGGACCGTGACGTGTTTGGCTACCGCTTCCGCGGCCAGCGGTTCGATTGCGGGTCGAAGGCCGGCTTCCTGCAAGCCACAGTCGCGTTTGGCATGGCCCGCCCCGACCTGCGCGACGAGTTTGCCGACTATCTGCAAGCCATGGTCAGTCTAAGCCGGGCGGCCGAGTAAATCGTCATGCAACATGGGGCAGGGCGACCGCGATGTCTGGACCTGTCCCGTCTTGTCTCGCGCGTCGGACGCGGGCCGTGGACCGGTGTGGACCGGGTTGAAGCCGCCTATGTGCAAGAGCTTTTGCGCCGCGATGACCCTCTGTTTGCGCTGGTGCGCAGCGCGATGGGCTTCGTTCTGCTGGATCGCGCGGGGGTGCAAGGGTTGTGGGAGCGGTTGAACGGCACCACGCCCTGGGGCGCGCCGGATCTGTTGTCGAAACTGTTCCTGAAAGCGTCGCACCCGAAACGCGCGGCGCAAAGCGACCTCAGACGTCTGTGCCTTGCCCGTGCCGGACGCACCGGGCTGCGCGCCATGTTGCGCCGCCATCTGCCGCCTGGCACCGTCTGGCTGAATGTCGGGCACAGCAATCTGCAACGTCCTATCTTTGACGGTTTCCATGCCATCGGCGGCACAGCGTCGGTGTTGGTCCATGATGTGATCCCGCTGGCTTTCCCTCAATTTCAACGCCCTGGTACGGTCGACGATTTCCGCGCCCGGATGCGCCGGGTCGCGGATCTGGCGGATCTGGTAATCTACAACTCGCAGGCCAGCCGGGACGCGGCCGAGCGGCACTTTGCGGGTTGGGGGCGTGTGCCCAAGGGAATTGTTTCTCACCTGGGTACAATTGTGCCGCAGCCTGCCACGCCGCCGATTCTGCCCGACGGGCCATATTTCGTCACTCTGGGCACGATCGAGCCACGCAAGAACCACCAGTTGCTGCTGTCGATCTGGGATCAGCTGACCCGCGACATGGCTACTCCGCCCACCTTGCTGATCATCGGCAGCCGTGGCTGGAACAACGCCGAGGTCTTCAGGAAGCTGGACGCGCAGCCCCCGCATGTGATCGAGCTGTCCGGTCTGGATGACGGCCAGGTCGCGGCCCTGGTGCAGAGCGCGCGCGCGTTGTTGTTCCCCTCTCACGCCGAGGGCTTCGGCATGCCGCCCGCCGAAGCTCTGACCCTGGGCACGCCCGTGGTGGTCAACACCCTGTCCGTCTATCGTGAAATCCTTGGAAACAAGGCCATTTACGCCGATGTGAACGATATGTATTCTTGGCTGAAAATCATAGTCGATTTGACGATCGGTAAAGAGGCGAGGCACAAGGCTGCAAAACTTCCCACCTGGGACAATCATTTCAACCTTGTCTTAAAGGTGACATGATACCTTGCGGGTGGCATTGAAGACGCCGGTTGCAAAAAGGGATACGGTTGGGCGCGTGGAGGTCATATCGGCTGAGGCTGCAACGCAAGCGGTGGCGCATTCGTGCGTTTCGCAAGCGTCGGGAACTGGCTGAGGTCGCAAACCGCACGGATGCGATTCGGCCCAAGGATATCTTGGTGTTCTCGACCCTTAGAAACGAGCGTATCCGCCTGCCATTCTTCCTGAAATACTATCGCGATATGGGCGTGAACCATTTCGTGATCGTGGACAATGACAGCGACGATGGCGCACGGGAATACCTGACAGCGCAACCGGATGTATCGCTCTGGACCACCCGTGCCAGCTATAAGCGTGCACGATTCGGGGTCGACTGGCTGAACTGGCTGCAACGCAAATATGCGCATGGCCATTGGTGCCTGGTGGTCGACCCGGACGAATTCCTTGTCTATCCGTTCTGCGACACGCGGCCGCTGCGGGCGCTGACCGATTGGCTGGATGCGTCCTCGATCAAGAGTTTTGGCGCGATGCTGCTGGACATGTACCCCAAGGGACCGCTGGACGCGCAGCCGTACCGCGAGGGGCAGGACCCGTTCGAAATCGCCTGTTGGTTCGACAGCGGCAATTACATGATCGAAAAAAACCACCAGTTCGGGAATCTCTGGATTCAGGGCGGGCCACGGACCCGCGCCTTTTTCCGCGACACCCCGGCGCGGGCACCGGCGCTGAACAAGATCCCGCTGGTGAAGTGGGACCGGTCCTATACCTATGTCAGCTCCACCCACATGATTTTGCCACGCGGGCTGAACCTGGTCTATGACGAATGGGGCGGGGAAAAGGCGTCGGGATGCCTTCTGCACGCGAAATTCCTCGACACGTTCACCGCCAAGGCCGCCGAAGAGTTGGAGCGTAAACAGCACTATGCCGGCAGCCACGAATACCGCGCCTATCATGAACACCTGAAGGACAACCCTGGGCCTGATGTCCAAGGGGAACTGGGCATGACGGTCGGGGTGGTGATGCTGGTCCACGAAGCGTTCAACCGGGCCGAACAGGTCGCCCGGCACTGGGCCACGCACGGTTGCCCGGTGGTGATTCATGTCGACAAGCGGGTGAAACGGAAGACCTATACAGGGTTTGTGAAAGACCTCTCTGATCTGGACAATGTGAAATTCTGTCGGCGCCATCGTTGCGAGTGGGGCACCTGGTCGCTGGTCGCCGCCAGTCAGACCGCGTCCGAGATGATGCTGAAGAGTTTCGACGATGTGCGCCATGTCTTTCTGGCATCCGGCTCGTGCCTGCCGCTCAGGCCGGTCGAAGATCTGATCGACTACCTGGCCGAGCGGCCGATGACCAATTTCATCGAAAGTGTCACCACCGAAGACGTCCCCTGGACCGTGGGCGGGCTGGACGCAGAACGCTTTACCCTGCGTTTTCCGTTCTCGTGGAAACGCAATCGCTGGCTGTTCGACAAATATGTGAACCTGCAACGCCGCGTGAAGTTCAAACGTGAAATCCCGCCCGGGCTGGTCCCCCATTTGGGCAGCCAGTGGTGGTGCCTGACCCGCCAGACCCTCTCGGCGATTCTGGAAGACCCCGAACGCGCGACCTATGACCGTTATTTCAAGAAGGTCTGGATTCCTGATGAAAGCTATTACCAGACGCTGGTCAGGCTCTATTCACTTGCAGCTTCTGCGCCGGTCCGATTGCTTTGTCGCGCGCAAGATCTGGCCCCGGGCGGACAAGCTCTATGATGGGTTCCTGACCAACGCCGCCAATCTGATGAGCGGTGCGGAGCCCAATCCGGGCAAGATTGACCGCATCTTTTCCCGGGCGGTCGAGCGGCGCACCAAGGGGCGGCCGGGCCTGCTGATGCAAAGCCGTTTTCCCAATGAAGGGTGGGAAAACGGCACCACCTGCGCGCCATATTCCGTGTTCGAGGGGTTCTCGGAACTGTTCGAGGATTTTGATATCTGGCTCAACCGCATGGCCGGTGTGCGGGTGCATGGCCACCTGTTCGCGCCGGAGCGGGTGCAGTTCTCGGGCAACCAGACGGTGTTCCCAGGTGCGCTGACCGACAGCGCCGCGGTGCGCGACTACAACCCGCGCGCCTTCCTGACCTCGTTGATCTGGAACACGCGCGGCGAACGGCAGTGTTTCCAGTTCGGGCCGCATGACAACCAGGCCCTGAACTGGTTCATCGCCAAGGACCCCAATGCGCAGGTCAGTGTGATCTCGGGGGCCTGGGCGGTGCCGCTGTTCAAGTCGAACCGCAACTTCTCGGACATCCGGCGCGAGGCGGCCCGTTTGCAAAAGATCGAGGCCGAGTTCATCGACGTTCTGTACAGTTATTACGCCAAGGCACGGGTCCGGGTCTGGACCATGGCGGAGTTCGTCGAAAACCCGATGGAGCCTTTGCAGACCATTGCCGATGAAATCCGCGCGCGCAGCCCGTATCGCCTGGCCGAAGCACCCAAGATGGTCAACCTGGACGGATTCGGCCAGTTCCTGCAAAATCTCAAGAACCAGGGGATGAAGCCGCATCTGATGGGGGACTTCCCCACCGGCATCGACCCCAATAACCCGGCGCGCAAATCGCGCAAACCCTATCTGGTGAAATAGAACATGACCCGCAAATTCGACTACTTCATCATCTTTGCCGAGATGCGCACCGGTTCAAACTTTCTGGAAAGCAACCTGGACCAGTTCCCCGGGCTGAAATGCTATGGCGAGGCATTCAACCCCTATTTCATGGTGACGCCAAAGCTGAAAGAGCTGTTCGGTGTGACCGTCAAGGCACGGGATGCCGATCCGATGCTGTTGGTGCGGCGCATGATCGAACATGCGCCGGGGATGCCCGGGTTTCGCTTTTTCTCGGACCATGACCCGCGGGTGTTCGAGGCGGTGATCGACGATCCGCGCTGTGCCAAAGTGATTTTGACGCGCAATCACGTAGATGCCTATGTCAGTCGCAAGATCGCCTGGGAAACCGATCAATGGCAGTTGAATGATGTCAAGGACGTGCGCAAGATGAAGGCGCGCTTTGTGCCCGAGGAGTTCGAGAAGCTGTTTTATCGCTTCAAGGACTTTCAGCTGAAGATCAAGGATCGCCTGCAACGCAGCGGCCAGACGGCTTTTTATATCGACTATGACGAAACGCAGGACCTGGGCGTGTTGAACGGTCTGGCGCGATTCCTGGGGGAAGACAGCGAAATCACGTCGTTTGCGGGCAAGTTCAAGAAGCAGAACCCGGAACCGCTGAAGGACAAGGTTCAGAACTACAAGGATCTGGTCAAGACCGTGTCCAGGATCGACCTGTTCGACCTGGGCCGGGTGCCGAATTTCGAACCTGCCCGGGCACCGGCGGTGCCGACCTATGTCCACGCGGGTGAGGCGCCGCTGCTCTTTCTGCCGATCAAGGGCGGTGGCGAAGACCGTATCACCGCGTGGATGCGCGGTTTTGGTGATACGGAACAGGGGTTCACGCAAAAAACCCTGCGCCAGTGGAAGCGGCAGCACAAGGGCCACCGCACGTTCACCGTGTTACGCCACCCGGTTGCGCGACTTCATGCGAGCTTCTGCAAGCATTTCCTGCAAGATGGGCCGGAAACTTTCTGGGAGATCAGATCCGCCATGCGGGACAATTATGATGTGCCCTTGCCGGACCAGATGCCGGATGATACCTGGGATCGCCGCGCGCATCATGCGGCGTTTCTGGGGTTTATCGACTTTGTGAAAAAGAATCAGACCGGTCAGGGCGGTATCCGGGTCGATGCCGCCTGGGCGTCGCAAGCATCGGTCGTTCAGGGATTCGGTCAGTTCATGCTGCCCGATCACATTCTGCGCGAAGAACAGTTGGAACAGGGGTTGGCCTGCCTGACACAAGAAGTTGGTCTGGACATGCCCGCCCTTCCCGCCGCCACGCCGGACCAGCCGCACGACCTGGCCAGCATCTATGACCAAGAGATAGAGGCCGCCGTGCGCGGGGTCTATCAGCGTGACTATATGATGTTCGGCTTCGGTCCCTGGTCACGGAGCCGGTGAGGATATGAAAAACCCGGCCTCATCATGAGGCCGGGTTTTCTGTGTTGCAGACTGTCCAGGGCATAGGGTCCGGACCCGTCAGGCCGCCTTGGTGCTTTGCGCCTCGGTCAACAGTGCGTGCAGCGTGGCCACATCGCAATTGGCCCGCAGTTTCGCACAGATCGCAGGATCGCGCATGGTGCGCGACACCAGCGCCAGCGCCTTCAGATGTTCGACCCCGGTGTCCTGAGGCGCAAAAAGCGCAAAGATCAGATCCACCGGCTGTTTGTCCACCGAGTTGAAATCAAACGGCTTTTCCACACGAATAAAGGCACCCACCACCTCGGTGATGTCTGCGATACGGGCGTGAGGAAGGGCGACACCAAGGCCCACTCCGGTCGGGCCAAGGTTTTCGCGTTCCTGAAGCGCGGCAAAGGCGGTCGCGCTGTCAATCCCGTGTGTGGTGGACAGCATATCCCCCAGTTCCTGAAACAGGCGTTTCTTGGAGGTCAGTGTACCCATGACTTTCACGGCCTCAGGCCGAAGAATGTCCGAAAGATTCATCTCGTTGTCCTCGTGCCCGTGGCCTGAACGCCTAGGCGTCCTTCGGGTCAATCCAGCCGATATTGCCATCATCCCGACGGTATACGACATTCACACCCTCGGTTTTCTCGTTACGGAAGACCAGGACGGGGGCATGTGCCAGCTCCATCTGCATTACCGCTTCACCAACCGACAGCGACGGAATACGGGTTTCCATCTCGGCGATGATCATCGGGGTCAGCGTGGCGTCGTCAGCTTCGTCCTGGCCATCTTCTGCCGCG
>PDWJ01008768.1_pt1 | contig 14466 bp, 14 predicted proteins | sample 1430881 | NCBI WGS metagenome assembly PDWJ01 (sample SAMN01162460, study PRJNA174530) | Oral metagenome, whole genome shotgun sequencing project. | biome: Marine environment; feature: Marine mammal; material: Swab sample of the gingival sulcus; isolation source: swab sample of gingival sulcus... | reverse complement strand
CCGAGATTGCCGATTCCCGGGCCTGGCTGGAGCGGGTAGATGGCGCGGCGTGAGCTGGGGCCAGCAGCGTTGGCGGTGAGCCAGGCCGTCGCGGCTTTGTTGCCCGAATCGGCTGTCGTGGTTGGCTGCTCGGGCGGCGCTGATTCCTTGGCGTTGACGCTGGGGGCGGCCTGGGCGGCGCAGCGTGCTGGAACCGTGATGCAGGCGGTGGTGATCGACCACGGGTTGCAAGACGGCTCAGCGGGAGTAGCGCAAGGTGTCGTCGGCCAGTTGGCCGAGCGTGGCATCGACGCTACGATTCACCCAGTGACGGTGCCCGCGAATCACCCCGACGGGCTGGAGGCTGCCGCCCGCGAGGCCCGGCTGGCTGCCCTGGCCAGCTACGGGCTGCCGGTGCTGCTGGGCCACACTCTCGACGACCAGGCCGAGACGGTGCTGTTGGGCCTGTTGCGGGGCTCAGGTACCCGATCGTTAGCGGGAATGGCCACGCGGCGCGGCCCATTCCTGCGGCCGCTGCTGGGGCTGCGGCGAGCCCAAACCGAGGCAGCCTGCCGAGAGTGGGGGATCAACCCGTGGCAGGATCCGCACAACGAGAACGAACAGTTCGCCCGGGTCAAAGTTCGCTCGCTACTGCCCGAACTTGCCGCTCGGCTTGACCGGGACATCGCCGTCGCCCTGGCCCGAACCGCCGACCTGGCTCGCGCCGACGCCGACCTGCTGGACGAGTTGGCCAGCAAGACGAACCTGGCTTCGGGCCCCCTGCCGGTCGCGGACCTGCAGGCCCAGCCTGACGCGCTACGCTGGCGACTGCTGCAAGGCTGGCTGCGGGCAAACGGGGTGGACGTGGCGATGAGTCACGTGGTGGCGGTCGATCAACTGGTTGGTGCCTGGCGTGGCCAGGGTCCGGTCGCAGTGCCCGGCGGCAGCGTCCAGCGGCAGCAGGGCGAGCTGGTTTTTCTGCCGAGATGATCCCGCGGGCCGCAGGCACTAAGCTAACCCCGTGGATGCAGTTGATGTTTCAGCCGACCTGTCAGAAGTTCTATACACCGCCGAGGAAATCTCGGACCGGATCCAAGAAATAGCGCACCAGATCGACCAAGACTACGAGGGCAAAGAAGTGCTCTTGGTAGGTGTCTTGAACGGTGCCGTAATGGTGATGGCCGACCTGCAACGGGCCATGAAGTCGCACGTCAGTATGGACTGGATGGCGATCTCGTCGTACGGTTCCGGGACGCAGTCCAGCGGCGTCGTCCAGATTCTTAAAGACCTAAACACCGACCTCGCGGGTCGCCACGTGCTGGTGGTGGAGGACATCATCGATACCGGCCTCACCCTCAGCTACCTGATGAGCAACCTGGCCTCCCGTGGCCCCGCCAGCCTGGAAATCATGACGATGTTCCGCAAGCCGGAGGCCGCCAAGATCGACGTGGCCGTCAAATACGTCGGCTTCGATATCCCCAACCAGTTCGTCGTCGGCTGTGGCCTTGATTACGCCGGGCGATATCGCAACCTACGCGATCTTGGGATTCTGGCGCCGCACGTCTACGCCTAGTGCCGCATCGTTTGGCGCCCACTGGTAATCTTCGGTTGCTTAGAGTCGTCTAATATCAGCGCGAGAAACACGTGAATAAATACTTCAAGAGCCCGATGGGCTGGTTGGTCTGGGTCATCATTTTGGTCCTGCTGCTCTCCTTCGGTAGCCAGGCATTTGATGCGGTTTTCGGCTTCCAGGTGAAGCCGACTTCTGAGGTCTTAGAACTGCTACGCAGCTCGGAGCCACTGCATCAGGTCACGCTGGTCGACGGTGAACAGAGCATCCAGGTTCTGACCGAGTCTGGCGACAAGCTGGAGACTGCTTGGGTAGGCGATCAGGTCGACCAGGTGATTGAGCTGCTGCAACAACGCCAAGCCGACGGCACCATCGAAAAATGGCAGGCGCGTAACCCGTCGCCGAGCTTCCTAACGACGCTGCTGTATACCGGGTTGCCGTTCCTGTTGCTAGCTATCGGGTTCTTCTACGTGATGCGGGTCATGGCGGCTGGCGGTTCTGGCGGGCCGCTATCTTTCGGCAAGTCGAAAGCCAAGCTGGCCAGCAAAGACACCCCGCAGACGACCTTCAACGACGTTGCCGGGGTCGACGAGGCCGTGGAAGAGCTGGAGGAGATCAAGGAGTTCCTGGCCGAGCCGGCGAAGTTCCGCAAGGTTGGCGCCAAGATCCCCAAGGGTGTGCTGCTCTACGGCCCGCCTGGCACCGGTAAAACCCTGCTGGCCAGGGCGGTCGCTGGCGAGGCCGGGGTGCCGTTCTTCTCGATTTCCGGTTCGGACTTTGTGGAAATGTTCGTCGGCGTCGGCGCTTCTCGGGTGCGTGACCTGTTCGAGCAGGCCAAGGAAGCCGCCCCGGCCATCATCTTCATTGATGAGATCGACGCTGTCGGCCGGCACCGTGGGGCCGGCATGGGCGGCGGTCACGACGAACGCGAACAGACGCTGAACCAGTTGCTGGTAGAGATGGACGGTTTCGACATCCACGGCGGCGTGATTCTGATCGCCGCGACGAACCGGCCCGATGTACTGGATCCCGCGCTGCTGCGGCCCGGACGATTCGATCGACAGATCTCGGTTGAGGCCCCCGATGTAGATGGTCGACACCACATCCTGCAGGTCCACGCCAAGGGCAAGCCGCTCTCGGCTGAGGTCGATTTGGCTTCGGTGGCCCGCCGTACCCCCGGATTCTCGGGCGCCGATTTGGCCAATGTGCTCAACGAGGCCGCCCTGCTGACCGCTCGGCAGAATCACGAGACGATCGGGCAGTCGCAACTAGACGAGGCCATCGATCGAGTTATCGCCGGGCCACAAAAGCGAACCCGGCTGATGGACGACCATGAGCGACTTGTCACCGCCTACCATGAGGGCGGCCACGCCCTCGTCGCAGCGGCCATGCCCGGAAACGATCCGGTGCAAAAGATCACGATCCTGCCGCGTGGCCGGGCTCTTGGCTACACCATGGTGATGCCGGATCAAGACAAGTATTCGCGCACCCGGGGCGAGTTGCTCGACCAGATGGCCTACATGTTGGGTGGTCGAGCAGCCGAGGAACTGGTCTTCCACGACCCCACTACCGGCGCCCAGAACGACATTGAGAAGGCCACCAAGGTGGCTCGGGCGATGGTCACCCAGTACGGCATGAGCGAACGCGTCGGTGCGGTCAAGATCGGCGGCGGCGATTCCGAACCGTTCATGGGAATGAAGGGCACGGACTCTTCCACGGAGTACTCCGAGGCGATGGCCGCTGTCATCGACGCCGAGATCGCAGAGCTGATCCACACCGCTCACCAGGAAGCGTTCGATGTGCTCGAAGAGAACCGAACCGTGCTGGATGAACTGGTGCGGCGACTGTTCGAGAAGGAAACCCTGAACAAGGCCGAAGTGGCTGAGGTATTCCAGCCGTTGCGCCGCCGCGACAAGCGGCCGCCGTGGACCGGTTCGGACGAGCGCACGCCGTCTGCGATCCCGCCGGTGGAAGTGCCGCCGCGAGCAGAAGACCAAGAAGCGGCCAAGCCAGGACCGCCGATGGAGGCGCCACAGCAGTGGGCCCCGCCACAGTGGCCGAAGAGCTAGCCATGGCAGTAGACAAGCCACGCATCGCGGCTGCGGTTCGCGAGATCCTGCTGGCCATTGGCGAAGACCCACAACGCGACGGCTTAGTCGACACCCCGGAGCGGGTGGCCAACTCCTATGAGGAGCTATTCGCCGGGCTGTCGCAAGACCCCAACGATGCGTTGGCGACCACCTTTGATGAATCGCATGGCGAGTTGGTGCTAGTGCGCGACATCGAGCTGGTTAGCGCCTGCGAACACCACCTGCTGCCATTCGTCGGCGTCGCCCACGTCGGCTACATCCCCGCGAAGGATGGTCGAGTGGCCGGGCTGAGCAAGCTCGCCCGACTCGTCGATGGCTACGCCCGCCGACCCCAGGTGCAGGAGCGGCTCACCACCCAGATCGCGGATGCGCTGGTGACCGGGTTGGACGCCCGCGGGGTGATCGTGGTGATCGAGGCCGAGCACATGTGCATGTCGATTCGCGGTGTTCGCAAGCCGGGCGCCAAGACGGTGACGAGCGCGGTTCGCGGCATCTTGCGCAACCCGGCGACCCGGGCCGAAGCGATGAGCCTTATCGGGGGCGGCCGCGGATGACCCTGCTAATGGGGGTTCTCAACGTGACCGCCGATTCGTTCTCCGACGGCGGCCGCTATCTTGACCCGGCTGCTGCGGTAGCGCACGGGCTGGCGCTGGTCGACCAGGGCGCCAGCATCGTCGATGTAGGCGGCGAGTCCACCCGCCCCGGGGCAGCGCGCGTCGCGGCAGCGGAAGAACTGCGGCGGGTGCTGCCGGTCGTGGCTGGCCTGGCGGCTCATGGGGTTCGCGTCTCGGTGGACACGATGCGGGCTGAGGTGGCCGCCGCCGCGGTGGCCCAGGGGGCGAGCATCGTAAACGATGTGTCCGGTGGGCTCGCTGATCGGGACATGCATCGGGTGGTCGCCGAGGCCGGGGTGGACTATGTGCTGATGCATTGGCGCGGCCACAGCGATGTGATGCAACGCAACACCAACTACATCGACGTGGTGAGCGAGGTGGCAGCGGAGCTAGTGCTGCAACGCGACCGCGCCATCGCGGCTGGGATCGCGGCTGACCGGATCATCCTGGATCCGGGCATCGGTTTTGCGAAGACTTCGGAGCAGAACTGGCAGTTGCTGCGCGAGCTGGATCGGCTGCAGCAGCTTGGGCACCGGGTGCTGTTGGGGGTGTCGCGGAAACGGTTCCTGGGGGAGCTGTTGGCCGGCCGTGAACCGGGCGGCCGAGATGTCGCCACCGCTGCCCTTTCCGGGTGGGCTGCCTGGCTCGGGTTGTGGGCGGTTCGCACCCACGAGATTGCCTATCAACGCGACGTGTTGGCGGTCGTCGAGCGGCTGCAACAAGGCTAGGGGGCAGCAGGGCTCGTAGCTGCGGTCGGGTATTCTCGATGCATTGCGGCCAACGTAGGAGGTGACATGGATAGCATCACGCTGACCGGCTTAAGCTGCTTCGGGCGTCACGGCGTCCATGCTGCCGAGCAACAGTTGGGGCAGCGCTTTGTGGTCGATGCAGAGCTGCGAGTGGCCACTTTGGCTGCCTCTGACAAGCTCGCTGACACCGTCAACTATGCCGATGTCGCGGCCGGTATCGAAGCGATTGTGGCTGGCGAGCCAGTTAAGTTGATCGAGACCTTGGCCGAGCGAATCGCGTCGCATTGTCTGACCTATTCCGGAGTTGTTGAGGTCAGCATCACCGTTCATAAACCTCATGCCCCTATTTCGCAGCCTTGCCGCGACGTAGCGGTCACCATTCATAGGAGGGCATCATGACCCATGGGCCAATTGACATCAACGTGGACACCCTCGGTGATTTGCGTCCAATTTCGAAAGTCGTCTTCAGTCTTGGCTCCAATGAAGGCGATTCGCTGACGACGTTGACGCAGGCAGTCACCTATTTGGCAGATACCCCTGATTTGATCCTGGTGGATGTATCGCCGGTCTATCAGACTAAACCCGTCGGTGGCGTTGTGCAGGACGACTATCTAAATGTGGTAGTGATCGCTGAATCCACGTTAGAGCCGCTGACGTTGTTGGATCGCGCGTTGGCTATTGAAGATAGCTTTGGTCGGCAGCGAATCATCACTGACGGGCCTCGTACGCTGGATATCGACCTCATTATGGTCGGCAATCGGATCAGCGAGGGCGAATTGAATTTGCCACACCCGCGGGCACATCAGCGGGCGTTTGTACTGGTCCCTTGGTATGACGTGGAACCGAAGGCTGAGTTGCCGGGCCACGGGCCGATTGCCGATTTGCTGGTGGGGCTGGATCGCAGTGTCGTTTCCCGGCGTGACGATATTTCGATTCAGCGGCCTTCGAAGCAGTGACTAAGCCAAAACTGAGATTAACGTCGCCAAGGGACGTTGCAGTTGGAATTCTGGGCGGAGCCGTAGTGGCCGGAGTCTTGCTGGCAATCGTGGCTTCGCTAGGAAAGTTTCCGCCGATGGTGCCCTGGAGTCTGCCAGGAATTTTGACGGTATTGGCCGTCAGTGGCTTTATCTATGCTCGGGCATTTCCGGGTCGGCTTGAACGGCGCGTCGTGTCGGCTGTCGAAGCGGTGCGAGCGTTAGTCATAGCGAAGGCACTGATACAAACTGGAGCGATTTTGCTGGGCGGCCACATCGTGTACGTGGCGCAGGCGTCTACGCGGCTGTCGGCGGCGAACCCGCTGAATCGAGCGGTTGTAGGGTCAGCAACGATCATTGCCAGTGCGCTGGTTATCGCGGCTGGGATTGTGCTGGAACGAGCCTGCCGAGTGCAAGACGATGACCCCAATGAAATTGAGGATGGAAAATCCGGTAAAAGCCCTGTGTCGAACTAGGGATTTTGCTTCGAGCCGCTATGATACAGGGCATGATAGGCAGGCATGTGGCTGGCGACGCGAAAGAGCGCCGCGTCGCGCTGGCTATCTTATTCAGTGGTTCCGCTGCAGCTTTGGCTTCACTTTTCGGTGACCCCTGGCGCCAGGTTGACGCCGCCAATGCAGAGTTGTCGACCCTTCGCGGCAATGCCGTGTTGCTGCGAAGTGAGGTTGCTGTTCGGCAAGCTCGCATCAAGCAGCTGGAGGCCGCGATAGTTCAGCTAGAGTCGCAACTGACCGAACAAACCGGACGGACTACTCAAAATTTGGTTTCTTTGCCGAAGCGTGGCCAGGTCCTTTCTGGCGATGATGTTCGCGAAGCCGTAGCAACCCCAGTTACTATCACTCGATACCACGCCTGATTTGCGGTTTTACCGCCTCCGATGACGCTGGTAGCGTTAACTTTTCCTTCCCTTCTAGGGCCAGTTTTTGAGTATGGCAGAATGCGTGAATCTACCTAAGTCACTGTAGTTAAATTTTCTTTTGAGTTCTCTTGAGTCGGGCTGTAACGTTAAGCATGAACCTCGCTGGTCGAATGCATTTAATGTGGTCGCCAGCATGGTGTCTGTCCCCCTATCCCGAGTATTGGAGAAAATGAAATGAAGAAAGTCAGTGTGCAGCTGGTAGACGATCTTGATGGCACCACCGCAGATCGGACCGTTACGTTTGCTCTCGAAGGCTCACAATACGAAGTTGATCTAAGCGCTGCGAACGCTGAGCGGTTGGAAGAGGCGCTGGCGCCTTACATCGAAAAGGCTCGGGTGTTGCGTAAGAGCCGCAGCCGCAAGCAAAACCCTGCTGCTGGCCGCGCTGCGGAGATCCGTGACTGGGCAACCGCCAATGGCTACAAGGTGTCGCCTCGCGGCCGCATCCCCGCCGAGATCGTGGAAGCTTACGACAACGCGAACTGAGTAATCTGGCACAAATCGCTACTCTCTTGGGTGGTTAGTTAAGCTGGTGGTCTGAGTTTGCTCAACTGACTGGCAGGCTCCCTGGGAGGGTAGGAAATGTTTGAACGGTTTACGGATCGTGCCCGGCGCGTCATCGTGCTGGCACAGGACGAAGCCAAACTGCTGAACCACAACTACATCGGCACCGAGCACATCTTGCTCGGGCTGATCCACGAGGGCGAAGGCGTTGCCGCCAAGGCGCTGGAATCGCTAGGAATTTCCCTCGAAGCGGTGCGGCAACAGGTCGAGGAGATCATCGGCCAGGGTCAGCAGGCGCCCACCGGGCACGTTCCGTTTACCCCACGCGCCAAGCGCGTCTTGGAGCTCTCGCTACGCGAGGCTCTGCAAATGAACCACAACTACATCGGCACCGAACACATCTTGCTTGGCCTCATCCGTGAGGGCGAAGGCGTGGCGGCCCAGGCGTTACTAAAGCTCGGTGCCGACTTGAATCGAGTGCGTAGCACGGTGATTCAGTTGCTTTCTGGCTATCAGGGCGGCAAAGAGGCGTCCATGGCCGGTGCCCCCGAGAGTGGACCGGAAAAATCGTCGTCGCAGGTGTTGGACCAGTTTGGCCGCAACCTGACCAAGGCCGCGCGCGAGAATCAGCTTGACCCGGTGATCGGGCGCACCCAGGAAATCGAGCGGGTGATGACTGTGCTGAGCCGCCGCCGCAAGAACAACCCGGTGCTGATCGGCGAGCCAGGCGTCGGCAAGACCGCCGTGGTGGAGGGGTTGAGCCAGGCAATTGTCCGCGGCGACGTGCCCGAGACGCTGCGCGATAAGCAGATCTACACGCTGGATCTTGGTGCGCTAGTTGCGGGTTCCCGCTATCGGGGTGACTTTGAAGAGCGGCTGAAGAAGGTACTCAAGGAGATCAAGACCCGCGGCGACATCATGCTCTTCATCGACGAGATTCACACCCTGGTCGGTGCCGGGGCGGCCGAGGGGGCCATCGACGCCGCCAGCATCCTCAAGCCCATGCTTGCCCGCGGCGAGCTGCAGACCATCGGCGCCACCACCCTCGACGAATACCGCAAACACATCGAGAAGGACGCCGCCCTAGAGCGCCGCTTCCAGCCCATCCTGGTCGACGAGCCGTCGGTACCGATGACCATCGACATCCTCAAGGGGCTGCGGGATCGCTACGAGGCGCATCACCGCATCACGATCACCGACGAAGCGCTGGCCGCCGCCGCGCAGCTGGCTGATCGCTATATTCAGGATCGGCACCTGCCAGACAAGGCCATCGACTTGATCGACGAGGCGGGCGCGCGACTGCGGATTCAGCGCATGACTGCGCCACCGGATCTGCGCGAATACGACGAGCAGATCAGCAAGCTCAAGGTCGAGAAGGATGCGGCCATCGACGCACAAGACTTTGAGAAGGCCGCTAGCCTGCGCGACGAACTGCAGCAGCTGCAGGCGCAGCGCGCCGAGCATGAGGAGGCCTGGAAACAGGGCGACTCCGATGATCCCGCCGTGGTCGGCGAAGAAGAGATCGCCGTGGTCTTGTCGGGCAGCACCGGCATCCCGGTTTTCAAGCTCACCGAGGAGGAATCCGCTCGGCTGCTGCGGATGGAGGCCGAACTGGCGAAGCGTTACGTCGGCCAAGAAGACGCCGTCAAGGCGTTGGCGCGTTCGATTCGCCGCACCCGGGCCGGCCTAAAGGATCCGAAGCGCCCCAGCGGTTCATTCATCTTCGCCGGGCCGTCAGGCGTCGGCAAGACCGAACTGACCAAGGCGCTCACGGAGTTCCTGTTCGGTGATGAGGATTCCTTGATCTCGCTGGACATGAGCGAGTACTCCGAGAAGCACACCGCCTCTCGGATGTTCGGCTCGCCGCCCGGATACGTCGGCTACGACGATGGCGGCCAGCTCACCGAGAAGGTGCGGCGCAAGCCATTCTCGGTGGTGCTGTTCGACGAGATTGAGAAGGCCCACCCCGACATCTTTAACTCGCTGCTGCAGATTCTGGATGAGGGGCGGCTGACCGACGCGCAAGGCCGGGTCGTCGACTTCAAGAACACGGTCATCGTGATGACCACGAACCTGGGCTCTCGCGACATCAGCAAGGGTGCTTCGCTGGGATTCTCGCAGGCCGGTGATGAAGCCGCGGGCTACGAAAAGATGAAGGCGAAGGTCTCCGACGAGCTGAAGCAGCATTTCCGCCCCGAGTTCCTAAACCGGGTCGACGAGATTGTGGTGTTCCATCAGCTATCGCAGGCCGACATTGAGAAGATCGTCGACCTGATGATCGCCCAGATCGAGCAGCGGCTGCACGACAAGGATATGGGCATCGAACTGACGCCTGCGGCCAAGACGCTGCTGGCCAAGCGCGGCTTCGACCCGGTGCTGGGTGCCCGGCCGCTACGGCGAGCAATCCAGCGCGATATTGAAGACGTACTGGCTGAGAAGATCCTGTTTGGTGAGCTGACTGGCGGTCAGGTCATTCAGGTGGACGTGGCTGATCCCGAGTCGGAAGATCCGTTCAAGTTTATCGGCATCGACAAGGGCGCGATTGGTGATCTGGCGGCGCTGGGGTTAGAGGGTAACTAGTCTTTCCTGGCCGATATCTTGAACCGCCAGGGCGGCCAGGTGTCGCGGCTGTCGAGCTTTCCTGAACCTCGTCACCTCAGCAGTGGCCACTCGATGATTCGACATTGATTGACCGATAAATATCTTCGGTAGTGGCAACTCTGTTGAATGTTTACGCAAACATTCAACAATGCCGGGGGTTTCCGCATTTTTCCGGGATCGTTATGCGTTCGTAACTAGTTTTGTTGCTGCTTTCTGGCACGGTGAGGTTGCATAGAGACATGCCTGTGGTGGCAATCACCGCTGGGCAGGCTAACTTCCTAGGAAAGGATGAAGATGCTAAATAAACCAACCCGAATAGCGCTGGCGACTGTGGGCGCGCTCTCGCTGCTGAGCATGGCGGCTTGCTCCGGCGGCGGAGCCGGAACCGATGGCGATGCCCAGGGAACCGCCGATTGCACGGCCTACGAGACCTACGGCGATCTCAGCGGCAAGACCATCACGGTGTACACCTCGATAGTGGCCCCCGAAGATCAGTCGCACATCGACTCGTTTGACAAGTTTGAGGAGTGCACTGGCGCCACCGTTAACTACGAGGGATCACGCGAGTTTGAAGCCCAGCTGCCGGTCAAGCTGGAAGCCGGCTCGCCTCCGGACATCGCGTACTTCCCGCAGCCCGGTCTGCTGCAGACCCTGGTGGAGCGCTTCCCGGATAAGGTAAAGCCGGTAGGTGAGGCCGCCGAGGCGAACGTAGACAAGTACTACAACGAAGCTTGGAAGAGCTACGGAACGGTGAACGGCGCCTACTACGCCGTGCCGGTCGGCGCCAACGCCAAGTCCTTCGTGTGGTACTCGCCCAAGGCATTTTCCGAAAACGGCTACGAGATCCCGACTACCTGGGACGAGTTGATCGCGCTTAGCGACAAGATCGCCGCTGACCACCCGGACGCCAAGCCGTGGTGTGCCGGCATTGAGTCGGGCGGCGCCACCGGCTGGCCTGCCACCGACTGGGTGGAAGACATGATGCTGCGCACCGTCAGCGCTGAAGACTACGACAAGTGGGTCAACCACGAGATGGCCTTCAACGATCCCAAGGTGGTCGCTGCTCTTGACATGGCTGGCACCATCCTGAAGAACGATAAATACGTCAACGGTGGTCTGGGTAACATTCAGTCCATCGCGACCACGCCGTTCGGTGATGCCGGTCTGCCGATCCTTGACGGCTCCTGCTTCATGCACCGGCAGGCTTCCTTCTATCAGTCGATGTGGCCAGAGGGCACCACGGTTGCCGAGGACGGCGACGTCTTCGCGTTCTACCTGCCTGGCAAGACCGCAGAAGCGAAGCCGCTGCTGGGTGGCGGTGAGTTCGCCGCCGCGTTCAGCGACCGTGAAGAAGTCATGGCGCTGCAGGCGTTCCTGACCTCGCCCGAGTGGAGCAACGAGAAGGCTAAGGCATCCACCCCCGGTTGGCTGTCGGCCAACAAGGAGCTTGATCCGGCCAACCTGAAGTCGCCGATCGATCAGTTGTCCTTCAAACTGTTGACCGATGACTCCACTGTGTTCCGCTTCGACGGTTCTGACCTAATGCCTGGCGCTGTCGGCGCGGGCACCTTCTGGAAGGCCATGACCGACTGGATCGCGCTGGATAAGTCGAGCCAGGAGGTTCTGGACGAGGTCGAACAGGGGTGGCCCCAGTAGGGCAACCGCTGAGCTACTAAGCTAATCAGCGAGGCAGTGGGCCACGTCCAACGTCGGGCGTGGCCCACCAGCCTATGATCGGTGTCTCAGAGAAGAGAGGTGTAACCGTGGAGTGGCTACTCAGAGCCGATACCCCGCTGGAGAAGATCGCAGTTATGTTTGTTGCGATCTTGCTTTTTGCGGCGGTCATGGCCCTGTTGTTGTTCGTGTCAGATTCGTTGCCCAAGTGGGCGCCTGCAGTCGGCTTCCTGCTGCCGGCGGGGCTAATGCTTATCTTCGGTCTGCTATGGCCTGGGTTATTAACGATTCGTGATTCGTTCTATGACAAAGCAGGAGATACGGCGGTCGGCTTCGACAACTATGTGGAAGTGCTGACCAACCCGCAGTTCCAGACGATCCTGGTCAACACCCTGGTGTGGACGATCGCGGCGCCGGTGTTGTCGACGGTATTCGGGCTGTTGTATGCGGCGCTGGTTGACCGGACCCGGTTCGAGAAGCTGGCAAAGACGCTAGTGTTCCTGCCGATGGCGATCTCTATGGTGGGTGCCGCCATCATCTGGAAGTTCGTCTACCAGTACAAGCCCACCGAGGCCAGCCAGATCGGCCTGATCAACCAGTTCCTGGTGTGGCTGGGCATTGAGCCGCAGCAGTTCCTGCTGAACGCCCCGTGGAACACGGCATTCCTGATCGTGATCATGATCTGGATTCAGACCGGTTTCGCGATGACGATCCTGTCGGCATCCATCAAGGCGATCCCTGACGAGATCAACGAGGCCGCCGCGATTGACGGGTCGACGGGCATGCGGACGTTCTTCCACGTCACCATTCCCTCCATCCGCCCGGCGCTGATCGTGGTGTTGACCACCATCGCCATGGCCACGCTGAAGATCTTCGATATCGTCCGCACCGCCACCGGTGGCCAATTCGAGACATCCGTCATCGCCAACGAGTTCTACACCCAGAAGTTCAGCGCGGGCGACAACGGCATCGCCGCAACCCTAGCCGTGATCCTGTTCATCTTGGTGATCCCGATCGTGGTGTACAACGTCCGTCAGATGCAGATTTCGGAGACTGAACGATGACTACCGCCGTCCAATCGATTACAGCTTCGGCGCCCAAGCGCCGGAAATTGTCGCGCGCTGAAAAACGGGCAATTGAGGTCAAGGGCAAGGTCAGTTCGCCGTGGGCGTCGGCCCTGGCGCTGATCCTGGCGATTATCTGGACCATCCCGACCGTCGGCTTGTTCGTCACGTCGTTTAGGCCTGCCGCGGAGATCCGCACCTCGGGTTGGTGGCTATGGCTGGTCAATCCGCAGATCACGCTGAGTAATTACGAGGAAGCGCTGACCGGTTCGAGTACTGACTTCAGCACCTTCTTCCTGAACTCCTTCGTGGTGACGATCCCGTCGGTGGTGATCCCGATCTTCCTCGCGCTGATCGCGGCCTACGCGTTTGCCTGGATCGAGTTCCCCGGCCGCAATATCCTGTTCGTCGCCGTTTTCGCGCTCCAGGTGGTCCCGATTCAGGTCACGCTGGTGCCGCTGCTCACCCAGTATGTGAAGTGGGGGATCGCCGGATCCTTCTGGACGGTGTGGCTGTCGCACTCGATCTTCGCGTTGCCGCTGGCGATCTTCTTGCTGCACAACTTCATGAAGGAGATCCCAAGCTCGCTGATTGAAGCGGCCCGGGTCGACGGGGCCGGGCACATCCGGGTCTTTTTCCAGGTGTTGCTGCCGCTACTGTTGCCGGCCATCGCGTCGTTCGCAATCTTCCAATTCCTGTGGGTGTGGAACGACCTGCTGGTTTCGCTTACCTTCGCTGGGGGAAACAAGAACGTTGCCCCGCTGACGGTGCGGGTGGCCGAACTGTCTGGCACGCTGGGCAGTCGCTGGCACCTGTTGAGCGCCGGCGCGTTCATCTCCATGTTCGTGCCGATGATCGTCTTCTTGTCGCTGCAGAGATTCTTCGTTCGCGGCATGCTGGCTGGCTCGGTGAAGGGATAGCCCAACGACGGCGCAGTGGCGCTGCTTGGGTACTACGAGTGCCTCGGCAGCGCCACTGGTGCGCCTAGGCCGGGATCGGCGCGCCGCCGGTCAGCCGGATCCGAGTGGTGTCGCCGCTGAGCCGGACGCCGTGCGCCACGACGCAGCACTGGCCATCGGGTAACCGAACCCCGATTTCGACGTGGTCGGGGGCGAAGCCTTGATCCAGGATCGGCACCTCGACGCCGTCGTCGGTGATATCGAAGTTGTGCGGGCCCACGCCTAGTACGTAGCCGACATTCAGAGTGCCGTCCCAGCCGAGCTTGGTGGCGGTGGCCTGGGTGAGGAAGGTCCGAAAGCCGAGGAACGCTGCCACCGCCTTGGATGCCGGGGTTTGCCAGACTACCTCGGGGGAGTCGTGCTGGATGATCTTGCCGTCGGCCATGATCGCGACATCGTCGGCGATCACGAACGCCTCCTCGTGGTCGTGGGTGACGTACAGCGCCGTGGTGTTGGTCTCGCGCAGAATCCGGCTGAGGTCCTCGGCCAGCCGCTCCCGCAGGCCACGGTCGAGCGCCGAAAGCGGCTCGTCCAGCATTAGCGCTCGCGGCTCGGGGGCCAGCGATCGGGCCAGGGCGACGCGCTGCGCTTGGCCGCCGGACAACTCCGGCGGTTTTCGGTCTGCCAGGTCGGCCAGCCCCACCAGTTCTAGCAGTTCGGCGACGCGCTGCGCTCGGCGGGCCTTGGGCCACTTGCTCAGCCCGTAGGCCACGTTCTTGGCCACCGTCATGGTGGGGAACAGCTGGGC
>PDWJ01003651.1_pt1 | contig 14466 bp, 8 predicted proteins | sample 1430881 | NCBI WGS metagenome assembly PDWJ01 (sample SAMN01162460, study PRJNA174530) | Oral metagenome, whole genome shotgun sequencing project. | biome: Marine environment; feature: Marine mammal; material: Swab sample of the gingival sulcus; isolation source: swab sample of gingival sulcus... | reverse complement strand
CTGCCCTGGCTGAACTGCTGGAACAGCACTTAAAACAGTCATTTTGGAAGTCGTGAACTCAGAATCGTCACTTTTGGAGGTTCTTCGGCGGAACCCGTAAAACGTAAAGACAGCAAAGACCTGCTCTACATGACTATAGCTACGACTTTTGTGGATTTTAGATATTGGCAGATCTGCCTTATTTGATCTGATTTTGCATACACGCCTCTTCTATCGTGATCGTGTATCGTGCGGAGAGCTTTGCAAAATAGTTTTTCGTGGGCAAAGTATCGAAAAGAACAACGTAGAGCACGCTGCTCTTTTGACTTATTTGGGATTGATGTTCGTAAACGCTGCGCTGAGCCTTGCCCCTGGCTTCGGCCTTTAAGAAACAGGTTAAAGATGGTCTTCTTCGTTAGGTTTTCGGATAAACTCTGCAACTCGCCTGAAAGCTTCTCACCAGCAGATCCTGTCGCCGCTGCCACTGGCTGAAGCTTTCGTTAAAAAATACCTCTCAAACGCTCAGCGTATGAAACCATCTCTGCTAACGTTTAAAAGGCACAGCTGTAATATTGTAACCTTATGTACCTTGCTGCTTATTGATATTTCCAATAGATGCTTCCAGCAGATCATCAACCTGGCTTCTTACAGCACTCAGAACATATTTCTCTCTAACTCAGGCCCGATTTCTCGAGCACCTATTTCAATTTATCGGATTACTCTACCCTGCTCTCTGCCTTACTCCTTTCTCCACATGCTGCAGATGTCGAGCACCGAATATCATCGTCACCAAAGGATACAAGATGAATGACGCAACACTTGGGCAGTTTGAACATTTACTGCAAATGAGCCGAGATGTATTCAAGGATATGAAAAAATTAATAAATGAAAACAAGATGCCAGAAGCCAGGCGCCGAAGTTAAACGCAGATCTGAAATCAGCGCATTTGTGAATGGCGGCAAAAAAACCAGCGCGAACCATAAAGCTGATCAAGCCTGAATTACTACAGGTAAGGAGTTAGCAATACGCGAGAAAAGAAGGTATAACCACCCTTTCTCCTTTCTCACAACACGCAAAAGGAATTAACACATGAAACATCCGCTACACTACTTTACCCTCACAATAATAATCAGCATAAGCGTCTGTATAGGCAATCTCGCATCCAATTACATTACAGCTGCATACACTACACAAAAGGCTAAACAGGCCGCGGAACAATTAAGACAATCAATATCAAAGCAACAAGCCATCGCCAAAGAGCGTGCAACAATCAGAGCAAACGAAATAAAACAAGCCGAAATCGAAGCCCGAAAGAAATCCCAAAGAGCAAAGAAACTTCTAATTCAATGCAATGAATGGAAGTCACAAAACGCTCACCGGGATAGTGAAATATCAAGAACCGAGATGAAAAGGCACTGCAACGCATACAGAAGATATATAGATACCGGCAGACCCTAGTTTCTTCCCCCGTATTACTATTCGGGGGGACGGGTTAGGCAGTACACCCCAAAAAAAATCACAAATACCAAATAAAAACAGTGTCTTATGAAGCCATCTTAAACAAAAAAAATACAATTTCTGTCGAAGCCTCCAAAGGTACTATTCTGGGGGCGCTCCCTGCAAATGGGCGGCGAGCTGACTCAATTCAGAATGATGGCCATTGCTGTGCGGCATGCAATATACGCAATATACGCAATATCCGAACGCTAAAAGCGTCCTCCTGGTACACGATGATATAATTCGCCCAAACGACCATTTCCCTAGTACCTTCGACTCGACCAATACGCCCGTCAGTTTGAGTGCGCTCGTGAGAGCGTAAACCCTGCCGTAGAAGCATGTTCGCTCGCATCAAGGGGGCAAGTGAAAAACCGAAAAATGCAAACCGTAACAGTTCACACCCCAGCACATGACAGAAATATCACTCGGTTAAACAAGCTATAAAACAGCTCAATAAAAACTATTTATTCAAAATAAAATCAATAGGTTATAAGACTATCTTAAAAGATTAAACAGGAAAGAGAAACCCACCTAAACAGAAAAACTTCTTCATTAGGCATTCAGGAAAGCAGCCGCTAAGCAGACAATAAACACCCGGGCTTTATGCTGGGTATTATGTGACTGTCACATTAATACTTAATCATGAACGGTCTATAAAAACAGCACCCCAGAATTCATTCTGGTACCTTGCTGCATACGCTATGGAGCTGATTATGCCCGCTCCATAGCGGTGTTTGTGGCGGTTAAACTTGCTCGCGGATTAATTTTTTGTTGATTTTACCCACACTGGTTTTAGGGATTTCCGTGACAATATTAATATCCTGCGGTATTGCCCATTTGTTGATGCGGCCGCTATCTACAAACTGGGTCAGGTGTTTCTGTAGAATGTCCGCAGTAATGTCGGCTCCAGAAACCGGAACGACCAGCGCCAGGGGGCGTTCATCCCACTTTTCATCCGGGATGCCGATAACGGCCACCTCCCCTACTGCTTCATGTTGACTGATCAAACTTTCGAGTTCCAGCGAGGAGATCCATTCTCCTCCGGTTTTAATAACATCTTTAATACGGTCTTTGATTTGCAGTACGCCTGCTGCATCAATAGAAGCAACATCACCGGTATGCAACCAGCCGCCAGACCACAGTTCTTCGCTCTTTTCTGCCTCTTCCACATATCCTTGGGTCAACCAGGGAGTCCTGACGACCACTTCTCCCATCGCTTCACCATCATGGGGCACATCATTACCTTCAGGATCGACGATACGCAGGTCAACCATTGAGCATGGAATGCCTGTTCTAATGCGTTCAGGCATTTGTTCGTGCATATTCAATGCGCGTTGCTCCTGATGCAGGTAAGTCGCTGTGAGTAGCGGGCAGGTTTCAGACATACCGTAAGCGGTAAAGAAGAGAATGCCACGGTTTGCCATCTCATTTGCAAGACCCAGAGTTGGAGCACTGCCGCCTGTCAGCATCTTCCAGCCGCTCAGGTCCGTTGTCTTTGCTTCATCACAGGTCAGGATCATCTGTAGCACTGCCGGGACACCATGAGAGAAGGTGACTTTTTCATCACGGAATAGACGAACCAGTTTATTCGGTTCGTAGCGGCCGGGGTAAACCTGCTTAACACCCAGCATGGTTGCGATATACGGAACACCCCAGGCATGTACATGAAACATGGGGGTCATGGGCATATAAACGTCATCAGAGCGCAGCAGTGGCAAGCCGTCATAACTCCCCATGGTTGATGCCATGGTCAATGTATGCAGTACCAGCTGACGATGACTGAAGTAAACACCTTTGGGGTTTCCGGTCGTCCCGGTTGTGTAAAACGTTGTTGCAACAGAGTTTTCGTCAAAGTCAGGGAAATCATACTGGTCATCAGCCCTTGCCAGCAGGCTTTCATATTCACCAACACTGTTCAGCGTTGTCGATAGCGGTTTTTCTTCATCGGTGATCTGAATATAACTGCGTATACTTGGGATTTGGTCTTGCAACGACTCGGCAATGGACAGGAAGTCATCGTGTACCAGCACCATGTCATCCTTGGCGTGGTTCATGGTGTAAGCGATTTGGTCAGGACTCAAACGGATGTTTACATGGTGCAGCACCGCACCTATCATAGGCACGGCAAAATAGGCCTCAAGATAGCGATGGCTGTCCCAATCCATCACGGCAACGGTATCACCTGCTCCAATCCCTGCTTCAGTCAATACGTTGGCCAGCTTGCGGATACGCTGATTCAGCGTGCGGTAGTCGAAGCGAACTTTATCACCATAGACAATCTCATGGTTCGGCTCATAACGCTGGCCGGAAAGCAGCAAGCTTTTGATTAGTAGAGGATATTGGTAAGCGCTTTCGGTTGGCGCGAGGATTTTGGTTTGCATTATTGATAGCCTTTCTGCGTCTGATTATTATTGTTCAGGGTTGCTGTTATGTTACTAGCAGCATGCCGATTGATAATAACAATTTTTTTGCAATGTCTTACCCGGATGTTGCACCCGTTGGCACACTCTGTCGGTAAAACGGGTTCTCACCTTTCTTAATAACCGTATATCTGCCCTAGCCTTTCCCATGCCATTTTGTGAAAAGCCGTTTGCGAGTATTTTTTGGTGGATAGCACTCGCAGGCAATCAGACTCACTCCAGCTGTCGGGTTCGGCACTGGTAATGAGTTCATCCTGTAGCCTTCGTTGCCGGGCTTTACGTTCTGCTGCTGTCATAGAACTTGAAAAAAGCGGCTTTCGACCCGGCTTAGTGGCTTTTTTAATTTGTTTGGGATGACTCAGGCTCATAGCGTATAACTCCAAATACGTGACAGTCACAATTATAGACTATTTGCTTTTTTTATCTGCAAAAAAAATGGCTGACTGAAGGACGTTACGCTCAGGTTACGCCCCCCAACAAATAACTTCGTGAGACTACAGCTTAAAGAAGGTATGAGTCAGCCCGGAGGAGCTGACGCTATAGTACATATAGTGTATGGTGTAGCTAAGGCATAAAAGACACTGAGGCTAACCCATATAAGGCCTGTAAGGGCGTGATACGTCATGTTTTCTGGATATTTTCTTAATGTAAAGCTGCCAGTCAAACACGCTGTGGCAATGACTTTACAACAGGCTGCTTCTCCTGAGCGCCTGCAACGTGCCATGCGCTATCGAAAAACCAATGATCAAATACGCTGCTTGCTGGCAGAATCGGTGCTACAGCAGGCGTTGCAACAACGCGGTGTCACTGATGCCAATCAGCACATACAAAGCGCTCGATTTGGCAAGCCCATTTTAATCACGCATAAGACCACAAACGATCCACACCACTTTAATGTCTCACACTCAGGAGAATGGGTGGTATGTGCCGTGGATAACGAGCCGGTTGGTATTGATATCGAGCAGCGGGTGGATATCAGTGACCTTGAATATGATGGCCTTTTTACTGCCCAGGAAATGGAATACCTGGAACAGGGCCAGCCGGACTTGCAACTACACCGTTTTTACCGTCTGTGGACGCTGAAGGAAAGTTATTTAAAAGCACTGGGTACAGGGTTATATAAATCGATGCAGTCATTTACTATCATTGTTTCAGATGAACATCGTGCCCGATTATCCATTGCGGGCCATTTACAAAAAGATTGGTATTTTTATTCATTTGAGCCTGATGCATTTCATGTTTGTTCTATTTGTGCGAGACAGCCGATACGCACTGAGCAATTCCACTTTGACTGCATCGAATAGTCACCGTCTACTTTTATGTTGGCAAGACCGATGGTGAACCGGATAAAGAATAATTATTAACGATCAGATGCTATTGATTTTTTGCCACTTCGGGCAAACGAGGAGGAAGACACACCGTGTCGATGAACTACACCGCTTCACCCTGGATAACGTGCTACGCCCCACGCCCTAATGCTACTGTACGCTTGATTTGCATTCCCCATGGCGGCGGCGGGCCACAAAGTTACAAAGCCTGGGCAGAGCAGCTTCCGGAGCATATTGAGGTGTTGGCACTGAGTTTTCCCGGACGTGGCAGCCGCTATACCGAGACGGCTATTCACTCGATGCCGCTATTGGCCGATGAAATCACTACAGCCCTCAAGCCCTTTCTGAACAAACCTTATGTCCTTTTTGGTCACAGCGTGGGGGCTTTGGTCGCTTATGAGGTGGCCTGCCGTATTCGGGCAACCGGATTAATGCAGCCCATGCGCTTAATCGTGTCAGCCCATGAAACCCCCGAGAATTCTTATACCGACCAGCCAATGTACACCCTGTCCGATACTGACTTGCTCGACAGAATTGGTGCATTAGGGCTGGTCCCTGATGATGCGTTACAAAACAAAGAGCTGGTGCAATTTATCTTGCCGGCATTGAGAGCCGATTTTGAATTGTCGGAAACCTACGTCCACCAGCCCTCTGCAGCCCTGACATTACCCGTGACCGCAATGCTGGGTGTTGACGATCCGTTGCTGGATAAAAATGCGATACAGCAATGGGAAACGTACACCAATGCTACCTTCACCCTGCGCTGCTACGATGGCGATCATTTCTACACAGTATCGGCAGAACAGCAGGTACTGGACGATATTACCGCAGAAGTAACAGAGGATTTACAACATCAGTCGCCTTCCATTCTTGCCGGCGAAACTGTTGACTACCCTGAAAAATGCCTGCATGAACTCTTTCGCGAGCAAGCCAGGCAATACCCGCAACGCACCGCTATCGTCGATATTCATCAATCACTGACTTTTGCCGAGCTGGACGAACAAACCGATTTACTGGCGCGTGAGTTACAACGCCGGGGCGTGGTCGTTGACAGTATTGTCAGCATCTTTATGGAAAGCTCCGTGGAGTACGTTATCGCTTATTTGGCGATTCTCAAGGCAGGTGGTGCCTATATGCCGCTGGAAGTGGCTTATCCGCACACATTGCTGCAAAAAGTGCTGCAAAAAACGACCCCTGTCAGTATCTTGACCACCCAGGCCTATCGAGACGCGTTACCCGATGACTGGCAGGATGAAAGCCGGGCTCTATCACTGGATGATGACTGGGTAGCCACATTATCGGCCAAGGATTTACCGGCATTGGATGTCGGGAAAACACTGCCTCAACCCGATAGTCTCGCATACTGTGTGATGACTTCAGGTACCACGGGCGAGCCTAAAGGCATTATTTGCCCGCACCGTGGTGCGGTTAATTCCTATTACTGGCGTTATCGTAACTATCCTTATCAAGCAGATGAAAGAGAAGCGGCGAATGTATTTTTCGTTTGGGAAGTCATTCGGCCATTATTACAAGGCATACCGGCGTATGTAATACCCGATGATGTGATCTACGATCCATGGCAATTGGTGGACTTCCTTGAGGAGCATGCCATTACCCGGGTGTTATTCACCCCATCCCTGTTGGAGCAGATACTCAATGCCACTGATGCGTCTTTAACCCAGCGATTATCCAGACTCTCAATCGTCTGGCTTAATGGTGAGGTCGTGCCAACGGCGTTATGCCAACGCTTCTTCGAGCGCTTCCCCAATACCCGGCTGCTAAACGATTACAGTATTTCCGAAACCCATGATGTCTGTACGCACGACCTGGCACAATTAAATACCGATTATTCCCCGCGCTTTGCTTCACTTGGGCACCCCATGTCGAACGTGCGGATTTATTTGCTGGATGAAGATTTCAAACCTGTGCCACGTGGTGTGGCCGCAGAAATTTATATCGCTGGCGACTCCCTGGCACGTGGTTACCTGAAAGACCCGGAAAAAACGGCCGAACGCTTTATGACCGATCCTTTGCGCAATGATGGTTCTTTAATGTTCCGTACCGGGGATCAGGGCCGTGTTTTGCCCAACGGCGAGCTGGAAGTGACCGGTCGCATCGAGTTTATGATTAAGCTACGCGGTTACAGTATTGTACCCGGCGCGGTTGAGGCCGCCATCAATGATCACCCAGCGGTGGATGCCGCAGTCGTGGTGACTAAAGATGACGAGCAAACAGGTCAGCCGGAAGCTTTGGTGGCCTATATTGTCAGCAATAACAGTTTGCCGGATGAAGAGCTGCAAACTTCACTGCGCCAACACCTCAAGGATGCACTGCCGCATTATGCCGTACCCGCTTACCTGACAATCTTAAAGACACTGCCACTCCATAAAGTAACCGGCAAGCTGGATCGTAAACAACTGCCGAAGCCTGTCACCGCGCCTGCGCCAACGACGCAGACATCGGCTATTGTGGCCGGTAAAACCGAACAGGTGATTATGGCAGCCTGGGAAACGGCTTTGGGTATTCGCCCTGCGGCAATCAGCGATAACTTTTTTGATCTGGGTGGCCATTCGTTACTGGCAATCCAGGTGTGCCGAGCCTTATCACAGCAGTTGGGAATGACCCTATCCGTTATCGATATTTTTGAAAATCCGACGGTACAAACCCTGGCGGCCTTCATTGATTCGCATAGCGATGACTCTGCAAGCGATCATGCTAATGAGCCGGCTGCGGCACAAAGTAGCCATCACCAGCAAATGGATAATGATGATATCGCCATTATCGGTTTGGCGGGCCGTTTCCCTGGCGCAGATAACATTGATGATTTTTGGTCCAATATTCGCTCGGGTGTTTGTTCAATCAGAGAGCTGAGCACTGAAGAGCTGGATAAAAACGGCGTACCCAAAGATATTTACAGCGATGAAAATTACCGCCGTGTCGGGGCCATTCTGGATAATGTGGATTTATTTGATCCACAGTTCTGGCAACTCAGCCAAAAAGAAGCCAATTTGATGGATCCTCAGCAACGCCTGTTTTTGGAAAGTTGCTGGCACGCATTGGAACACGCCGGTTATGCCCCCGATCAGCAAGGTGCCCGTACGGGTGTGTTCGGCGGCTGTTTTTCGCCGCTGTATTTGCTGCATAATCTGGCCGGTGGTGGTTTTATGGACCCCACCGACCCAATGGGCTACCACTTAACCGAAACCGGCAACGATAAAGATTACATCACCACCCGCGTTTCTTACTTGCTGAACCTGCAAGGCCCAAGCGTGGCGGTGCAAAGCTCCTGTTCAACAGCGTTGTCAGTGGTAGCCAGTGCCTGTCAGGCGCTACAGGCGCACCAATGCGACACGGCGTTGGCCGGGGCATCCAGCATTACCTTTCCACAGGCTGGCTATCAATACGTTGAGGGGCATATTAACTCCAAAGACGGCAAGATAAGAACCTTTGATGCGAAAGCCAGCGGTACGATTCTCGGCGATGGCGTGGGTGTAATCGTGTTAAAACGCTTGCGCGATGCCGTTGCTGCCGAAGACACAATCTATGCCGTGATCAAAGGCTATGCCACCAATAACGATGGCAATCAGAAAGCCGGTTATTCAGCTCCCAGTGTCAAAGGACAAAAAGCCGTTGTTAATCAGGCATTAACTGCGGCTGAGGTATCCGCCGACAGTATTTCCCTGGTCGAAGCCCACGGTACCGGAACGCTGGTGGGCGATCCGATTGAAACAACGGCATTAACCGAAGTTTTTCGCCAGTACTCACAGCGCAAAAATTACTGTGCCCTTGGCTCGGTCAAGCCCAATATCGGCCACAGTAATATTGCTGCGGGCATGGCCAGCCTGATGAAAGTTGCCCTGAGTTTGCACCATCGTGAAATCCCGCCAACGATTCATTACGACACGCCCAACCCGGTGATGGATATTGAGTCCAGCCCGTTCTTTATCAATACAGAAACCATCCCCTGGGAAACACCGGCAGGCACACCAAGGCGAGCTGGGGTGTCCTGTCTGGGCATTGGTGGCACCAATAACCATTTTATTTTGCAGCAAGCGCCCGTCACCGATTCTGCAGCCGCAAGTGCGCCGCAAGACCGGGGACACCATTTGCTGTTACTCAGTGGCAAAACACCCGAAGCGGTGCAGCGCAACCAAACCGCACTGGCAAACCATCTGCAAAAGCATGGGGAGCTGAATCTGCGAGATGTTGAGTTCACGCTGCAGGCGGGACGTTGCCACTTTGACTACCGCACAGCCGTGGCCTGTACTGATCTGGATTCGGCAATTGCCAGGCTGAAAACATCAGCCAAAGTGCAACCTGTTCAGATCGCAACGGAAAAACAGGCAAACTCTACAACCAAAACGGTCTTTTTATTCCCCGGACAAGGTTCGCAGTATCAGCAAATGGGCTTTGAACTGTATCAAACCGAGCCGGTCTTCAAGCGCTATTTTGATGCGTGTTGCGATTTATTGCTGCCGGAACTGGGTGTCGATTTACGCGATTTATTATTCGCTCCGATGGACAGTCCGGAAGCGGATGAAACCTTTAAATACGCTTATCATACCCAGCCGGCCATAGTCGCCCACCAGATTGCCATGGCGCGCACGCTGATGGATTGGGGTATTCGTCCGGATGCCCTGGTAGGCCACAGTATTGGTGAATATACAGCGGCCTATGTCGCCGGTATTTTCAGTTTGCCGGATACGCTCAAGTTAATCGTCGCCCGTGGACGGGCAATGGAACAGGCCGGGCCAGGCAGCATGCTATCGGCAACCCTGAGTGAGCCTGATGCGCGTATCTGGTTGCAAGATCATCCAGAGGTGTCTCTGGGAGTGATTAATGCGCCGCAGCGGGTGGTCTTTTCCGGGCCGGTCGCTGCTGTAGCAACCTTGCAATCCGCTTTGACAGCACAGGGGGTTGCAGTTCAGCCGGTGAATGTGCGGCAGGCTTTCCACTCGACCATGATGGACGAGGCTTCGCAGGCATTGGTTGATGCGGTTAAACCGCTCGAGCGACATGCACCTGACATTGCGCTGATGTCCAATGTCACAGGCACCTGGATGACCGAAGTACAAGTATTTGATGACCACTACTGGGCGCAACACATGCGTGCTACCGTGCGTTTTTCTGATAATGTGACAACGCTCTTGCAACAATACCCCTCTACCCTGCTGGAAGTCGGCGCACATACCATACTGAGCCAGCTACTACGCACCTTTACTGTAGCAATGGATGCCGAGGAACAACCGCTGATCCTGGCTTGCTCACGTCATCCCAAGGACAGCAGCATCAGCGACAGTATGGCTTTGGATACGGCGCTTGGACAATGGTGGTCAGCAGGTCGGGATGTTGATTGGGCAGCCTACCGTGGCCACCCATCCGGTCACCGGATCGGGCTACCGGGCTATGCCTTTGAACCGCAGCGCTGCTGGATAGATAAGGGGCCGCTTGCTCAGGCTAGCGTCCCGAGTGCAGCACTGGCTGATAATGCGGTGCTAACCAATATTGCCGAGCGCGGGTTTATGCCTTCGTGGTCGCGGACAGCTTTCCCCGCCACGCATTCTGACCTCAGTGAACAACATTGGCTGGTTTTTGCCAGTCAAGCCACCGCAAGGCTCGAACAATTCATTCAGAGCATAGTCGAGGCACTACAACAGGCCGGTGCAACAGTTGAAGTGGTCTATGCCGCTGACTTTACAGTAGATGACCCACAAGCCTATGCAGCACTATTTAACTCACTGGCAGAAAAAGGCACCTACCCTAACCGCGTGCTGTATTTATGGAGTTTAACCGAGGCCCATACGACAAGTGAGCCAACACTGGCTACTGCTTATTATCCAGCCTTCAGCTTTGCCAAAGGGCTGGCCATGCAAAGCTGCCTTGACCCTTTACAAGTATGGATGATCACTGACCATACTTTTCAGGTGGATGCAGAAAGTGTGGCGCCAATAAAATCCACCCTGTTAGGGCCTGCGATTGTCTTGCCACAAGAGTGTCAGCAGATTGCCTGTCGTCTTGTCGACGTGCGCCCCGAAGCACTGGATGATGCAGCCATGCAGCGTCGGTTATTGCATGAAGTCAGTGCGCGTCATCCCGACGTTGAGCCTTTTGTGGCACTGCGCGGCAATAAACGCTGGGTGAAACGTTACGAACCTTTCCCTATCGCACCGGTTACGGCAGATGACAGCGGTTTACGTGAGGGTGGCACTTACTTGATAACAGGTGGCCTGGGCCGTATTGCCGGTGAATTGTGCCGTGCACTGGCCAAGCGTAAAGCTCGACTGGTGTTATCGACAACAATGGATTTTCCTGATAAGGCGCAATGGCAAACCTATCTTGAGCATTCAGCCGATAACCCACGTATTGTAGCGGCCATCCGCCAAGCACAGGATTTGGAATGTGCCGGTGCAGAAGTCATTGTGCTGACCGCACATTTAAACAGTGTGGAATCGGTCAGACAGCTGATTGATGCGACGGTGTCACGTTTCGGCGTTTTACACGGTATTTTCCACCTTGCAGGACTGGCTGACTTGCGTTACCTGCCAGAAATGACCGTCGATATTTCCGAACGGGAATTTCAACCGAAAATTGACGCATTGCTGTATCTGGAGCAAGTCCTGGGCGAGTACGTCCAATCGGGTAAAGCCAAACCCGATTTTGTCATGTTATTCTCATCACTGGCGTCTATTCTCGGTGGTTACGGCATGACGGCCTACACTGCGGCCAACCGCTTTATGGATACCTTTGTCCAGGTTAATCCGTGGCGACATAATATTCGCTGGTACGGTGTCAACTGGGATGACTGGGATTTCGACTACGGTAAAGAACAGGTCGGTGCTTATGAGCAGACAGTGGCAAAATTTGCCATGTCGGCGGCTGATGGTATCGCAACAATTGAACGCATTTTATCCCTGCCGGAACCGCAGCAAGTACTGGTTTCAACGCGGGCATTACAACCCCGGGTAGAACAATGGCTACATCAGCACGAAACACAGGACGAAATAACCAGCGCTGCAGAAACTGATGCAGCACAAAGCACATCCGATGAGAGTGATTTATTATCGCAAGTATGTGATGTGTATCGTGAAGTGCTGGGTATGCCGGATTTAGTGCCTGAGGATAATTTCTTTGCCGTTGGTGGTGATAGCCTGTTAGCGAGTCAAATTTTGCTGAAGCTCCGTCGCGCAATCAAAGCTTACGATGCACAATTGACCCTGGCCTGTATTTTCGACTATCCATCCGCACAGGAACTTGCCAACTGGCTGGATAATAAAAATGGCTAATGGCACCAAGAATACTATTGGCGGCGCTAAAAACAGCAGTACGTTTGTAGCGCCTGTATGCAGTTTTATCAAATAATCAGTTCGCCTGATACATATGAGGATATGATATGCAGCCCCTTCCTATTCCACCGCTTGGTCAAACCCTAGAGCGTTTTATCGCCAGTGTTTCTCCACTTTTAACCGATGATGAAATCAATCAGACCAAAGCGGCTGCCGCCCGCTTTGAAAGTCATTGTGGAGCATTGCTGCAACAACGGCTACTTCAATTTGCGCAACAGCAAGATAAAAAAGACATAAGCTGGTTGACCGATGTTAAGCTGGCAGCCTACTTGCAAGATATTCGTCCATTGGCTCTATGCAGCAGCCCCGGTTTACAAATTGATTACCCTTCAAACGATACAGGCCTGCAGCGTGCTGCCTCGTTCATCCATCGTATCGCCCGCGTTCATATCCGTTACATGAACGGCGAAATAGAGCCACCTGTTGATCCTCGCGGCCAGCCTCTTTCCATGTATAACTGGCGCGTTCTGTCGGGTGCCATGCGTGAGCCATTGGCAGAAGGTGATCGCTACTATTATGCGCCATTAGAAACTGCTAACCGTGTTATCAGCCTAATGTGGCAAGGCCACCATATCGCCTTACAAGTGACCAATGAGGAAGGCAAGGTTTTCTCAGTACAAACATTGCTGGCTGCGCTGCAAACCCTGATTGATCGCGAATATGAGCAACCGGATTTTGATTTTATGGCCTTGAGTGCCTTAGGCAGTGAAAAAACCGGAGCTTACATTAAAAAACTGTCTGATAACCCTCACAACCAAAGCGTTTACCAGACATTGTGTAGCAGTCTGTTTTGTTTGTCCCTATACCATTCTGGAGCAAATGAATTTGAACAACTGCATGACCAAACCTTTATGCCGGGATGCGCCTGGCAGTACAAACCCTTTAGCTACCAGATGGATCTGGACTCTGACTTTATTGGCATGCTGTTTGAGCACAGCGAAATAGATGGCGGTGCTTTAAGAGCGATATACAATAATGCCTTTGAACTTGAGCTGGATGACCAAGTTACAGGGCAACCCACAATGACACCATTGGACTGGGTGTGTGATAAGGCTACCTCTGCCAGCATCCAACAGGACATTGATGCCCTCGCCATCGAAGCCAGTCAAATCAAGTTAACCCACTGTGATATTGATTACAGTGCCATCACCGGCAAAGTCAGCCACGATGCAATATTGCAATTTGCACTGATTTACGCCCAGCTTAAAGTATTCAACCAGGTGCGTTTGACCTACGAAGCCGTCGATACAAGCCATTATAAAGCTGGCCGTACAGAAGCCATGAGGCCAAACAGCCCTGAAGCCATCGCGCTGTGCCAGGCATTATTAACTGATAATGCCACTAAGGAACAATTAAATGCGGCATTCGCTGTGCATAGGGAGCGAATCATTGCCTGTAAAACAGGACAGGCTTACGACCGTCATTTAACGGGGCTGCATATGATGATCCAGGAAAATGACGACATGGATTGCATGAATGCCTTCTTTGAAAGTCCCGGCTATAAAGCCCTCACCGGCGGTGACTTCCTATCCACAACGTCTATGGGTACTCGATCCCCCATTATGCGGGTTATTTTTGTACCAACGACAGCTGCTGGATTCGGCGTATATTACAGCTACGGTGATAATAAGTACGAATTCCAGCTAACAGGCGACCAACAAAGCAGCCCTTACCTTGAGCAAATGCGTGCTGCTTGTATTGAAGGTGCAAACAAACTGATAGAGCTGTTCACCCGCGAATAGCGGTGCAAGCCTGACCCAGGCAGCGTCGCAGTTGCCGGATTTTTACCTGCAGGCAGTCATTAATTAATACAGGTAAACCCCCAGCTTTGCTGGGGAGACTCGCATAGGTTTCACCGAGACCGCGGTAACGGTTACTTTCCGTTCTCGACCAAGAGAA
>PDWJ01008801.1_pt1 | contig 14474 bp, 16 predicted proteins | sample 1430881 | NCBI WGS metagenome assembly PDWJ01 (sample SAMN01162460, study PRJNA174530) | Oral metagenome, whole genome shotgun sequencing project. | biome: Marine environment; feature: Marine mammal; material: Swab sample of the gingival sulcus; isolation source: swab sample of gingival sulcus... | reverse complement strand
TTTAGTTGTTTTTTATTTGCACTTACAAATATCTAAATTTTTACAAGACTTTTTTTTTGTTGAAAATATATCCAGACACACTTTTTGAGGGTGGTATCTTTTAGACACACAACGGTATGATTATTTGGACGGAAGACCTTTTCAATTAACAAATAATAATTAGCAATTATTTTGCGAACTTTACGAAAAAACTTTGCGTTCTTAGCGGTTAAACCAAAGGCTGATAGCTAACAGTCAAAAGCTAAAAAATATAAACAGATGAAAAGCCTGTCTGATGAGGACATAAATTAGAGTAATACAAATTCATAAAAATTGTGGCAGAACAATAAAAAAAGGTATTTTGATCTCACCTCCAGCCGGGAATGCCATTGGAAAAGGATTATAAATTACTCGCACCCCGATAAGAAGTATTTCAAAATACCTAATGTTTTTTGTGGCGTTTTTTAATGGCTGCAGTTGTGATCGTGTGAACTGCATAATGAGGCGTTGCCCCTATTTCCATTACACCAACTGTTTAATACCTGCTCAACATCGCCGCTATAACCGCTAAACACATCAATACCGGCTGATTTTAATTTATTGACAGCACCTTGACCTATTCCGCCGGCTAATAATACCGATACGCCGTCGTTATATAAATCATTTGCCAGATTTGTTTTGCACCCGCAGCTTTCCGGAGACGCAAAATTCTCTTTCTTTACAATCTGATTGTTATCATCAAGGCTGAAAATTGTAAATTTTTCACAATGCCCGAAATGATTGTCTAAATCTGTTCCTCTGGTTGGAATTGCTATTTTTTTCATCTGTTGATTGATTAATGAATTTATTGCTTTTTAATGACGCAAAATTATTGTAATAAAATTGCATTTACAAATAAAATTAAGAAGGAATGTATTCAATATGATGGGCGCAAGAAAACTAATGAATTTTGGGCTTTATTTTTCAAAACTGGAGTAATGCAGTATTTTGGGGAAGGATTGAAGAAACTAAATTGCACTATTAAATGAAAAATGCAGATTTATTTTAGCGAATGTGATAATTTTTTGTAGGATAATTTATTAAGGAATTTGATTGTAGGTTTACTTCCTTTTTCGGTAATCATTTTAAACGATTGAGAGTCTAAAAACTCATTGGCATCCTCAAGGTTATTCCATTGAGATAAAATAATTAATTCATTTTTGTTTGAGGGAATCTGAAAAATAGAACAAGATACTTCTCCTGCTATTTTTCTGTATTCTGAAAATTTTTCAAAATACCTTTTCCATCCCGCAAAATCTTTAGTTAGCTGTTGTACTTGTAAATAAACCATTTTATCCTTTCCTTCTTGTTAATCAGATTTCTACAATTACAAAAGTAGAAGAATCTGCAATACAATTGTAATAAACTTGATAAGCATACAAAAATTGCTGATAAAAGGGGCATTTTTTAGTGTGGTGTGTGAAAAAAATCTACAATCAAGAGGAGGGTAGAGGTGTTAAATTGCAAATAAAAAGATAAATTTTGATAAAGATGCTTGATAATTAGTGCTTTAACATAATGACTGTTTGTTTTAAATGTTAATATTTGTTTATGTGGTTGTTTGCGGTTTGTGGAATAATACTATTTACAATAATTATAAATACTAGTGTGATGTTGTAGAATATGTAATATTTGTTTTGTTGTTAATGATAAAGGTTTAAATTTGTAAATATGGTTGTATTTTAAACGCTAAACGAAAGGTTATTTGTCATGAAAAAAAGATTACTCCTGTTTGTTGTTCTGTTTTTAATAATAGGATGGCAGTCTGTAAAAGCACAAATGCTTATCAGCGGTGAACTTCGTCCCCGAACCGAATATCGCCATGGTGTAAAAAAGTTGTTTGATGGCCAACAAGATGCAGCTATGTTTGTTTCTCAACGGACTCGTCTTAATTTCAATTATACAAAAACTAGATATAAAATCGGTTTGTCGTTACAAGATGTCAGAGTCTGGGGAGATGTAAAGCAGTTAAATCTTTCCGATAAGAATCAATTAACGCTTCACGAAGCTTGGGGGGAGTTGATTTTTAGCGATAAAATAGCTCTAAGGTTGGGAAGGCAGGAGTTAGTTTATGACGATTCCCGTATTTTAGGAAATGTAGGATGGGCTCAACAGGCTAGAAGTCACGATTTGGCATTATTGAAAACCAAATTAGGCGCTGACAGCAAATTACATATTGGACTTGCTCTGAATAACGATGGTGAAACATTGATTAAACAGCCTTATCAAACCAGTTATAAAAATATGCAGTTTGCTTGGTTTCACCACACTGCCGAAAGGTTAGATCTCAGCCTTTTATTTTTAAATACAGGGATAGAACAGCCGAATACCGATTTTGATGTGAACTACAGTCAGACTTTTGGAACCTGCTTTACTTACAAAGCAAGTAAACTGAAATTTAATGGGGCAGCATATGCTCAAATAGGAAAAAACAGAGCAGGAAAAGATCTAGCTGCTTATATGTTTGACGTAAATGCAAAATTTCCAATTACAGATACTTGGAAAGGCTGTGCTGGGCTGCAATGGCTTTCGGGAACCGATGGCAATGAAATCGAAGAAGATAATTCGTTTACTCCGTTGTTTGGAACAAATCATAAATTCAACGGGCATATGGATTACTTCTATGTTGGAAACCATGTTGGCAGTGTGGGTTTAATTGATGTAAATGCAGGTGTAAATTATGCAAAAGATAAGTTTTCGTTTGGAATGGCACTGCATCTGTTTTCTGCACAAGCCGATTTATACGATGTCGGCAAAAAGGCTGACGCTTACTTGGGAACAGAGATGGATTTATCGTGTGGATACAAATATTCTAAAGATGTAACTTTTAAAGCCGGTTATTCACAGATGTTTGCATCAGACACAATGGAATTGCTTAAAAGTGGCGATAAATCGGAAATGCAGAATTGGGCGTGGGTAATGGTTGTATTTAAACCTAAATTCTTTTCAAGTAAGTAAAAAGATATTTGGAATCAGTAGAAAAGTTTTGAATAAACTTTGTATAGAATATATTTTCTGAAAACCCGACAAACGATTTAAGATGAAGAAAATAAATGAAATAATAGACAAATTCCTGCCATCGGCAAGAGCAAAAGTGATGGGAATTGTGTTTGTGGGGATACTTTGTGGTTTAGTCGTTTATATTGGTTACGCTTCTCGTGCTGCAAGCTATTTATCTAATGATGCAAGTGCTTGTGTAAACTGTCATATTATGGCACCTTACTATGCCACTTGGCAGCATAGTTCGCACTATAGAGTTGCCAATTGTAACGATTGTCATGTGCCGCACGATAGCTTTTTTAATAAATGGTTTTTTAAGGCTAAAGATGGTTTAAGACATGCTTCAATATTTGCATTGGGGAAGGAGCCGCAGGTTATTCGCACTTTGCATGCCAGCTCCGGCGTGATTATGAACAATTGTATTCGTTGTCATACTCAACTGAATCAAGAATTTGTAAAAACCGGAAGAATAGGTTTTACCGAAACTCTTTGTGGTAAAGGAAAGGCTTGTTGGGACTGCCATAGAAATATACCTCATGGTAATAACAGCTTGTCTTCTACGCCAAATGCCATAGTGCCTTATCCGGCCTCAACAACACCAAAATGGTTACAAAAAATAATGAAGAAATAAATAAAACGAGATAGTTATGAAAAAGATTAAATCCTGGCAGGGATGGCTGCTATTTATCGGAACAATGTGTTTGGTTTTTGTGTTGGGCTTGTTAGCTGCATCCATCAACGAACGTCATGCAGAAATCACAAGTATTTATAACAATAAGAAGGTGGAAATTAAGGGTATTGAACCCCGAAGCGATGTTTTTGCAGAGAATTATCCTCGGGAATATGAAACATGGGAAGCTACCAAAGAAACCAATTTTAAAAGTAAATTTAACGGTAATATCTCCGTTGATGTTTTAGCTGAGCGTCCTGAAATGGTAGTGCTTTGGGCTGGTTACGGTTTTTCAAAAGATTATCGTTCGCCACGTGGACATATGCATGCTATTGAAGACCAGTATCACAATTTGCGTCTGGGGGCACCCGGTGTTGGCAGTGATCCTATGCCTTCAACCTGCTGGACTTGTAAAAGTCCCGATGTTCCCCGTATGATGGCAAAGATGGGAGTCGCTGAGTTCTATAAGAAAAAGTGGGGCGATTTTGGTGATGAAATTGTAAATCCCATTGGCTGTTCTACCTGCCACGAATCTGAAACAATGAATCTGCATATCAGCCAGCCTGCTCTTGTTGAAGCTTTTAAAAGAATAGGAAAAGATATAACTAAAGCCACTCATCAGGAGATGCGTACCTTGGTGTGTGCACAGTGCCACGTAGAGTATTATTTTAAAGGTAAAGGAAATTATTTAACATTTCCCTGGGACGATGGTTTTACGGTGGAAGATATTGAATCCTATTATGATAAAGCAAATTACAGGGATTATATACACAAATTGAGTAAAGCTCCTATATTAAAAGCCCAGCACCCTGGTTTTGAGACCTGGCAAATGGGAATTCACGGACAGCGGGGTGTTGCTTGTGCCGATTGCCATATGCCGTATAAGAGCGAAGGTGGAATGAAATTCAGTGACCACCATATTCAAAGTCCTTTGGCAATGATGGATAGAACTTGTTTGGTATGTCATCGTGAAAGCGAAGAGGAGTTAAGACAGAATGTATATGAACGCCAAATGAAAGTTAACGAAACACGTAATATTCTGGAACAAGAACTGGCTAAAGCCCATATCGAAGCTAAATTTGCCTGGGATAAAGGAGCTACAGAAAAGCAAATGCACGATGTGCTTCAACTAATTCGTCAGGCTCAATGGCGTTGGGATTTTGGTGTGGCATCGCACGGAGCATCGTTCCACGCACCGCAGGAAATGCAGCGTATTTTGGGTTCGGGATTAGAAAGAGCTTTAAAAGCACGGTTGGCTATTTCAAAAGTGTTGGCAAAGTTAGGGTATCTTGAAGATGTTCCTATGCCCGATATTTCTACCAAGGCCAAGGCGCAGGCTTATATCGGTCTGGATATGAAAAAATTAGATGGGAATAAGGAAAAATTCTTGAAAACAGTTGTTCCGAAATGGTTGAAAGAGGCAAGAGCTAAGGGACGTTTAACACAGCATATCGAAATGTAATCTGAAAAAGAAGATTTAAGTTAGGATAATGTGAAATAGTTATAAAAATAAAAGGAACTTCTGGAAATACGGGTTGGTATTTTAGAAGTTCTTTTTGTATATAGTTTTAAGTTTGAAAATAAATCAGCGTTTTTTCGACGTAATCAATAAGTGGATTTCTAAAAAATAAAATCTGCGGTTGCAGGTAGATGAAAATATTGGAAGATAGATGTAATACATTACTAATTCTATTGCAGTCATAAAGAAATTTACTTTTTCAGAAATCCGGATAATCTAAAATAAAATTATATGTGGAAATATCCATGGAGATATGCAGAAGGAATTGCAATATGTGTGGGACTTTTTATAGTGGGAAGCATGTTGCAGTTTTTATTAGGCAGTGCACCTTTAGAGGTATTTAAATTTCCTGTCAATTTAATTGCAGGAGGTCTGTTTATAGGATTTTTATTACTGCTGTATATTATAGGGCATAAAAACAGATATGTGTTGTGGTTTACACAAACAACAGCTGCCGTTACTGCTATTGGTGGAATGTTGGTGCTTACCATTATAATGGGTTTGACCAAGCAAGTAACCATACCTGTAAATATGCCTGGAAATCATATCGGATTCGGTTTTCATCAAATGACAAGAGCCTGGTCTTTTGTATTGTTGTTTATCTATTTTTTGTCGGTGCTTGGTTTAACGATCATAAAAAGATTGGTGCATTTTAAAAAGGGCGATATCGTATTTATTTTAAATCATCTGGGATTATTTATTGCTTTGTTTACAGCCATTTTGGGTAGTGCCAGTGCCGATTTGCAACGATTACGTATGCAGACATTTTTAAAACAACCCGAATGGAGAGCTCAGAATGATAATGGAAAATTGGTAGAATTGCCTATTGCTATCGAATTGCAGGATTTCGATATTGAAGAGTATCCTCCCAAATTGTTACTTATTGATAACAAAACCGGTGATCCGCAGCCAAAGAAAAAACCTCAAAGTCTTTTGGTGGAAAAGGATAGTGTGGTTGGAAATTTAAACGGTTGGAAAATTGAGGTAACGCAATATCTTCCAATGGCTGCCTTAGTTTTTGGAAATAAAACTTCAAAATATGTGGAGTTTAAAACGCACGGAGCTACCACTGCTGTTTATGTAAAAGCCCAAAAGGACGGGCAGAAAAAAGAGGGATGGGTAAGTTCCGGAAATCACATGTTTCCGCACCATAGCCTTACTTTGGATTCGTTGTATAGTATTGTGATGCCCGGCAGAGAGCCTAAGAAATATAAATCGGAAGTAATTGTGTATTCAAAAGAGGGAGGTAAATCAGAAAAAGCTGTAATTGAGGTGAACAACACATATACTGTTGATAATTGGAAGATCTATCAGGTGAGTTACGACGAAAAGATGGGGCGTTGGAGTAACATGAGTGTGTTTGAGCTGGTTAAAGATCCTTGGCTGCCTTATGTATACTTTGGAATTATATTAATGCTTTTAGGCGCTTTGGGTTTGTTTCTATTGGCAAAAGAAGATAAATACAGAACAGAATAAAAATAAAACAGATGCTTAATTGGAACGATTTTGTCTATTTTGCAATTCCCGCATTACTGTTTTGGGGTGTTGCCGCTTTTTTTGCGTATAAAAGCAAAAATGAAAAATTGGTGATTTTATTTAATATTATCGGTTTATTGATATTTGCAGGTTACATAGGAGGTATGTGGCACTCGTTGGAGCGGCCTCCTCTGCGTACTTTGGGAGAAACTCGTTTGTGGTACTCCGGATTTCTGGCTTTAGCCGGATTTATAACCTATCTGCGTTGGAAATACAAGTGGATATTATCCTTTAGTACCATTACTGCGGCTGTTTTTATAGCCATTAATATTTTTAAACCCGAGATACATAACAAAACCTTGATGCCTGCATTGCAGAGTCCTTGGTTTGCTCCGCACGTAATTGTTTATATGTTTTCGTATGCCACACTAGGGGCAGCTACTGTTACAAATTATCGATTTGGTAGACAACTTTGTGTATGTGGGATTGGCATTTTTAACCATAGGAATGCTGTTTGGTGCTTTGTGGGCAAAAGAGGCATGGGGACACTATTGGAGTTGGGATCCTAAAGAAACATGGGCAGCAATAACGTGGATGGGGTATTTGGTATATGTTCACTATCGTTATCAAAAGCCCAAATCGTATAAAACGGCTTTAATAGTGGCTGTGTTTTCTTTTATACTGTTACAGGTATGTTGGTATGGCGTAAATTATTTGCCGTCAGCGGTGGGCATTAGTGTACATACTTATGGTTTGGGTTAAAATAGGCATTATCAAACAGACAGCTCTTACTGTTTGATGTAAGGGCTGTTTGTTTTTATACAAAGTAAAAGTTTGTTTCCAATTGGTAAAACTTATATTTACTGTTATATTTGTGGGTGTTGTTAATATAAATTGAAATTTATGAGCAGAGGTTTTGTAAAAGAGGGAGATCAGGAAGAAGTTCCTTTGGTGAACCCAAGAGCACATTTACCTGCCGGAGTTGCCAACTATGTTACACCAAATGGTATGCAGGAATTAAAAGATGAGCAAAATACCTTAATGGAGGAGCGTAATCAGTTAAAGTTGAAATCGAAAGAACAAAATCGGGTACAGATAAATTATATTACCGCAAAATTACAGTTATTAGAGGATAGAATAAAAATTGCCAAAGTAGTGGACTTAGAAGTTCAACCGAAAGATAAGGTGCAATTTGGAGCTACTGTTATACTTTATAAAGAGGAAGATGATTGCAATCTTGAATATCAAATAGTGGGTGTTGATGAAGCTAATGTTGGTAAAAATAAGGTGTCTTTTTTATCGCCTTTGGCAAAGGTGTTGCGAAATAAAAAAGTGGGAGATAAAATAGAACTGAAAACGCCAAAAGGTGTAAAAAATATGTGGATAAAATCTATTGAGTACCGATAATTGGTGCTTGCAGGAAAACTAATTAAAATAGAAGCAGATGAATAATATAAAAGTAATTGGTTTTGATGCCGATGATACGCTCTGGGTAAACGAACCCTATTTCAGAGAAACAGAAAAGGAGTTCTGGCAGGTGATAAATAATGGTAAATCGCTGGAAGAAACCACCAATGAACTGTTTCGGATTGAAATAGGAAATATTCCGTTATACGGCTACGGAACAAAGGCTTTTACGTTATCGATGATTGAGACTGCCATAAAAATCACCAATGGAAATATCTCTTCGCAACAGATAAATGCAATTTTAGAATTGGGAAAAGAACAAATTCGAAAACCCATAGAATTAATAGATGGAATAGAAGAGGTGCTGCAATTTTTACATAAAAAATACAAACTGATTGTTGCTACCAAAGGCGATTTGTTGGATCAGGAGCGGAAACTGCAAAAATCGGGCTTGCTGAAATATTTTCATCATATTGAGGTGATGACCGATAAAAAAGAAGTTGATTACGTTAAATTGATAAAACATTTGGATATTCAGCCCGATGAATTTTTAATGGTTGGCAATTCGTTAAAATCAGATGTTCTGCCTGTGGTAAATCTGGGAGGAAAAGCAGCGCACGTTCCTTTTCACACCACGTGGATACATGAAGAGGCAGATAAAACAGAGCTGGAAAAAGTTAATTTCTTCAAATTGAATCATATTGGAGAGTTAGTCCATTTAATGAATTCAAAACAGACTGAAAAAATATGACCAAAGCCATGTCTATTGGGTTGAAAATATTATATTTGTAGTAAATTATTGATATGAATCAACAAGTTACAAGTAAATACCACAATCAATTACACTCACAAATAGAAGCGATATTGATTTACCGACACTCGTATCGTGCGTTGTTCGAGTGTTTAATTTGTTGATTTCTTTCTTTTTCTACTATATTTTCTTTTACTATAATTAACATTGCTGAAATCAGAAGATACAATTGTATCGAAATAAATATGATTAAATTTTAATTCTTGAAACATGATTACCGTTTTGGCAATAATGACTGTCGGAATTATCATAGGTTTTTTTATACATAACAAAACCAAACTGATAAAAATCAACGATAAACTAACCTCCTGGGCTATTTATCTGTTGTTGTTTTTATTGGGGATTAGTGTGGGCTTAAACGATAAAATTATCAACAATATCCACTCCATAGGTTTGCAGGCGATAGTCATTACAATCGGCTCCTTATTGGGCAGTTTAATTTGTGCATATATAACCTATAAGCTGTTTTTTATGCCTGAGAAAAAGGATAAGAATAGAACTAAATGCTAATTATTTACAGTAAATGAAGGGAAGTTTAATCATATTAAGTTTTTTTATTCTGGGGTTGATATTGGGTTTAACCCGTTTTTTACCCGAAGCCATAATGGCAACCGATTTTTCAATGTATGCACTCTATGTTTTGATGTTTTTGGTGGGAATTGGCGTTGGTGCCGATCGCTCATCGTGGCGGGTAATACGTGAAACCAATATCAAAATTATTTTAGTTCCGTTTGGTGTTATTGTCGGATCGTTGTTGGGAGCTGCAGCAGTTGCATCGTTGCTGCCTGCTGTAAGTGTAAAAGAGAGTATGGCGGTAGGTGCCGGATTTGGTTATTACAGCTTGTCTTCTATTTTTATTACGCAGATTAGCGGTGAAACTTTAGGCGTAATTGCTTTGTTGTCGAACATATCGCGAGAATTGATAACCTTGGTAGCAACACCAATTTTTGTTAATTATTTTGGTAAGTTAGCCGGAATTGCATCGGGAGGAGCAACAGCAATGGATACCACGCTGCCTGTAATAACCCAATATTCGGGTAAAGAGTGGGCGGTGATTTCTATTTTCAGCGGAGTGGTATTAACCATTGTTGTACCTTTTTTAGTACCGTTTATTTTACAGGTATTCTAAAGGAAAACAGTTGTCAAAATTTGATGCAAAACCCTCTTAAGAATAAAACATAAGGTGAATAACATATGGAGCATCCATGACTAAATTTTAGACACATAGCGGAATGACTATTTGGTCGGAAGTCAGAAGATGGAAGAAAACCTTTGTGAACTTTGTGTATTCTTTGTGTTCTTTGTGGTTAAATTAATGTGATAATTGGTTAATGTGACAATAAGGCGGAAGACCAAAGAAGGAGGTCTGAAATAAAAAAGTAAACAGATGAAAAGAATATTTTTATTAAGTACAATTATTTTAATGGGAGCAGTATTGTTCTCTTGTTCCCAAAATAAAACATTAAATTTAGAACAGCAGCTAAAGGAAATTCCTGATGTAAGTGTAAAAAAAATAAAGGGCGATACTGCTTTTCAAGCCTGTTATGAGTTGTATTTTACGCAGCCGTTAGATCATAATCATCCAAAAGCTGGGACTTTTAAACAGCGGGTACTGTTGGGAAGTCGTGCATTAGATAAGCCTATGGTGGTAGAATTGCAAGGATATAATATTTGGACGGAGAAAGCCGGAGAATTAAGTCAGGTGCTTGATGCCAATCAGCTGACCATTGAACATCGTTTTTTCAAAAATTCAATGCCTGATAGTTTAAATTGGAAATATTTGAATATTAAACAAGCGGCAGCCGACCAACATGTCGTTATTCAGGCTTTAAAAAAGATATATAAAGGCAAATGGTTATCGACAGGTATTAGCAAAGGGGGACAGACTACCATTTATCATCGCTATTTTTATCCCAACGATGTGGATGTAAGTGTCCCTTATGTTGCACCAATGAATTTGGCTCGTGAAGATGAACGAATCAATCAGCACTTAAAAACAGTTGGCGATAAAGCTGTTCGTGACAAAATTAAGCAGTTTCAGCTAAGATGTTTTCAGCAGAAAAAAAGGTTGATTCCTTTGGCTGAAAAATATGCAGAGGTACGCAATCTTCATTTTTCCATGGATATGAATAAGGTGTTGGATTTACTGATTTTAGAATATCCTTTTGCTTTTTGGCAGTGGGGTACAACTTCTGTAGAGGATATTCCTACAGTAAAAGCAACGCCTAAAGAGATGGTTATGCATTTGGCAAGAGTAGCAGATATGGGATTTTTCTCAAAGGAGGGTATTAAACCTTTAAAGGCATTCTTCTATCAGGCATTAACCGAAATAGGAATGTATCAATACGATATAGAACCGTTTAAAAAATATCTTAAAGGATATAAAAAGAATCTGACTTTCGACCATACATTTCCCAATATGAAATTACCGGCTTTCAATGCTGAAAGTATGCAGAAAGTAAATCATTGGTTGCAAACCGATGCGGCTAAAATGCTGTTTATTTGTGGAGAATACGACCCATGGAATGCCACTTCGGTTGTATTAAAAAATAACAAGAAATGTAAAAAGTATGTGAATTCTGAAGGTTCGCACAGAACACGTATAAAAAGCTTTCCCGATTCTATACAGCAGGAAATTATCGGTGTGATAAAAGAGTGGTTAAAGGATTAAAAAACAAAAAAGCGATGAATTGTATCATATGGTTATTTCCTATTCTTTTTTTGATTCACGAATTAGAGGAAATTCTTGGATTTGAAAAATGGTATGCTAAAAGTAAAAGCAAATTGAATAAATATCCTAAAATTGCTAAAAGGGTAAGTAAAGTGTTCAGTTATTTTACAACGAAAGGAATGTTGTTTGCCATATTTGAACAGTTAATATTATGTCTTTTAGTCTGTTTTATTGCTATAAAGTACGATTTTTATATTTTGTGGTTAGGTGCTTTTATCGGTTATACCATTCATCTAATAATACATTTTTTTCAGAGTATATTTTTAAAGACTTATATTCCTTCTTTCATTACAAGTATAGTAGAAATACCAATATGTTTTTATATTATTTATACGGTTTTTAATCGTTATGAGTTTTCGTTTTTTGATGTCTTTTGTTATTCGATTATTGCCGTAATAGTTATTGCCCTTAATCTTTATTTTGTGCATGGAATTATGAAAAGAATACGTTAATGGAGGCTTAAATGAAAAAGAAAAGTAAAATAATTCAGCTCACGTCTGTATTTCCTGCATCCAAAAAGGAAGTATTCTGCTTATTACAACAATTCAAAATGTTAAATAGAATAGCTTATCCTTATGTTACTTTTAATTCTGTAGATAATGGAGAAGATCTGATTTGGAAAGAGGGTAAAACCTTTGAGTTTCGGACAAAACTTTTTGGAGTTATACCATTTGGAATCCATAAAATAAATGTAATTGAATTTAGCGAAACTAAAAGAATATATACCAACGAACAAAATACTTATGTACCTGTTTGGAATCACGAAATTGTATTGAAAGAACTGGGTGAGCAAAAAACAGAATATACCGATATTGTTGAGATATATGCAGGCTGGAAAACCTGTTTGGTATATATGTGGGCAAATCTATTTTATGCTCATAGACAAAAAAAGTGGATAAAATTTTTAAACAATTAGGAAATTTGATAAACCGCAGGTGCAGAGTATATGTTGTTTTTGCCCTGTACCTGTCAGTTATCAAATTATTATACAAGTTGAATTGATGTAATATTACAACTCAAATTCTGCCCACAGGGGATAATGATCTGAAATTAAAAAAGATAATTTCTGCTTGGATATGTTTCTATTTGAAAGAGCTTTACCTACAAAATCGTAGTTGCCTCCGTTTATAAATGAGAGAGAGAGTTTGGGTTGTTTTCCTTCTCCATTGAACCAGGCAATTTGATCGTAATACTTTGTGGTATTAAAAATAGAGCGGGTAACCTCTTTATTTTGTAACTCTTTGGGAACAAATAATCCTTCCGAAAGAAAAGTTTTATCCAAAAGATCTCCTCGTTTATCAATATTAAAATCACCCAATACAATCAAATTGTGATCGTAAGCATTGATATCAGTAGCCCAATCGGATAACCATTTGGCTATTCCTCTCAATTCTTTTATTCTATCAGATGACTTTTTACCGTAAAGAATATGCAGGGTTATCAAAATAAAGGTTTGATGATTCGATTTAAAACTAACAGCATAAGGAGTTCTGACAAATTGTTCTTTAAATATATTTTCAGAAAACTTGTGTTTCCATTCATTGGGGACAACCAATTCTCCTGCTAAACCGGATAGATTTACTTTTCTGGTATCAAATAAATAAGCCATGCGTTCTCCATTTCCAGCATCACCTCTATTTACGTCAGTAAGTATCATTGACCAATGCTGCCCTAATACTTTTAATGTGTCTCTTAAAGCTTTAATATTAGCTTTTACTTCCTGAACAGCAACAACATCAAATCTTCGTATGATTTCGGCAATACACAAAACAGAATGCATATCTCTTTTGGGACTATCGTTTTTTTCGCTTGTCCATTTTCGGGTTAAGTCTCCAAAACCCCGGATGTTCCAGCTGGCAATCAGTAAATTAGAATCTAATTTTTTAGAGGGAATTTTTAAATCTAAATCTTGGCGTAAAAGTTTCAAATCATCAAGCACTTCTTTAGGTGGAATATCAAGTATTGCAGCCATTGTTTTAAAATTTAAAGGGTTTAAAAAAGATGTTGTTATTATCACAAATTAACGAAAAGTTGTTTAGAATTTAAAATTTTTTACTGCTTTATTGTGTGGAATTTTACAATATGTTTTAGTATCAGATAACTGCCGGCATTATCTGTTTATGGATTGTATAAAATTCATTATACAAGGGGGGATAACTGCGTATAGAGATGAGTTAACATTAAAGCAGAACTGGATAAACTGTTTGCACAGAACTGCAATTTAATTATCGTAACCGGCGAATTGGGAATGGGGGCTGTCCTGCCAATGAAATGACTGTTCGATTTAATGCTTTGTAAGGTGTTGTAAATAAATGTATTGCATGGGGAATTGATAAGGTTCCCTTAGAGGTGTCGGGCATTCCGGTAGAAATAAAATAGTTATTCTTTATAATCCAAATACCACGCCTGCATAGGGAACAAATGTACTACCGAGTAATAGAAACAATCAAACAAGCGATAGATAACCATAATGTCATAGTTTTATTAATCGGCAATAAAGCAACAATTATTAATCCTAATATCGCAAATAATATTTAACAGCCTGTAATTGTTTGGTATCGGCTTTTTTGTTTGGACGAATTATAAGAATAACTGTTTACTTTCATAAGAGATTAGGCGTATATTTGTAATCCAAATTTATCCAATTAAAAAGTTCTATTTTCTTTTGGGTAACTTCAATTTGCAACTGGTTTTATTTCAATTCTTGTTTTTTCATTTTCTTAATTCCTCGAATACAAATCAAAATCAAAACAATTCCTGCAATTGTGATAAACAGATTTTGGATAACACCCACATTTTGTGCTTGGGAAACAGGCACATACATACCAATTAGCAAACACAT
>PDWJ01005934.1_pt1 | contig 14479 bp, 16 predicted proteins | sample 1430881 | NCBI WGS metagenome assembly PDWJ01 (sample SAMN01162460, study PRJNA174530) | Oral metagenome, whole genome shotgun sequencing project. | biome: Marine environment; feature: Marine mammal; material: Swab sample of the gingival sulcus; isolation source: swab sample of gingival sulcus... | reverse complement strand
TCAACACTATCAAATATTTCATCGTCTGCCAAAAAATAAGTTTTTGAACCGGTTTTTTGCGATTTGCCTGTAACTTTTAACGGACTGGTCGTAACGCCACGTTCAAAACCAATGCTGTAAATATTACCATCTCGCTCAATGTCGACACGCATTTCTTTTGATAAAGCATTGACCACTGAAGCGCCAACGCCATGCAATCCACCGGAAACTTTATAACCGCCGCCACCAAATTTGCCACCGGCGTGCAAGACGGTATGAATCACTTCAACAGCCGGCATAGCCATTTTTTTATGTTGATCAACTGGCATGCCGCGCGCATTGTCTTTGACGATAATGCCATTATCCTTTGTTACCGTTAATTCTATTGTATCGCCATAACCTGCTAATGCTTCATCGATGCTGTTGTTGACAATTTCATACACCAAATGATGTAACCCACGTAAACTGGTGGAACCAATATACATACCGGGGCGCTTACGAACTGCCTCAAGCCCTTCTAATACTTGAATTTGTTCTGCATTGTAACTCTGTTTTACTTTACTGGGCACTTACTACCTCCTGCGATGATTTAATTGAACCATCTGCGATAAAATGTCGCCAATAAGGCGATATGTCTCTATTGTTTAAACCGTTTAAATCGGTTGTCGTCAAAATTGTTTGTGTGCGTTTTATCTCTGATAATAAATGAACTTGTCTATTTTTATCTAGTTCACTCATCACGTCGTCTAACATTAAAACGGGATATTCGCCAATCTCATCTTTAATTATTTCAATTTGTGCCAATTTTATTGCCAACAGTGCACTTCGCTGTTGACCTTGTGAACCGTATTTTTTGATGTTTTGATCATTGATTAATATCGTTAAGTCATCGCGATGTGGACCAACTGTAGTATAACCGTACTTGACATCTCTCTGTCGTGATTTTTCTAATTTTAATAGTATTTTTTTTTCAATTTCTGATTCTGTTTCGGCAATCAAATCACTATTATATTCTAAACTTATCACTTCATTTTTACCGGAAATTTCAGCGTGTACTAATGTCGATTTTTCACTTAACAATCTAATATATTGCCTTCGCTTTTTGATTATTTTTTGAGCATATTTAGCTAATTGCCCATCCCAAATTTCAAAACTTTGTCGGTCATTAATTTCACTATCAAGTTTTAAAAATTTATTTTTTTGATGCAGCACGCGATAATAATTTATCAGATCGTTAAGATAATTACGGTTAATATTAGATATTTCTCTGTCTAAAAAACGCCGTCTTTCAGTTGGCCCGCCTTTAATCAGTTTTAAATTTTCCGGTGCAAACAAAATGACATTCAAATAGCCAATTAATTCAAATGTTTTATTAATTGCAATATCGTTAATTCTTATTTTTTTTTTAGCATCGCGCGAAATAATCATTTCAATTTGTTGTTCGCGTTGATTTTTAAAAAAATTTAGGCATACACGACAAAAATTCTGACGACTATTGATTAATTCCAAATCGTTTCTGGTGCGAAATGATTTAGAATTAATTGCCGTATAAACGGCTTCTAATATATTGGTTTTACCCTGCGCATTATTGCCAATGATAATATTGCTTTTTTTGTCAAATTTTAATGTAAAATCAGCTAAATTTCTGAAGTTTTTAACAGTCAGTGACGTAATATACAAAATATTTCCTCTATTTGCTAATTAGCATTTTTCTGTATAGTGGTTGATAGGTGATTTCAACAATATCACCTACTTTTATTTTTTTACCGCGCTGTTGACAAATTTCACCATTTACTTTGACATAATTTTCAGCAATTAAAATTTTTGCCTGCGAACCGCAACCGGTAATACCGGCATATTTTATTAATTGATCTAATTTTATATAATCTGTTGTTATCGTTACTGTTTCCATTTTTTATTCCATATTGTTCATTATTCTAATCGGCAATAATAGATAAGTATAGTTTTCATCATCTTGCGGTTTGATAATACAAGGGCTAATATTGGTTGTCATTTCAATGATAATATTATCTTGTTCAATAACTTTTAAAACATCTAACCAATACTTGGGGTTAAAGCCAATTTTTAGTTCAGGGCCTTCTAAATCTATTTTTACTTTTTCTTTTACACTGCCATTTTCTGTGTTGGAAGTAATACTCAAATAATCGTCTTTTATATCAAATAAAAGCGATGTATTTTTTGATTGGTTGGCAATTAGAGCAGCGCGATCAATTGCTTGATAAATTTCATTTTTAGAACAAATTAGCTTTGTCTTATATTCAGATGGCATAATTTGTTGATAATTGATAAATTCACCTTCTAATAAACGTGCTATTAATACCGTGTCATCAACTGAATATTTGATGTACTTATCAGTTTTATAAATTGATATTTGCGAACTTTTTACATCTGATGAAATAATTTTTAAAAGTTCATGTAATGCTTTAGCAGGTACTACCAAATGACATTTATCATCACTGACAATATTGACTTTTTTTAAGGCAACACGATATAAGTCAATCGCTACCATTGTCATTTGATTATCGCTGATATCAAATAAAGCACCAGTTAATATTGGTCTGCTTTCATCATGCGATGTTGCAAAGATGGTTTGTCTAATCATATCACTTAAAATATATTTATCGATTACTATTTTTTGATTGACATTGATTATAGGTAATTCGGGAAATTCTGTTGGATTACTACCAGTTAAATAAAAATCTGAATTTAGACAATTAATATGAACTTTATTTTCTTTTTCAGCTATTGTAATTAATTCACTGGGTAATTTTCTAATAATATCACTAAACATTCTACCGTTGACTACGACGATACCGCTTTCAATAACTTCAGCTGAAATGGTTGTTTCGATGCCAATGTTTAGATCATTGCCAATTAAAGTTATTTTATCGTCATGCGCGTTGATGTAGATGCTTTTTAAAATTTCAACTGTTGTTCGCGTTGAAATTGCTTTTAAGACAATATTTAAGGCGCGTGATAATTCAGTTTGTTCCACTTTTATTTTCATACTTTCCTCCATCATCAGTAAAATATAGTAAAAATAAAATAGTAATAGTAATAGTAGTTGTTGATTTGTTGAAAAGTAACTAAAGTTATTTAATTTACAGTTTTGGCAGCTGTATAAAAAATGTGAAGAAAAAAGATTTTTTGTGATGTTATACACATTTATATTTTTGGAATTTTTTCAACACTTTATTATTAACATATCAACATTTGTTTGTTAGTATCAGATTATTAAAATAATTAATCTGTTTGTTTTATCTGTTCGATCAATTGATTGATTTGTTCAGTTAAATTTTCATTTTCTTTTAAGTCATTAATAATCTTATCACAAGCATGCATTACTGTGGTGTGATCTCTACCACCGAATACTTCACCAATTTTTGGTAAAGACATATTGGTTAATTCGCGACAGAGATACATCGCAATTTGCCTTGGATAAGTAATTGCACGCGTCCGTTTTTTTGAGTTTAATTCGGTTATTTTTATATTATAGTAGTGAGCGACAACTTTTTTTATCGTCTCATAGTTAAGTTGCTGTGTTTTTTTAGTTTTTACAATATCTTTTAGTGCTTCTGCCGCCAGTTCCATCGTTATTTCGCTTTTTGATAAATGAGCAAAGGCGATAATTTTAGTAAGAGCACCTTCTAATTCTCTAATATTTGATTTAATATTTTGAGCGATAAATTCGTGAATTTGGTTGTCTATTTCGGTTGATTCTAGTTCAGCTTTTTTTCTTAATATAGGCCGCATTCAAAACGAGAACGCAATCTATCTTCTAAGGTCGGAATTTCTTTCGGCGGTCGATCAGAAGATAAAATAATTTGCTTATTATCTTCATAAAGTGCATTAAACGTGTGAAAAAATTCTTCTTGTGTGCGTTCTTTTCCGGCAATAAACTGAATATCGTCAACTAAAAGAACATCAACCGTACGATACTTATTACGAAATGATTCGTTTTTATCATCTCTAATTGAATTGATCAATTCATTAGTGAATTTTTCAGAGGTGACATAAACAATTTTTGTCTGTTTGTTATTTTGCTTGATAAAATTACCAATGGCGTGCATTAAGTGAGTTTTTCCCAAGCCAACACCACCGTAGATAAATAACGGATTATAGGCTTTAGCAGGCGCTTCAGCAACAGCCAAAGCCGCTGCGTGAGCAAAGCGATTACTACTGCCAATAACAAATTCTGAAAAGGTGTACTTAGAATTTAATCTTGAGCGGTCAATAAAGTTGATATTGTTGTTTATATCATATTTGTGATTGTAATTTTCACCGGTGACGGTAAATTTAACAACCAAATTATTATTGCAAACTTGACTAAGCGAATTTTCTAAAATACTAATATAGCGATTTTCTAAAATATTTTTGTTAAATTCATTGGGAATTTCCAATACTAAAACATCATCATAAATACCTTTTGGTTCAATTGATTTTATCCAAGTATTATAACTGACTTCAGTAATTTCATATTTCAATATTTCCAGCGTCTTTGCCCAAATTATCTTATAATTTTCCAAAATTTTTCCTCATTCTATAATTAATGGTTTATTTTTAAGTCATTATCACATATCAGTTGATTGATGTTACTTAAAAGGAATAGTAAAATTAGTATATCGCCAACTATACTAATTTTAACAAAATATAATGCTATAATCAACCAGATTATTAAGCCATCTGTTTGAAAAACAAAAAAATATATGCAAATAGACAACATAGCGACAAAAAGTGATTTTTTTTGCTAAAAATGGCTATTTTGACCAATATTTTCTTGACAGCTCAAAAAGAGCAGAGTATAATGTTCTAGCATGGTTTTAAATGATACTCTTTAAGAGTTGACATATAGTAATGAGGGGGTGTAGCAATGAAGCGCACATATCAACCAAAAAAAAGACAACGCAAGGTCGAACACGGTTTTAGAAAGAGAATGAAGACTACGTCAGGACGCAATGTTTTAAAGCGTAGAAGACGAAGAGGTAGAGCTAAATTATCTGCATAGTTGTTAGAATAGACCGCATAACGTGGTCTTTTTTACAATTATAGAATAATTGACAATCTAATTTTTACATTAGATGATAAATGGTGTATAATAAAGTCGATTGAGCTAGATTGGATTTACTTGTTTATGAAGTTAGCTACCATAAAGAAAAATGTGACATTTAATCACATTTATAAAAAAGGTCAATCAGTTGCCGGTGCATTTATCGTCTTGTACAGATTAAAAAACGGCAAGCAAACAAAAACATTTGGCATTACAGTAAGTAAAAAAGTGGGTAAGGCCGTTAGGCGCAACCGTGTTCGCCGTTTGATAAGACAGTCGATTATCAATCACTATCAGTTGTTTGAAGATGATTATGATTACGTCTTTGTGGCACGTGTTAGAGCTGGTCATGCCACATTAAACGATATTGCAAAGAATATGCGCTATTTATTGGCAATGGCGCGTAAAAAAAAGAAATAATGAAACATTTGTTAATTGCGTTAATTAAATTCTATCAAATGGCAATTTCGCCCTATTTGGGTAAAAACTGTCGATTTGTACCTACTTGTTCGCAATATGCAGTTGAAGCGTTGACAAAGTATGGCGCGATAAAAGGAACTTATCTGTCGATAAGGCGCGTTTTAAAATGTCATCCCTTTCACGATGGAGGATACGATCCACTACCCTAACGGAGGATAAAAATTGTTTGATTTTCTATATCAAGGCATTGGTTGGCTACTGGGCACAATCTACGGTTTTACGTCGAACTATGGTATTTCTATAATACTGCTGACAATTATCATAAAACTTTTATTATTTCCTTTAACACAAGCACAGACAAAATCGCAAAAAAGTATGAGTGATATTCAACCGCTCATTCAAGAAATTAATAAAAAATATAAAAATGACAAAGAAAAACAGACTGAAGAGACACTGAAGTTATATAAAGAACACAATGTCAACCCAGTGGCAGGTTGTTTACCAATGCTGATTCAGTTACCAATTATCTTTGCGCTCTTTGGGGTGTTGCGCGATCCACTTAAATTTGTTTTTAGTGGCAATGCGGCGTTATTTCAGCAGGCCACCAGCCAGACATTTTTGTGGATTACTGACTTTTCACAACCCGACAGATTAGGCGCTATATTAAATTTTGATTTTGCTAATAATTTGCCCGGTTTATTGCCGATTATTGCTGCGGTATTGACCTATCTACAGTTTACGACGATGAGCAATAAGACAAATACGGGTAACGATGCCACAAATAAAACGATGCAATCGATGCAGTTGTTTATGCCCTTAATGATTTTATGGTTTGGCATGACGATGGCAGCTGGCCTGACCCTTTACTGGGGGGTTAGTACGGGTTTTCAAATTTTACAACAGATGGCACTTAACATTAAAAGCAGCAAGGAGGCTTAAATGAATAGATGTGAAATAGTTGCAAAATCGCCGGAAGAAGCAATCGAACAAGCATTGCAGCAGTTGGACACGACAATTGATGATGTTGACATAGAAATTTTTGAAGAGTCACCAAAGGGTTTGCTCAGTTTTCTCAAATCGGCAGAGGTACGCGTCATTGTCACTAAAAAGACCTCAATAAAGGATATTGCAGTTAATTTTTTAGATAACGTATTAAAAAAGATGAACATTTCTGCCAATTATGATGTTGAATTAACGGATAGCGAATTAAAAATAGAAATTTCAGGTGAGAATATGGGCGTTGTTATCGGCCGCCGCGGTCAAACATTAGACGCCTTACAATACTTGGTTAGTTTGGTGGTCAATCGTCAGGTTGAAAATTACGTTAGAGTGGTTTTGAATACTGAAAACTATCGTCAAAAGCGCGAAAAATCACTGGTTAAGTTGGCAAATAAATTGGCAAATCGCGCTAAAAAATACCGTAAAGACGTGGCGCTTGAGCCGATGAATCCTTACGAAAGGCGCATTATACACGCATCATTACAAGACAATAAATATGTCAGTACGCGCAGTGAAGGACAAGATCCCAATCGAAAGGTTATTATTTATTTAAATAAATAATTTGTTAATCGGGCATTATCAGTCCGGCCCAGTTTATACTGGGTTTTATTTTTTGAAAGGTTAGTTATGAGTGAAATTATCGCAGCAATTGCAACGCCTGCCGGGGTTGGTGCAATTGGCATTGTGCGACTCAGTGGTGCCGGCTGCATCGAACTGGTTTCACCGTTGTTTCGTTCGGCTGGAGGCAAAAACCTAATGGCTTTTGCTGCACGCCAAATGGTCTATGGACATATCGTTAAAGATAACCATGTTTATGACGAAGTGATGATTACTTATTATCGCGCGCCTTTTTCTTATACCAAAGAGGATGTTGTCGAGGTATTTAGCCATGGCAGTACAGTGGCATTGCGCGAGATACTACAATTGTTTGTCACATCGGGTGCTTGTTTAGCCGAAGCGGGTGAGTTTACCAAACGCGCCTTTTTGAATGGAAGAATAGATTTAACGCAAGCTGAAGCGGTAATGGATATGATAAGCGCTAAGACAAAAGTCGGTTTTGACTTAGCCTATCAGCAGCTAGAGGGTCATCTTGGCCAACAGCTGGCTGTTGTCATCGATGATTTAACCGATATTATGGCGCAAATTGAAGTGACGATTGACTATCCGGATGAGGATGTCGAGACAATTGCGCGACAGTCGGTTGTTGAAAAATTACAAACCATTGCCGAGCAATTTGACGCCTTGCTAAAATCATATGAAATTGGCAAAATCGTGCGCGACGGTTTGGCTATAGCCATCGTAGGGCGTCCTAATGTCGGCAAGTCTTCGCTGCTAAATGCGCTGTTGCGCGAAAACAGAGCAATTGTCACCGATATTGCCGGTACGACGCGCGATGTCATCGAAGAGACGATTAACCTCAACGGTATGGCATTACGTTTAATCGATACAGCCGGCATTCGTGAAACTGATAATGTCATCGAACGAATAGGTGTCGAAAGGTCGAAACAGCATTTCAACAATGCCGACATCGTATTGTTGGTATTAGATGGCACACAGCAGTTAACAGCTGAAGATCGCGCAATCATTACGGCAATTACTGATAAAATGACAATTGTCGCCCTTAATAAAGCGGATTTAACGCAAAAAATTGAACTTGATGAAATTAAGCAAATTTTGCCCGATGCGGAGTTTGTTGTTACTTCTGCTTTACAGCGAGATGGTATCACTGCGTTAGAAACACAAATTGAAAAATTGTTAATTGGTGATAAAATGGGCGGCGAGCGACATGTCATTAGCAATATCAGACATTATCAGGCCATCATCAAGGCAAAAGGCCACATCGAGCAGGCGTTGTCTGCTCTGGCAGCCGGACAACCGCTTGACATTGTCGATGTCGATATCGCCGATGTTTATGCTGCTATTGGCGAAGTAACCGGTCACAGCGTGGCTGATGATGTCATCGCGCGCATTTTTGAAAAGTTTTGTTTAGGAAAGTAATCATGAAGAATTTTAATATGGCAAACTATGATATTATTGTGGTCGGCGCTGGTCATGCCGGTTGTGAAGCGGCCTTGGCAGCGGCTCGTCTCGGTAAAAAGACGCTTTGTTTGGCTATCAATTTAGACAGCGTAGCGATGATGCCATGTAATCCGTCAATTGGCGGTACTGGCAAAGGTCATCTGGTGCGCGAAATCGATGCCTTGGGTGGCGAGATGGGGCGCAACATCGATCAAACACTGATTCAATCGCGCATGCTTAATATTGGCAAGGGCCCGGCAGTTCATTCACTGCGCGCCCAAGCTGACAAAAGGCATTATCACGATGTGATGAAACAAACGCTAGAGCGACAAGCCAATTTAGATTTAGTTGAGGATGAAGTGACGGCATTGTCGATTGAAGACGGCAAAGTTAACGGCGTTAGTACGGCACATCATTGTTTTTACGGTGCGCGCGCCGTCATACTGGCGACGGGTACTTATTTGGATGCCAAAATTTTTATTGGCGACGTCGTCAAGCAAAGTGGTCCAAGCGGTATGTCGCCCAGTTTACCCTTTGCCAGCCATTTGCGTGAATTAAAACTTGATATGCGTCGCTTTAAAACCGGCACACCGGCGCGCGTCAATCGTCAGTCAATTGACTTTTCAGTGATGGTAGAGCAACCGGGCGATCAACAAATTACGCCCTTTTCATTTATGACCGCTGCAATTGACATCGAACAAACGCCTTGTTATTTGACATATACCAATCAACAGACACACCGCATTATCATGGATAATATCACTAAAAGTGCAATGTATTCCGGCAATATTGAAGGTGTTGGCCCACGTTATTGCCCGTCAATTGAAGATAAAGTTGTCCGTTTTGCCGACCGCAGCAGACATCAAATTTTTATTGAGCCAGAGGGCTTAAATACAGATGAAATGTACATTCAGGGCATGTCATCAAGTTTGCCGATAAGCGTACAAATCGCTTTTTTGCGCACCGTCAAAGGCCTTGAAAACTGTCAGATTATGCGGCCAGCACATGCTATTGAGTACGATTGTATAAATCCATTAACCTTAAAACCAACGCTGGAATTAAAGGCGATTAAGGGTCTTTATACAGCAGGTCAGATAAATGGGTCAAGCGGCTATGAAGAAGCTGCCGCACAGGGCCTAATCGCTGGCATCAACGCCGCACGTCAGCTAGATGATTTAGCGCCCGTTGTGCTTGACCGTTCGCAGGCTTATATCGGCGTGTTGATCGATGATTTAGTCACTAAGGGCACCAACGAGCCCTATCGCATTATGACCGGGCGATGCGAATACCGCCTGCTCTTAAGACAAGACAATGCCGATGAACGACTGACGCCATTGGCTTATAAAATTGGTTTAGCGAGTGAGGAACGTTATCAAAAATATCGCAACAAAGCAGATGCAATTAAACGTGAAATGGCACGGCTGAAGAATACTAAAATCAAATCCCAGCAAATTAATCCACTACTGGCAGATTTGGGCTTAAAAGAGCTGACGATGAGCATTTCGCTGTATGATTTGCTGCGTCGCCCCGAATTTGATTACGCTAAATTGACAGCAGTTGATAGCAATCGCCCTCACCTTGCCGCTGCAGTGATTAAGCAGTGTGAAATTAACATTAAATATCAAGGGTATATACAAAAGCAATTTGAACAAGTCGAAAAATTTAAGCGCATGGAACAACGCGTCCTGCCAGATGATATTGATTATCAAACGATTGATAGCTTGCGCAATGAAGCCAAGCAAAAATTAAATGATATAAAACCGCGCTCAATTGGTCAGGCCAGTCGCATTTCTGGCGTATCGCCAGCCGATATTTCGGTATTGCTGGTTTATTTAGAACAAAGGAAGCGACGATGATAACGCGAGCAGATTATCGTGCTGCCTTTCAAACGATTAATCTCAATTTATCTGAACGGCAAATTGATGAATTACAGCGTTATGCTGGAATGATTCAATCTGTCAATCAGGTGATGAATTTGACGGCTGTCGCTGACGATACAGGCATTTTGTGGCGTCACTTTGTTGATAGTTGCCAAGCGCTCGGCTGTGCAGATTTAAACAGTAGCAGTAAAATTATCGACATCGGTAGCGGCGCCGGCTTCCCCGGCCTGCCCCTAGCAATTGTCAGTGGTGCGCAGGCAACGTTGCTTGACGCGCTCAATAAACGCGTTAAATTTTTAGAAGATGTCATTGCCGAATTAGCTTTGAGCGGTGTCAATGCCGTACATAGCAGGGCCGAAGCATTGGGACGACTAGCCAATCAGCGCGCCCGGTACGATTACGCTTTTTGCAGAGCTGTAACGGAACTGCCCGTTTTAATTGAGTATGCCGTACCGCTTCTTAAAGTTGGCGGCCGGTTTATCGCCTATAAATCAGCAGATATTGGCGCCGAAATTGCTGCTAGCGGCAAAGCGCTTGCCGAATTAAATTCTAAAATAACCGAAATATTTGAATATACTGATAATTATAATATCAACAGAAAATTGGTCGTTGTGGAAAAAATAGCTGAAACAGCAGACAAATATCCACGTCGTGTTGGTGTAGCGGCAAAACGGCCATTGAAGTAATTTAGTAATAAGGCTTTATTATTTGGTCTTTTCGGTGTACACTATAGTAAATAAAAGCGTAGCTACTTAAACTAGTGGGGATTGGCAAGATGGGAAAGACAATTGCAGTTTTTAATCAAAAAGGTGGTGTTGGCAAGACGACAACCAATGTCAACTTAAGCGCTTGTTTGGCACAGTTGGGGAAAAGTGTTTTGATTGTCGACAATGATCCACAAGGCAATTCAACCAGTGGGCTCGGCATCGATAAAGAAAACACTTTATATAGCTTATATGATGCCTTAATTGGTAACGTCGACCCATTTGAAGTGGTGATGAAGACCGAATTTAAGGGCCTTGATATTATACCATCTAATATTCAATTAGCAGGCGCTGAAATAGAACTGATTGACTTACCCAATCGCGAGCATCGTCTTGCGAAGATTATTGAACAATTGGCTGATTATTATGACTATATTTTTATAGATTGCCCACCCTCGCTTGGTATCTTAACCCTTAATTCATTAGTTGCTGCTAGCAGCATTTTAATTCCGATTCAGTGTGAATACTATGCACTAGAGGGCGTCTCACAATTAATTAGCACTTATAAGTTAGTTAGAAAAAATTTGAACAAGCAATTGGCGATCGAAGGTGTTGTCATCAGCATGTACGACTCACGTAATAATTTGTCACAGCAAGTTGTCGCAGAAGTTAAAAAGTATTTTCAGGATCGCGTATATCATACATTAATACCGCGCAATGTGCGGTTGGCAGAGGCGCCCAGTCACGGGCTGCCAATTATCTATTATGATCGAAATTCTAAAGGGGCCGCCCAATACATGGCGTTGGCGAAAGAATTTTTAGGGGGCAAAAAATGGTAAAAAAAGCAGCCTTAGGCAAGGGATTAGGCGCATTGATTGGCGACCACTTTGAAGATGAAATTGTACAGAAGGATCATAAACTACAAGAAATAGATATTAATTTGATTACCCCTAATGCTTTGCAGCCGCGCAAGCGTTTCGAAGCAGAAACAATTGACGCGTTGGCCCAAAGTATCGCCCGCAATGGCGTTATTCAGCCGTTGCTGCTACATCAAATCAAAAATGGCTACGAAATAATTGCAGGTGAAAGGCGTTGGCGAGCTGCTAAGCAGACCGGACTTAAGACAGTACCCGCCATTGTGATGGATCCAGACGAGCAAAAAATGTACGAGGTCTCGCTAATAGAAAACATGCAACGCGAAGACCTTAATCCGATTGAAGAAGCACTTGCCTTTCAGTCATTACTAAAATCTTTTGGCATGAAACAGCGCGAAGTCGCCGAAGTTGTTGGCAAGAGCAGAAGCTACATTACAAATGGCTTGCGCCTGTTGCAGTTGCCGGATGAGATTCAGCAGATGATAATAGAAAATATGCTGACAGCCGGCCATGCTAAATTACTAGTCGCGCTTGACAGCGCAGCGCAGTTGGTATTAGCGCAAAGAATTGTCGATCAGCAGCTGAGCGTTAGACAGGTAGAGCAGCTCATCAGCGCAACAAAGCGTCCCCAAAGGAAACGTAAAACAAGAAGTAATCTCTTTTATGACGATTACGCCAAACAATTAGAGCAGCTATTAGGTAGTCGCGTTAGAATAAAGGGCAGTTCGGGCAAGGGAAACGTCATCATCGATTTCTATAGTGACGAAGATCTAGAGCGGATACTAGAAGTTATAAATAACTAAACACAAAAAAAGTTTCACGTGAAACACCAATAAATGTTTCACGTGAAACTTTTTTCAGCAGCACATCAGCAACTATGATGCATGGTTGTGATTTATGAGGTAAAGATGAAGTATTTACTTATTGTCAACAAATTGGCTGGCAAAGGCATTGGTAGAGCCGCTTTAGATGATATAAAGCAGAAAATGCAACAACTTGGTGAAGTGAAAGATTTTTTATCGACAAAGCCACATGATACAGCGCGTGTTTTACAGCAATATCGCAGTTGGTTTGATGCTGTGGTTTTTGTTGGTGGCGATGGTACATTCCGCGAAGGTATCCGCATGCTGACCGAGCTGTCTTTAGATGTACCTATCGGATTAATTCCGATGGGGACAGGTAACGATTTTATCAAGTCTTTAGGCATTCCGCGCCAGCTTGATGAAGTGTTGGCAGTTATTAAGGCTGGTGCAGTAAGGGATGTGCACGATTGCCAATTAAACGACAGCACTTTTTTAAATGTCGCCAGTGTCGGCCTTGATGCGGCGATTGTTGCACGGCAAAAGGAAGTAAAAAAACATATTTCCGGACCATTATCATATTTTATTAGCACATTAATCAGCATTGTCAAGTACAAAAAGACGCCGCAAAAATTGATCATCGATGGTGTAGACTATGGCGACGATTATATGCTGATTGCAATCGCCAACGGCAAATACTATGGCGGTGGCATGAAAATTGCGCCTGATGCATCGCCATTTGACGAGGCATTACAGATTGTCGCTTTAAAATCAATCCCCAAAATATTTATGTTATTGCTTTTTCCACTGCTCTATTTTGGCGTGCATACTGGCCTGAGCTTTATTAAGACGTGGCGCGGCAATTGTGCAGAGGTGATTTTAAACAAAGAAAGCACGATTAATTTGGATGGCGATATTGAATTGGCAAGTCAAATTAAGGTGACAAAAAATAGCGAGACGCGCCCAAAAATCTACCTTTCAAATTCGCTTGAAATGAGAGAATAGGGCTTTTGCCATGCTAAGGTATTGCTGGATAAAAAAATGGCAATACAGCCAATATAGAGCGCTGTCAGCCAAGTGAAAAGCGCCAACCATTTGTTAATTTATTATCAATTAAAAAAGCGGCCTTTTATTATAATTATTATTATTAAAGAATAAAATTTCAAAGGATTTGTGATGTGTCGACAGACAGATGAATATTATATGGAATTTGCGCTAGCCGAAGCTAGGTTAGCAGAGCAGCGCGATGAGGTGCCAATCGGTTGTATCATTGTCAAAGATAATCAAATTATTGCGCGTGCTCATAATCTCAAAGAAACCCTGCAAATGGCGAGTGCACATGCCGAAGTCTTGGCGATTGATCGCGCTGCTAAGTTCCTTGGCTCTTGGCGATTGACAGACTGTGACCTCTATGTTACAATTGAGCCCTGCGCGATGTGCGCCGGCTTAATATATCAGGCGCGCATTAGACGTTTAATCTACGGTGCAGCAGACCCCAAAGGAGGGGCTTGCGGCAGTGCGATGAACGTGCTCGATAATGCCTATATCAATCATAAGGTTGAATTGACGACCGGTGTTTTAAGCGCGCAATGCAGCGCAATAATAAGTCAATTTTTTCGACGCAAGCGATAAGGAGAGATGTCCGAGTGGCTAAGGGGCACGCCTGGAAAGCGTGTAAGGCTTAACGGCCCCGCGGGTTCGAGTCCCGCTCTCTCCGCCAAGTAAAAGCCCAGAC